>Ga0307987_1002162_pt1 | contig 10403 bp, 5 predicted proteins | sample EllFjometagen181_FD_203157 | JGI IMG/M metagenome (GOLD analysis project Ga0307987, IMG submission 203157) | Marine microbial communities from Ellis Fjord, Antarctic Ocean - #181 | ecosystem: Environmental > Aquatic > Marine > Unclassified | place: Southern Ocean | collected 2014-10-08 | reverse complement strand
TTTGAGGAAAATATGGGAAGATCAGTTCAATCAATAAAGGCGGAACTAAATTCGATTGTCAAAAAAACGAAACAAAAACGGGATCAAAAATGTTTTGACTCTTAGTTTGATTTTCACCATCCCAGTCCTCTCCCCTTCTCTTTTGGAGGGGTCTACGGGAAGAACGGCTGTAAGAAAAGCAGGATCCCGCTTTTTGCTTAAGGCGATATGCAACGGATTGCCATCGGCGTCCAGGCGCAATCCTGTGAGAATTTCCTCGCTTGCCGCCGCATGAACCGTGATGTTCAGACGATTTTCCACATCCCTGCGGGGATTAAGATGAATCGTGGCCGTTGAATCCGGACCGGTCCACCGAAAACAGATATCATTTTGTTTTTCGACCTCGTGCCACCCCGCGCCGATTAAAAGGCCGTCCATTGTCATCTTGATGGAATCTTGCCATTTATCATGAAACTTCATATCGTTCTCCGTTTTTCAATGAGGAAAAATCTCATTGATATCCGCATAGTCAAAGATATCCAATTTTGATTTCGGATTGCAATTCATCACATGTGCCCCAAAGCGTTCAAGGCGTTTCTTTGCCATAAGCCAACTTTTGTAATGTAGATTCGGACTTGACTCGGGCACGTTAAAACGATCCCCTTTTCTTTGATAATCATCAAAAAAATAGTTGGGATTTTTATCCGGGTCGCGGGTTATCTCCAGAACGTTGCCGGTCACCTTCTCGGCTTCGGGTATTTGACTCACGTAGTCAAGATCAATGCCCAGAAGATAAATCTTTTTGTAACCCAACATGGCTCCGAGAAGAGCGGCAAAGCTCCCGGTGGTAATTCCTTGGGCAATGCCTTCGAAGTAAGGGCTATTCATATAATCCTCAAAGAACACGGCTTCCGGGACGTTTTTAAGATCGGGATAAAAATCAAGCAAATTTTTACGCAAAAAAAACAGTTGTATACCATTTTTAACCCTGTTTTGAATCAGCTCATATATTTCACCTTTCAGGGATTGGGTCACCACTGTGTCCATGCAGATGTAATAGTCCGGGTAGACGCCTGTTTTCCCCCAATACCGATATGCCGCGTTCATGCCCAATGATTTGACGTTCCGCAATAACCGGAAATCAAAATCATTTATGGATGGGCCATTGCCCAATAAAAACAAACAACTTTCAGGGTTGGCAAGCTCAGCCTTTTCCTTTCGGGCAGGCGGCGTCCATGTTTTTTCCCCTTTTGGCAAAGATTTTTTCAGCCCCCCCGGTTTTATTTCGGACTTGATATCACTGACCCTGATTTTTCTATCTTCCACGCCAATCTGAATTCGAACGCCTTGATGATTTTCTTTGAATTGATGGGACAGTGTAACGGAGTGTTCACCTTTTGACAACGATAATTTTTTAACAGATGATTCAAACGGGGCGCTTCCATCTCTGCACAGCGTCACTTTTAATTTACAATCTGCGTCCACTCTAAAATTTATTTTTCCTGCGACAGTATCCCCCGCCTTAACATTGCCTTTGTGTTTGCCAGCCACCCAATTTTCACCCCATGGCGGCTCTAATTTGTAACTGCCATTTTTTAAAAAAACGCTTTCGCTGCAAACGATATCACTGCATTTTAATTCCAAATCCCCAAGCTCAGCTTGCGGGCCAGGCGTTTCTTTGCTTATGTTTCCATCAACTCCATAAAATTTGAGCTCTTTTTTAACGGCGTCCACAACAACGGCATCATCCATTTGATCCCTGAAAGCCATCAGATTGCCCCATGCCTTTTCATTGGTAAGCTCACAGGGATATTTCAACAAACATTTCCAGTTGTGACGTATTCCATATCTGACAATGGGATGCCATTCGCTTACATAGACCTGATACCCTTTTTCCAACAAAAATTTTGCCAGATCATGAAACGTGTAACCCAATGGGACGGTTTTTGTGTCTTCAAACTCACATTCAATAACAGCCGGTTTGAAACGCTCCCAGGGAAAACCTTGCAGCACAAAAAGATCATACCCCTCAGTATCAATTTTAAGGAAGTCAATGGCTTGAATTTTTTCAGGGCCAAGCGCCTCAGAAAGTGTGGTTGTATCGACGATTTGTTTGGCTTTGTGGGTTGGGAGAAATGCGGATAACCCACTTACACCAGTACTTTCCTCAGAGCAGTAGAAGGTGATATCCTTACAACTTTTGTTGCTAACCGCACGATCATCCAGTTTAACCAAGGATGAGTTCCGATGTTTGGATAGAAATTTGAGAAGTTTTTTACGATTCTTTTCATCAGGTTCAAATGCAAAAACTTTCCAGTCTCTATCAAGGAAAAGTGCAAGTGAGGAGCCAAAATGTGCGCCTACATCAATCATTACTGAGCCTTTAAGAACAGAAAGGTAAAGTTTAGCGATGCAGTCCGTTTCATCATAACGAGCTAAATCTCCAGATTTAAATGGCCCTAATAATATTCTACTATTTGAGCTAAAAAGGGGCTGTAAAGGAAAAGCATCCATTCGAGAACTCATGCTGGAGTTTTTAATATCCAAAAAAGGGCGTTTAACTTTTAATATAGTAGCAACATTTCGCCAGCTTCTAAGGTGTAAGTCTTTATGCGGATTTGGGAGGTTAAATTCATCACCATTTTTTTGGTAGTCGTTAAAAAAATAATTAGGGTTATCGTTCAGTGTATGGTCCCCGCTATAAATTAAGTTTGTTCCAGTGCTTACTTTAACATTATTGATTTTTTCAACATAATTACAATCAACACCAAGGATAAATATTTTCTTGTAACCTAGTATTGAAGCCCAAACGCAAGTGTGACTTCCTGTCGTCACCGGCTCAACATTAAATTCGGGGAATCCTTTTCCGAGGGAGTCAAAATTCCATACAGAATTGAGCTCTATTTGTTTTCCAAGCCAAACAATCAAGTTGTTTCTTAATAAAAAATTTTCAATTCCCAATTCTTTTCTATTCTTGATAAGTTCAAGTATAGCTTCTTTGTGAGAAAAACCAACAACTTCATCTAAACAAGAGTAGTATGTTGGCCACCACTCTATCTTTTCCCAATATCTATAAGCTGCGTTCATACCAAAAGTGTCAAACTTTTTAAAATCCTTATGAAAATCATATGGTTTTAATGATGGGCCGTTACCCAACACAACAGCTGAATTTTGTTTTTCCTGAAAAATTATAGATTCAAATCCTAAATATGTACCACGATGGTGAATTGTTACACACGGTTGGAACTCATTTATCCCCTCATGTCTTTCTTCGACCTCATCAGAAAACCCCCCAGAATCCCAATTTTTTTTGGAAGCGCAACTTGATCTTTCTGTAGCGATGCAATATTGCTGTGCAGACGATATTACGGCACTATAACGTGCTGCAAGAATTGATATTATTGACTGATCCTGGCGATGACCAAAATACCCAAATATTTTTCTATATTTAATTAAATCCCAAGTGGTGTCACTTTTTGATATCTCTTTTTTATGAAAATTCATTAATACTTCTCGAGACGATGGATTCTTTTTTATGGGAAATTCTGGGTGCTTATCTCCAAGAGAAATTTTTTGATCAAGAGAAAACTTAAAAGCATCTTTAAACAACTTTGAAAATTTCCCCCCAGCTTTTACCCCCATAAGGCATGAACATAAATGGCCTGCCAACACTTCATTGCGTGTAGTGTTCATATTTTTAATACACTCATCTGAGGTGGCTGATATATTAAATATAGGCCAGTTAGGACGATCGTCGTGATTTACAAAGAAATGACCATTAATATCAATAAGATCGGTTATCATCTTAATGCGATTGTTAAGGTAAACGCCAGCATCAATCCAGATAACATTAGTATTTAGGGAAGCTATAGAAAGTATATGATGCATGGCAAAAATTTTATATACATATGATTTTGGTTTGAAGTACCAATTTGGAAAACAACAGTAGTATCTTGGAAATTCTATTACATAAACACCACTAATTGAACGCAAAAAAGTCTTTTGGTCATTACGCATACCTAAATCAAATATGAATATAGGATGTTTTAAGTCTTCATTTTTATGAATTCCAGATATCAGTGTAAGGGCTTGATTAAAATACTGCATGTCAGATGCTGAAACGAATATTGTTGCAGACTTAAAAATCATATCCATCAAAAGTTTTGAAGTCTTAAGACCCCCTGCTGCTAATCCATAATGAATGATTCTTTCATATGATTTTTTAGAGGTATTCATTTCCAAAAACAACTTTTTAGTTTCTTCCAAAATTTCCTTGTCTTTCCCTTGAGTCGAATAATTTATAATTCCGTCAGCATTATTAATTGTATAGTTAGCTTTTCTTTCTATCCATTCAACGGCAACATAACCATAATATTTCTTTGCAGCATCTGCACATTCGTCAAGTGAAATTCCTCGTGAGGACATTGTTTTTGCATTATCATGAATAGAAGCATAAGCAATCACACGGTCTAAAAAAAAAAAATTTGCACCAGAAAAAATTAATTTCAACCAATATTCATAATCAAAAGAATATGACATGTTTTCTGAAAACAAACCTGCTTTCCTTATAAGGTCTTTACGAATAAATGTAGCTGGATGTAGGATGCCAATAGAATTAATCATTTTCAACTTCAAATTCCTGCAATCTGAATGAACGTAAGCATTTTTTATTTGTTTACCTTTTGAATTCAAAAAAATACCACGAGCATATACAATATCAATGTCTGGATTCTTATCGAATACTTCAACAATATCCGAAAAAACATTTTGATCTGCGTAGTTATCATCAGTGTTAAGAATGCCAAAAATGTCTCCTGTAATTTCTTGTATACCTTTGTTTAAAGCATCTACATGCCCTGAATCCAAACCAATTCTCAAAGTAACCGATGAAAATTTTTTTTTATAATTTTTTAAAATTTCGAGTGTACCGTCTGTAGAACCATGTTCATAAATTATATGTTCAAAAGAATTGTGGGTTTGAGTTTGTATACTTGTTAAGCACTTCTTTATATAATGTACTTGATTGAAGGATGGAGTGACAATCGAAATTTTCATAAATATTCCTCAACGCTTTGGATATTTTTGGTACCTATTCAGGGGGTATGTAACAGATAAATAACCCACAAATTATTGATATAATTGTATTAAAATTGTTTACTTTTTATTTTTTATGCGCTATTGTTTTAGCATGAAAGTAAACAGAATATTTTCTCAATAACCTGTCCGGCACTATATCATTCAGCTTGAACAGGCCGTCAGGCAGTTATCAGAACAAACTCAATGTCATTAACTTAACAAATAGGTTTGTAGCACTGGTAAAACCTCCTGCGCCCGATTTTATGTTTTCGTGGGAAAGCTCTTCCGTGTCGAATCGGCTCAATTGTTTCAATGAAGATGTCATGAATATGGGATATTAACTTTTCAATCATTTCAGCTGGTTTAATAAATAACAGAACGATGGTGTCCTTCATTATGGAAAGGGCTTGGGTAGAATTGAGCTGATATGGGTATTTTCTGTGTTTGGTGTTGTTTTTAATTTCTTTTTTAGTCGGATGCGCTATTATCGCCGTAAGATTTTTTGATAAAACCTTTGAATGGAAATCCTGATTGACAGATAAAACTGATTTCCCGGAAAAGTTTTCAACTTCAATGCGGCATTTTAAAATTTTGTAATCTTCTTCAACAGGCCATCGCAAATGATAAAGGTTTTCGAAAATATCAATGGGAAAAAGCTTCTCATCGGTTAATGACGTAATCAGAATTTCTGTTTCTCCAGTTTTTAATTCGATCCGGATAAGTCTTAATTTTAATGGTTTTATATCCAGGCCAATTTCTTTACATGGCGTGATTGAAGAAGGCGGGGCCTCTAAACAGATTATTTTTTCTTTTTTGCCGGAGTTGTGAAATTTTTTGATTATTTTCCATCTTGCGTAAGATACTCTCGCGCAAAAGTTAGAGTTGAGCGATAATATCAGATTAAACAACCAATATGCCGGATAACCGCGATCAAGCAGGAGAAGGTCGTCGCTTAATAAATTTAGAAAATGGTTTGCCGCCAGTTCTCTTTCACCTGTTTTTAATGGGCTTACAATCGCGTCAACCGTGATTTTATTAAGAACATCAAACATTTGAGAGATTCTTGCCATGGGACACGGCTTGCCTTCTTTGGGTTTTAAAACTCCAAAATGGTCAACGATTTCTTTTTCATCAGGAAGCTTCATGGTGGAACCGTCAATGGCGATCAGATTAAATCCGCGCCATTTTTCAGGAGACATATTTTTATGAAAAAAATGATTTGCTTCGCGATTAAGCTCAATAAAGGCTTCGTGTTTAAGCTTTTTCCGAGCCTTGCATAAAGCGGCCTTTGAAACGATGCGTTTAGCGAATTCTGAATTGAGGATAATTTTAAAAAAATTATCCAATTCGTCCTGATACGACCCTTTTGGAAGGTTGATAAAATAATAAATTAATTTGGAAAATGACAGCAGTCTGTTTCGCAAAAAATGTTTTTCAAGAAATTCGTCAGAATGAATAATTTTATTGAGGTGATTGAAGAGTTTGGCACATATATTGCTTAGCAATTCCCGTGCCACAATGATGTAAATTTTCAATTTTTTTTGACATTTTTTCCTCCTTTCAACAAACAAAAAGTTTGACGACCGTAAGGAATATATATCATAACAGACTGAAAAATCAATAAAAAAATTCATTATAGACCCTTAAGTTAATGACATTGGTAACAAAGTGTTAAATGATTTATAGCACTGGCCTTAATATTTTTTTATATCTTCCATTGTTAAGACAGTGGAATTGTTATTTTGATCAATTATGGTCGCTTTTAAAGCATTAAACTTCCCTTTCCAGTATCTATTTTTAAAGCCCTTGCCAACTACTATTGGTGAACCGGAAAAATAATCTCCAAAACCAACGCTTGCATTGCCATTAGATGAATTCACCATATACCCGCATTTATCAAAAACTCTTATATTAATAAGAGACCTGCCATCTTGTTCCGCAATAGTGGAATGACCTGCCCTATAAATTTTTGGCCCTACTTGATATACGGCGATTTTTCCCCATAAGAACGGCATAGGTGGCGAGACTTCAGTGTACGATGAGTACTTGGCGTCATCAGAACTGAAACTTGAGATGTCCATCTCAATATTCACACGTTTTCCTTTAGGAATTTTTAATTTATGGGATGTCCTCCCATCGTAAACCACGCCTGCTTTGTTAAAAATTTCAGATGGCACATATGGCTCAACAACGGGACTCCCAAAAACTAAGGTGGTATCTTTTTTTTCTCCTATGCCAGAACACATCTCATAAAAATCAAATGGGTTTTTGGACACTAAAGCGAGTCCGTTTTTGTCGGCGGAAAATAATTGATATTTATCATCTTCAAAAATCAGGATTTGGTTGTACTGAACAAAAGCCCCATCCTTCTCCTCAACATAAATATAAGTGGGTCGTTTTTCTTCAATGCCTATCATTTTTTTTCTTACGGATCGTGGACCACTCTTTGTTTTTACTGTGGTCCAAAATTCGGGGCCATGCTCACGGTATTTTTTTATAACTGGATTATAATTAAGCCAGGATTTATGCCCTATAATGCCGATTAAGTCGGTACGGTTTGTTATGTATCTTAAGTACCATGTGGACCAGTGATTAAATCCAGATGTAAAGCTTGGCGGCATTTTGTCAAGCACAAAAACAACTTGCGCTTCAGGCTCCCATTCATCCACTTTATCTTTGACAAACGATTGTATTGTTTTTTGTCTTTCTACCGAAAAAGAAAACCTCTGTTTCGCATAATCCCTGCTCACACTTATCATCATGAGGCATATAATGCCTAAACCCGCAAGAAAAAAAATTCTTGCGTATTTATGATTGCCAAATAGAAAATACAAAATAACGCCTAATGCAAGTGTGGCAAAAAAGATCGGACCAAGCAAGTATCGGATTTGAACATTTCCTAAAATAGAAACCGGAGAAAAATAAAGCGCTGATATTGTCAAAAAGAAAACGGATAGAACTATGAGTTCTTTTTTTTTAGTTGGAATTTTATCTTGAGTGCTAAACGTAAACTTAATTATAATAGTTATGACAAGAATCAAAACTATAACAACAAAAAGTTGCACGCCCATTGTAGCAAAAAATATTTTCATGCTTCGCATTAATTGTGCGACCATATTTTCGGGCGTGATAATGGTCCAGCCTTCTATTCCAGAATAATGGTTGTAAGAAATTCCTAATGATTTAAGGTGAATCTGTCTAATGAAGGGCGGAAGAATCGAAGAACTTATCAACATTATACGCTTAAAAACAAATTCAGTTTTAGGCATTGGATATAATAACAAAATCATTCCAGAAAGAGAAACAAGGGCCGTTGTTGGCGTGCAATATAAACTGATAAAAAACATAAATCCCGCCAGTAAAGACCACAGAAGCATCGCCTTTTTTCTCTCGGACAAAACCAAAAAAAAAAGAGAGGCAATAGCCACAAGCACAAATACCATTCCAAGCAAGGGGTGGGAGCCGTTAATAAATATGGCTTGATCCGCATACACCGGAAACAATGAAGCCATTAATAAAATTAATAGGGGATAAAAATTGTCATTGATCACTTTTCGTAATGCAAAATAAAGAAAGGTTGCGGACATAGAAAATAGTAGCAGATATAAAAACCTTACTTTTGCAACATCCTTAAAAAATTCTAATGCATTATTCATAACAAACCATCCGGCAAAACCTGATGTCATCCAAGCGCCTTGACCAAAAAGAGTTTTTGGAATGAAGATCAAGTCATCTGCGATAAGAAAATTTTCATTTATCCAGGGCCAGCGAATAATCAGCATACAAACAAACAGCAACACATTTACTGCAAAAAACAGTCCAATCCTTTTTGAAAACTTCATACTCATCCCCCTATTCATAAAACCTTTTCAAAACCCCCGCTACACTTTCAACTTGCTTTTCTGTCATTTCATAAAATAAAGGCAAGCGTAAAACTCTCTCACTCAATTGAATGGTATTCGGCAAATCGCCAACAGTCCTACCATATTTCCTGCCAGCAGGCGATGAATGCAGAGGGACATAGTGAAAAACTGAGATTATATTGTTTTCGCTCAAGCGTTCTATTAATTTCATTCGTTCTTCTGCGTCTTTGACAATAATGTAAAAAATGTGCCCATTATTCCTTGAAAATTCTGAATCGCTTGTCGCAATACGGATAAACTTTTTATCTTCCAGAGGCTTTAATAATTCATGATACAAATTAAAGAGTTCACATCTTTTGGCAATAATTCTTTCAGCGTTCTCAAGCTGGGCATAAAGAAAAGCAACTGTTATTTCGCTTGGCAGATACGATGATCCTATGTCCACCCATGTGTATTTATCCACTTCTCCCCGGAAAAACTTTTTTCTATTGGTTCCTTTTTCCCAAATAATTTCAGCGCGCTCTATAAAACTTTTATTATTGACAAGCAAAACCCCACCTTCTCCGCTTATAATATTTTTTGTTTCGTGAAAGCTAATGGTTCCAAGATCGCCAATAGTTCCTAAACATCTATTTTTATAGGTGGATAGAAGGGCCTGCGCGGCGTCTTCAATAACAAACAGATTGTGTTTTTTTGCAATGGACATCACAGCATCCATTTCACAGGCAAGGCCCGCGTAATGAACAACGACGATGGCCTTTGTTTTGTCTGTCACGGCTTGTTCTATTTTTGTTTCATCTATATTCAAAGTGTCGGATCTGATATCCACAAAAACAGGAACTCCCCCACGCAACACAAACGCGTTGGCGGTTGAAACAAAAGTATATGAAGGCATAATCACTTCATCGCCAGGCTCAATGTCGCAAAGGATTGCGGCCATTTCCAAAGCGGCGGTGCAGGAATGGGTAAGAAGGGCTTTTTCACATTCGAGATTGTGCTCAAGCCATGCCTGGCATTTTCTCGTAAAGTAGCCATCGCCCGCCAAACATGTTTTTTCTATGACAGCTTGGGCAATGTAATAAAGTTCTTTGCCAGCGACAAAAGGTTTGTTAAATGGAATTTTCATTTTTTCCTACCTATAACAAGCAACGAGCCTCCAATTGGAAAACCAAACCCGCATTGAATTATTCTTCGCTCAATGGAGCAAATATATGAAAAACAACAATTTAAGACGGAAGACAATTGAAATTCTTCAGTTATAGTTTCTTTTTTTTCTTTTTCCATTCGCAACCGTGAATAAAACATTAAAGGCAAAAGCAACGATATAAACGATGTCACTTTCAAAATTTCAAATCCGGTGTCTTCAACTTTTTGGATCAAATCTGCTCGTGCATATCTTCTCTTATGACAGGCAATTTCATCCTGAACCGACCACAACCACTTGTGTTGCGGCACCGTAATCAATACCCCCCCCCCCGGTTTTAA
>Ga0307987_1002161_pt1 | contig 10404 bp, 5 predicted proteins | sample EllFjometagen181_FD_203157 | JGI IMG/M metagenome (GOLD analysis project Ga0307987, IMG submission 203157) | Marine microbial communities from Ellis Fjord, Antarctic Ocean - #181 | ecosystem: Environmental > Aquatic > Marine > Unclassified | place: Southern Ocean | collected 2014-10-08 | reverse complement strand
CCTATCGTATAAAAAACATCTCGGTATGATAGCCTTGGCAGGATTTAAGCACTTTTTGAATGAAAAACTGCCAAAACCATCATATCCGCCTTCAAACCTTATGACGTCCTCGCTAGTAAAAATACGATGGCAATGTGGAAATCAGCCCTTTTCCGTACATCTTTAATTCGATAGTCCTATACCGTTTTAAAGTTGTCGGTAACACCTACCCACACAACTCAAGAAGGATTAATCGAAGCCCTCAAATGGTGTACAGATGAAGGATTGCTTTAATTATTATCTTGCACTTATAAGGTGATATAAAACATTTATGAGATGGTAATAAAATAAAATTGACCATATAAATAAGAGCAATAAGTAGGGTTCCTGTTTAATGTGAGATAGGACACTTCACATTAAACAGTAAGCCCTAAATAACTATCCAAGAAGAATTATAGGATACAAAACAGCAGGGGAATATTTTATACTGGAGCTATCAGCAGCATTAATTCATCAATGTTTTTTTGCATTTTAGCTTACACTTTTTATCTCTGTTTTTATTATCATCCAGTCAAAAACATTCAATTGGCATTTTATTGTAATGGTATAAGAACCAAGTAATTCACCTGCTTCTATTACAGCATTTGCCTTTAGCCAATTCCCTTCACTATCAAGCATTAGAATATCACTAATAACATTGTCAGAATGTAATCTGAATTTTATACTAGATAATACATCTGTTCCCAAATTTGCTAAAGCAATAAGCAAATTATCTTTGTTTGAGCGTACAACACAAAGAGAATGATGTGGAACTTCCGGCAAGACATAGAACGTCGATCGACTCAACCAGCGCAAAACACTATGCAACCAGTCAATCCTAGCATGATTACCAAAAGTGCCAGTAGGTGACATATCTCCAACATTATTGTATATTGCAACTCGACCACCTAGACTATTTTCAAAGATCATACTGGCTGGATAATAAGTGTTTCGTGAATCAATATACTCACTGGTTATTTCTGCACCATCAGTTTCCATATGTCTCCATTTATAACCACGGTATGGAATTCGCACATTAGTTTTATTGATAGTTCCAACTCTATACTTCTCCGCCAAACAACCAAATGTTTGTTTTTCTCCTACCCGAACACCTAAATATTTACCAAATCCTCTTTTCTGTACAACAAAAGCGGCATCTGCATCCAGCAAAACTGCCCCAGACAAAACGCCCTCAAGCTCATCATCCGATAGCGACCACGTTGTATATTCTTCCAGAACGACCACATTATCAGTGGCTGCTGCCGACATACAAGAATCGTAATATGCAGGAATACCACACTGTAAAAGAGTATCCTCCCATTCCCTATTAAGCCCCAAATCCTGCATCTTTGCATTTTCATCAACCTGCATTTTTGCTGCAGAATTTTCATCATCAATAAATACAACACCTTCACTATGCCAATTTCGTAAATTCAAGACTGCCAAAGCTTCTAGTTTCGGTTTAGTATCCCGTAACAATGGAATTGTTGTAGGTTCTTGATTAATAGGTGATCCGTCAAGATCATTTAACGACAACGTAATCTGAGGAGCACCAAGCAATTGCCCAAGAATCATGACATACCTAGAATTGGAAACGGATTTACACCAAGTTGTAAAACGCGTGTTTTCAAGTTCCGGTCCAAACTCAATGCCGTCAACCCCCATAATTCGTCTCAACATTGCCATACTTTGCGACATATATTTATAGGTACAAGCATTATCTTTAACAGGAACAGCTGTTCCCGTATAAACACCACACATAGGACGTGTCATGGGAATATACTTGCCAGACAGAGCCGTCAACATTTCCTTCCAGTTACGACCTTCTACCGAATGAACATCAGGGGATGATGTCATTAAGGCTATTCTTGTTTTCGGCGATATATTTTGTATACGTTTATTAACCCATGCCGCAGTCTCGGTCATTGTAGCTCCAAGAAAACCTTGCCATTGCAGGCGCAATTGCGTGGGCTCTCCAGGTTTTAATATTTCTGCAACAAGTTCTTCTCTTGAATATCGTTTACCCGAAAATTCCGCAAATTTATCCAAGTGAGTATCGCAGTAACAATAGAAATCCAGTTCATCACAAGAGATTCCGTGATTGTGCATACGTAAATCATCGTCAATCCAAATAATATCTGGCTCTGTGGATGCCCATAGTTCAAGCATATCCCCCATTAGTTCTCGAAATTTATCGTCTAAATTACAGGGACATCCCAGGGTTTCATTACCATACTGATCAACAAGACATTCCCATTCATAGTCATCACGCAAATCCTGATGATATGGGGTTGCACCCAATAACATCTGAAAGTTCAATTGATATGACACACCAATATCTTCTAATGCTGGTTTCACTACGTCTTTCATCCATTTTACCCAATGTTGCTGTTCTTCAGCATTATGGGCCGGCATATAATAAGTACCAGGAAGAATGTTTACGAAAAACTGAACCGCATCAACTTCTGCTTCCTTACAAAACAGAAGCAATTCTTTAAGCCGTTTATCACAAAATTCATCACTCCCCCATTCGGGTGCATACGGAAGAAAATATCGATAATTATAGGTCGCTTTATTTTTTGGTAAATTATAAGTATTCATAGTTTTGATGAGTTTTAAAAGATTTCTACTACCGCTGCTACCATGTTTCCAGGCAGGTCAAATTGTACAGCTCCATCTTCTTGCCCAAACCCAATTTTCTGTTCCTTTTCGCCCGGCACATGCAAAATAACCTCTTTTACTTTTTCAACGCCTTTTGCGCGCACTAGCACAGATCTATCAGGGGGTGTCCGTCCCTGTAGGCGCGACATGGTTCCTGCAACGCCTGCAACCAGACCACCTTCCGGTTTACGGAACAGGTTGCCCTGCATACCAGTCGGCAGTTCAATAGGATTTGAATCAAATACCCAGCGGCGACGATACAGTTTTTCTATCAGCGGAACATATTTTCTATACAAGTCAGCTGAAGGTGCAGCTTTGGCATAACTGGTAAATCCAGCACCATAGATGAGGCAACGTTGGAACATCAGCTCAATATCGCAATCGTTTGACTCGTACATAAGAAAAAACATTGGCTTAGCCAGACTGTAATATTGCATATGATCGCATAACCAGTCAGACCCTTCGGCCATGAATGCATCGATGTATTTCATCATGCCGATACCATAAGGTGCATTAGCAATAATTGATTTATCAGGATGGAGCAAAGAAGAGAGATGCTCAAGGTGCGTCTCGTAATTCTGCCCCGTCATATAAGCAGGCTTATTGTTAATCGCCGTTATACCATCGTCATGCGCTGTATCCAGAAAGTTATAGCAGCCCTGATCAAGAAACACCCCGTCCATTTCCGGATAACGAGAAACCATTCCGTCGATTTGCCTGGAAATATCCTGACCAAAAGGAAGAGATGGATCAGAATTCATTACAACAGTTCCAGGCCAAGCCGAAAAGGTGTTGCCGCGCAGATCGCGAATGCGGGAATCCATGAACGAAGGATCAAGTGATTCAGTGGCTCCGTCACCTGTTACCTGAATGTATGGAAAAACTGCAACGTCAGAATCTTTCAGAAGCTTTATAGTGGATTTTATCAATTCAACGGAAAGCATGGTATCATCTTTTCTATGATGTCCGCTTCTCCATTGCTTTATTCCTTCAGGATGATAGTTACCATAGGCAGGAAAATGACCATGTTGTTCGTACCACTTAAGCCCCAACTCTTTCATTACTGTGATTTCATCATCGGACACATGCGCTTGACCGCTTACATGGCCTCCCCACAGATTATGGATATTTGATGAGCGTGGATCAAAATATTGCTGAAAGCGTTCGTAAATCCATCCGAGAGCCGGACGCCAAGCGCCGACTGTGCCATGAAACAAAAGAGAAGCCCGAGCCGTGGTTTTTGGTGCAAGTGCCATACGGTCAAATTGCATTCTCAAATCAGCTTCTCTGTATCCACTCAGAAAACGAAAACGAGGAGTTTTAAAATCGAAAGGCATGGTTACCAGCAGACCTACATTCTCTTCCTCCAGATATGAACAAAGAGCAGGCATAAGAATTCCGCTGGTTATTTCTCCATATTCCAGTGCAATCTCCGCAAAACGATGTGGGGCCGACGGCATATCATCGCGAGCAGCCCAGAACTGCACTGGATACAAAGGTTGCGGCCACGGAAGGCTATAAGTTATAGCACAAGAACGAAAATCTCCAGCATCAAGAACCAACTTAGCATCCCAGCGAATAGCATCTTTTTCTAGCTGATAAGTTTCCTCCAGCATCCAAGGCGCATATTTACAATGACTCTCTATAATCAGCGTATCATGTTCTTGTCTAATTCGAATATTTTCCATATCACGGCGATCAAATTCTCGACGTAGCAGATCATCTCTGACTGTTACGTTTCCGGAAAAAGCCGACCACATAAATGGTTTACCCGACACGACCTCGAGAGATCTCAAGCAACCGCTATCAGAATCGAGTTCAAGAACTAGATTCCCACCTGTCAGCCGCCACCCAGCAGCTGTCTTTTCAATACCTTGTTTCATAATAATTTTCCTAATAATTTATAAAGTTCTGTTGTTTCAGACCTGTTTTTTTCTGCGAGATTCGTTAATCGTTGTTCGTTTGTCGTTGTTCGTTAAGACACTGCCGTGGGCAGGAAAACTTTGTTCTTGTTATATGTTTCCTAGGGCGTTGCCCTAGGCTAAGCTATTACGGGCTGTCAGCCCTTACAAAGCGAATGCCTGTTTTTTACTTCACTTTTTTCCTCTTTGTGCTCTTCGTGCGTTGCCATTCGCCATGCTCATTGCTCCAGCTTTGCTGAAGCCTGTCTCGACTTCGTCTCGGCTCGTGCGAAAATATCTTTTCTTTCTTATTATTTAAATCCGTGGCTAAACTCTTTTTATAATCATTCTGCTGTAAATCATTCTGCAAACAATCTTTTTCATACAATTTTGACAGTACCATTTATAATATTTTTCTATTTTTAAAGAATATCTCGAAGTGCTTCAAGATAGCCCATTCCATATTTTTTTTCTGGCAACAAATACATGCCCTCGGTCCATTCGTTCCAGGCATTTATAATGACCGCATTCTTGCTTTGCGAATCAGCTTTTTCTAAAGCTAATTTGCAAAGTTCCCCAAAACGTTCCGGGGTATTATTGATAATTATCGGCTCATACCCCAATGCTCTAAAATCCATTGGCGGTCTAAAACTGCGATTCCAGCGTGGAGACACGTCCAGCCCGATGGTTACGCTCGGAAAATGTGTAAGACCGCCAGCTTCAATTTTTTTCCAGCAATATTGGTGAGATTCCATAACTTCACGATAATCGACCAGCGACATCTCGTTGGGAATTGTACCATATGACTTTGTCCTGACTATATTGTAAGCAAAAACAGAGTCAAAACCAAGCTGTTTTGCCCGCTCAACTCTATCCCATCCACAACAGTATTCATTGTCGTTGCAACAGCCAATATTACCCGACAAATACATGCCTTCAAATCCGTGTTTGCGTACAGTCTTTTGCATAAGTTTGATTCCTTCAGCAAGTTTTTCAATGGAACCAAATTGCTCAATCATGACGTTAAGATCATAGAAACTAAATACTGGTTTTCCGTCGATTTTCCAGTAATTATCCTTACAGAAATAGTTTTTGCAACAGTATTCAGCCACGGCAATCAAATCTTCAGGTGAATGCTTAATTTTCAGAAACAACTCCGCTCCCTGATTTTCGTTGCCATTCATTCCCGGATTATTATCGTCAACAGCTGGCCATTTACCCCAGTTATGATTTGCCCACATGATTGAAAATTTCAAACGATCCCGGTTGGAACTTTTCAGGAATCCTTTTTCCAATGCCTTCTCAAGAAATTTTTCTCCATTATACCAATACCAATCGAAAATAAAACCGGTAACGCCATGATCTGCGGCTAAATCCACCTGTTTTTCCATCCAGACTGGATCAGATTCATCAAAATGTCCCCAAAGCGGCACTTTTGGTTGTTCGTGTCCCTTGAATAATGGGGTGGTACTTTTTACTAATTCCCACTCTGAAAATCCTTTACCGTACCATTTTTCATAATGTTTATCGGGATGCCAACTGGGGAAATAGATTGCCATTATTTCTGTATTATTATCATTAAGTTTATTCATTACTATCAATCCCTATCTTACAAATTGCAATGCTTCTTCTTGCATTGCCAGAACATTCTCAATAGGAGTATAAGTCGCCACGCAGTGTCCACAACCCACCGCGTACCGTCCGTCACCCCAACAGGCGTGCATAATATCGCGAGTGCGCTGTCGCACTCGCTCTGTCCCATTCGTGTCGGACAACAACGTCATGTCCACTCCACCGATGGTGACAATTCTGTCACCATATTCCATCTTGAACTTCTCAACAGGCCAAGAGTTATCGTCAAAAGATTGCTTTGCATCTATCTGCGCAACATCAATGACATCATCCATAATATCATGCACATTACCACACGAATGCAAAACAACCGGAATTCCACGGTTATGTGCATACTCTACACACCGCTTGTGGCATGGAATTATCCATTTACGCAAAATTTCAGGGGATACGAGCAAATTATTATTCGATCCCATATCGTCGCCAATAACAAGCACACCAGTTGATGGATGCTGTGTAATTTCATCAGCAGCAACTGCAGTTGCATCTCCAATGCGCGTCAAGAACTCCCCCATCCATTCAGGATCATCGTACAACCCAAGATAAAACTTCTCATTACCAAGGATGACCGATGCTATTTCCATAACCCCACATAGACCTACCGTTAGCTTCATTCCTTCAGGAAGATGTAGCTGGGCCATATCTAGAAACTTTTGGCTTGCCTGAGAGATTCCGTATTGCCAATCAATCATGCCAAAATCATCACCTACTCCAAACGGACCTTTGCATAGATCATCCCAGGCAATGTTAATTGCGCCATGATCTCCGACTTGTTTATGGGGATCAGCTTCTGGAATCATATGCAATAGCTTATGACAAGTCATGTATGGCACGGCATCCAGCCGCAACAGCCGGCACAACCGCACATAACATTCGAGGTCATATAAAGATTTAGAATCAAACTCACTTTCTACCGGTTTTTCGAAGAACCGCCCTGCCGCCATTTCAGCAACACCAGGGGCAATATACCATTCGAAAAACTGTAACGAGTTCGATTCTGCCTGGCCACGCAGAAACTTTTGGAGTTTCCTGCTTTCAGGAGTAAATATATTATTCTTCATTACTATACTTAATTTCTCAATATTGTTTTATAAGTTCAAAAATTATTTTAAATGCTGATGATGCCATCAGCGACTTGTCAAGCCGTAGTCCCATAGGGCGAAGGCTGATCCCGTTCTTGCAATACAAATACTGATTTCAGATTTCAAGTTAGTATAATCTTCGCTTTTCAAGCTTCAGTCTTCCGAGCCCATGGGACTCGGCTACAGTGTGAAACTGCAATTTGACAGTTAATCTGCAATACTCATCCTGTAGCCGCGTCGCGACGGCGCGGAATCTTTTCCAGATTCTTTCCTCTTCTTTCCGTGATTATCGGTGTCCTCTTTCTTAATCATTCTGTCGACAATGATTCTGTCGATAAAATTCTTTTTTTAATCATTCTGCTATCAATTCCCGAAAACGGGACTAGCAAAGCTAGCTGCAAATATTTTTCTTGTTTTTCCTTTAGTCAGTACAGTCATAATAGCGCTGACCTTTGCCCCATAATTATGCATTCTGAAATCATCATCTATTTACTTCAAACAGAGCTCCGGTTGCAGGCGGGATTGTCAGTTGTAATAAGTGTTCTTTATCGTTGAAACTCCAACTAACATCCGGCTTGCTTGTTCCTATTCGTGCGATGGACTTGATATCGTTGCCGAGGGTTAATGTAATTATCTGCGGTGTACCGTTTAGAGCAACCTCGGAACCATGATCCTTGTTGGTTACCATAATATACTTCTTACCTGTTTTACTATCAACAAAAACACCTAGAATAGCGTTAGCAGCATCGGCTTGTTTGACAAGAGATGTCGGAGAGAACATTTTTACGTATGCCTTTTTTCTTCCTATATGCATCACTGCCGTACTTTGCACTTTCATTAGAACATCTGCCATGGAATTGATTTCGCTGTTCAGCTGCTGAACACAGTAATACTTTTCATTTGGATTACCCTCCTTATCAATCATTCCATCACTACCGCCTCTGAAAGGTGAATACAAGAAATAGAGAATACCTTTTGACCCATAAGTTAACAGCGAGTAAACCTGCCAGCGAATTTCACTGTCGTTGGGATCTCGAAGACCAATAGCATCTGCGCCGAATACCTGTACATATGCCCACCATGGAATTCCATAGTCTCCCGCCAATTCACGAAAGATCTCCATATTGCGATAATATGCCACATACTCGTCACCTCCAAGGTGCAATGGATAACAATCATAAGAAATTACCCTCGGATGAGCCATTGCAATAAATTTAGCAACTCTCGACTTATATACACCACCCCATGATGAATACGGCAGCATATTAACCCAGGCCAAACGTGATGGGTCGCGTTGGTTCAATATTTTCAAACGGTCCTTGAGTAGTTCAAAATGTTCTTCTTCCGGCTCATCCCACGTCAAATATCCCACATCTGGATAAGATTCGGCCAGTTCAACCCACCCCTCAAAATAATCCTTTCGCTGTCGCCAGCCCCACTGTGCCGCAACAAGCATATGCAAACCAAGCTTACGTCCTATATCCATCGCTTCTTTGTCGACGGCAGTACACATATTGAAACCCGCATCTTTATACTGTTTCATTGATTTGACATCTGCATTATGAGCACGCTCCTGAAAAATTTCCCAGGCTCCAAGCACAAACTTCCCCTGCAAAGGCCATGGTGTCCAGACAAGTGGTTTGCCAAATGTCTTATCAAATGCCAACGACATGTCAACACCTGACATTTCTCCGCTCTGCGGTGTAATCACACCAGTCTCAGAACAAAACAGCCAATAGAGCTGAAACTTACTTTTACCGGAACTGCCATTATCATCAGACAGCATAAATCTCTGTTTTGAAGCATCAGCCGTTACATGAAATTCCACTGCAGACGTATCTGACAAATCATCAATCCAGAGTCTAAGCTTATTGCCTTGTCGTGCAATCCAGTAAATATGTACGCCATCATCTGTTTTACCAAGCCTGGCAACAGGCAGTGCTCCACCAGACATTTTGACAAATAATGTTCCATCAGAAGTAGCAGGTGAAGTTGGAGCAACCCAGTAAAGCTGAACATCCCCTATGCTTACCATTGCATTATTGGGATTTCCCGGCTGGCCTTGCACTTCTACAGCAAGCTTAAATACCGCTGAGTAACCATTTTCCGATTTCAAATCAAATTGACGTCTCACGTTATAAGCAGCCGTTGACGCACTGATTTTCAAGAATTCAGCAGAAGACTCCTGCGTTACTTTTCCGTTATGTAAAATCCATGTATCCCATCCACTAAGTGTTTTATTCGTTGCGGCATCAAACTTATATGTCCAATTTAACTGATTTTCCGCAACAGATGAAACAGTAAATGAGAGAAAAGCAACCAATAGGCATCCATATATTTTCATATTCTTCATAAACAAACTTTCTATATATAATCGTAACTACTTATAATTAAGGAATATTTTAAAATTCAACATTCAGAAGTCCGGGAGTTACCCCCAACATCACCAATAACCATTGCCATAAACTTTTTAGCCATTTCGTCGTTGCCAGTTAGGGCCTCCTGTTTAATGTGTGATATCACAAAGCAAATTCATAAAACGTATGAATTTTATACGAAAATTCATTCGCAAACTCTTTTGATAAAACACACCACCTAGTCGTGCTAGTCACGCTGAGCGGAATTGCACTTATAGTGTCGCAGCAAGAAGTTAGTGTGCTGTCTACAAATAGACTATGAATTGAACAGGATGTCCTAGTTAGGACTTACTCAACAACAATAACAGTCCCAGATGGTGGAGGTGGAATATCAGGAAGTTCAATCTGGTCAAAATAAATGGTGCCAATATCTGGCCAACCAATAACATTAGCAGGTGCTCTACCACTAAAAATCTTGATATTATCTATATAGTCAACCTCTCCACTAGCTCGAAAATATTTATCTGTAACGCTGAAAACTTCCGAACCATCGCTATTTTTAACTGTCATATCATAAACATCTGCCACCCCTGAACCAGTACATTTAATGGTAAACTCAAAAAGATACCATGTATTGGCAGAACAAATATACGGCGAAGACACCATACTAGCCCCATTGAAATATGCAAATTTGTCACCATTGAAGCCGGCCACTGCGGCATCCTTACCATCAAAGTCAGAAAAATATATTCC
>Ga0307987_1002160_pt1 | contig 10407 bp, 3 predicted proteins | sample EllFjometagen181_FD_203157 | JGI IMG/M metagenome (GOLD analysis project Ga0307987, IMG submission 203157) | Marine microbial communities from Ellis Fjord, Antarctic Ocean - #181 | ecosystem: Environmental > Aquatic > Marine > Unclassified | place: Southern Ocean | collected 2014-10-08 | reverse complement strand
TATATGCATTATAATGTATGTATTAAATAAAATGGAGTTTTTATATTATGTTATTAAAAATTCAAGATAATTTTAATATTCGTTATAATTTTGGAAAAAACCAAATTCAATCTTATATTCCTAACTTAATAGATATTCAGAAGAAGAGTTATGAGAGATTTCTACAATTAAATATAGAATCGAATGAACGTAAATCAATAGGATTGCAAAGAGTTTTTCAATCAACTTTTCCAATAGAGGATTATAATGATTCTGCATTTTTAGAGTTTATTAATTATAATATTGGTACTCCAAAATATAAAGCTAATGAGTGTAGGATACGTGGAATAACATTTGCAGCTCCATTACGTATAAAAGTTAAATTTACAACTCGTAATATAAGTAAAATTATTCAACAACAAAATAAAAATTTAAATTTATCTATTAATGAACAATCTGTATATTCAGGTGAAATACCATTAATGACAGATTTTGGTACATTTATTATTAATGGAATTGATCGGGTAGTAGTTAGTCAACTTCATAGATGTCCAGGAGTATGTTTTGAAAATATAACTAATAAGATATCTAATATTAGTAATTTATATAATGGCAGAATTATACCTTATAGAGGTTCATGGTTAGATTTTGAAATTGATGCAAAGAATATTTTATATTGTAGAATTGATCGAAGACGTAAGTTTTATGCTTCAATATTATTAAAAGCTTTAGGTTATAATACTGAGCAATTATTGAAAATATTTTGTGATGTTGAAACTCTTTCAATAGATGTAGATTATTGTATTAAAATAAAAGATTATAATTTATTAAATGGTAAATATTCTATAATAGATGTTATAAATCCTCAAACAAAAGAAATAATAATTAAGCAAAATAATATTTTTGATAATAATATTATTAATAAAATAAAATTATTAGATATTAAAAAATTTATTTTAAATGAAGAGGATCTAGAGTCTTTATATTTAGCTGAAGATATTAAGAATCCTATTACAAATGAAATTATAGCTTTAGCTAATCAAAATATTAATATAGATAAAATTAATATATTTAAAAAACATGAGATTAAATCAATAAAAATAATTTATAATAATAGAAATAATATTAATGAATATTTAAAAAATACTTTATTACAAGATAAAATAAATTCACAAGAGGAAGCAGTTCTAGAAATTTATAAAAAAATCAGACCTGGGGATCCTCCTACTCTAGAAACAGCAGAAGCATTGATATATAATTTATTTTTTAATCCGGAACGGTATGATTTATCTACTGTAGGAAGATTAAAATTAAATCATAAATTAAAACTTTCTGTACCTTTAGAGCAAAGAGTTCTAACTCATAATGATATTATTTCAGTTATACAATATTTAATGAGTTTACGAAATGGAAAAGGTATTATAGATGATATTGATCATTTAGGGAATAGACGAGTAAGATCTGTGGGTGAATTAGTAGAAAACCAATTTAGAATTGGATTAATACGTATGGAAAGATCTATTCGAGAAAAGATGAGTATTAATGATGTTAATTTATTGACTCCACATGATTTAATAAATAGTAAACCACTTACAGCTGTTATAAAAGAATTTTTTGGGTCTTCGCAATTATCTCAATTTATGGATCAAACTAATCCTTTATCTGAAATAACACATAAGAGACGACTATCCGCACTAGGTCCAGGTGGTTTAACAAGGGATCGTGCTGGATTTAAAGTTAGAGATGTGCATTTAACTCATTATGGTCGAATTTGTCCAATAGAAACACCAGAAGGACCAAATATAGGATTAATTGCATCATTAGCTATTTTTGCTCAAGTTAATGAATATGGATTCATTGAAACTCCTTATCGTGAAATTAAAAATAATATTATTAAAGATAATATAAAATTTTTTTCTGCTTTAGATGAAGAAAATGAATTTATTGCACAAGCTTCATTTGATAATGATTTTAAAAATATTTTAGAAGTTAGAAAGAATGGAGAAACAATATTAACTAATAGAAAAGAAGTTACATGGATGGATATATCTCCGAATCAATTAGTTTCTATTGCTGCTAGTTTAATTCCATTTTTAGAACATGATGATGCTAATAGAGCATTAATGGGATCTAATATGCAAAGACAAGCTGTTCCTTTATTACGGCCAGAATCTCCACTAGTCGGAACAGGGATTGAAGCTATATTTAATAGAGATACAGGAGTATGCAATATAGCTAAAGCTGATGGGATAGTAAAATATGTCGATTTTTCTAGAGTAGTTATTAAATCTTTATCTAAAAATAATAAAGAATATGATAAATTAAAAGTTAATATATATAGATTAGATAAATATCAAAGATCTAATCAAGATACATGTATAAATCAAAAACCTATTGTTTCTATAGGGGATGTAATTATAACTGGTGATATAATTACAGATGGGCCATCTATGCAATGTGGAGAATTGGCTTTAGGAAAAAATGTTATAGTTGCTTTTATGCCTTGGCATGGATATAATTTTGAAGATTCTATATTAGTTAATGAAAGATTAATAAAGGATGATTTATATACTTCAATTCATATAGAAGAATATGAAATTGTAGCTAGAGATACAAAACTTGGACCAGAGGAAATAACTAGAGATATTCCGAATGCAAGTGAAGAAGCTCTTGGAAAATTAGATGCTTCTGGTATAATACAGATAGGTACATTTGTTAAATCAGGAGATATTTTAGTAGGAAAAATTACTCCAAAGGGAGAAACACAGTTATCGCCAGAAGAAAAATTAATAAGAGCTATATTTGGGGATAAAGCAAGTAATGTCCAAGATACTAGTTTGCGAATGCATTCTGGAGCATCTGGAGTTATAATAGATATTAAAATTTTCAATAGAAGAGGATTGAAAAAATCAGATAGAGCTCAAAAAATTAAACAAGAGGAAAAAATAAATGTTTTAAAAGATAGAGATGATGAAATAAATATTATATTAAAATCTGGAATAAAAAAAATTTGGAATTTATTGGATAATAAAATTCTTACAAAAGATATAATTATATTTGATGATAAAATTTTAATTCACTCAGGTATTAAACTTAATAAAGAACAATTAAAAAAGATTAAGTGGAAATATTATGATAAAATAAAAATATCTGATAATTTTATTAATAAATATGTATATAATATAGTTGCAGATATTAATGAATATATTGAATTAATAGAAAGAAAATTTGAAGAACGTATGGTTAGGTTACAAGAATCTGAAGAACTTTTACATGGAGTTATAAGTTTAATAAAAGTATGTGTTGCTATAAAACGTAGATTACAACCTGGTGATAAAATGGCTGGAAGACATGGTAATAAAGGAGTTATATCTAAAGTAGTACCAGAAGAAGATATGCCATATTTACCATGCGGTACACCTATAGATGTTATATTGAATCCATTGGGAGTGCCAAGTAGAATGAATGTTGGACAAGTTTTAGAGACACATCTAGGATGGGCAGCTAAATCTATTGGTAACAAAATGCATGATATGTTAATGGAAAATGATTTTAATGGTATTCGAAGAATATTAAAACAAATTTTTAAAAATAATTTGAAATATGATTGGATACATAAAATAGATGAAGAAAATTTAAGAAAATTAATTACAAAAATGAAGAATGGGATAAAAGTTGCAACCCCTGTTTTTGATGGTGCTTCAGAAGGCCAAATTAAAAATTTTTTATTATTAAGTGATAAAAACACAGAGGGACAAACTATTTTATTTGATGGACAAACTGGAGAGTGTTTCGAACAAAACATTACTATTGGTGTCATGTATATTCTTAAATTACATCATTTAGTTGATGAAAAATTACATGCAAGATCAGTAGGTCCTTATTCTTTAGTAACACAACAACCTCTTGGTGGTAAAGCTCAATTTGGTGGGCAAAGATTAGGAGAAATGGAAGTATGGGCTTTAGAGGGATATGGAGCAGCTTATGCACTGCAAGAATTTTTAACAGTAAAATCAGATGATGTTACGGGTCGTACAAAAATGTATGAAGCAATTGTTAAAGGTGAACATATATTAGAGTCAAGTGTTCCAGAATCATTTAATGTTCTTATGAAAGAATTACAAAGTCTTGGACTAGATATACAACTTTTTGAAGATATCGAAGAACCAATAAAGAGCATTAATTAATATAAATTACTAATCTTATACTAATCTTTCAAAATAGATACAGGTAAAATTAATATGAGAGATATTTTTAATTTTTTTGATAAATCTAATGATCCTATTAATTTTAATGCTATCCGAATAGGATTAGCAGGTCCAGAAAAAATTAGAGATTGGTCTCATGGCGAAGTGAAGAAACCAGAAACTATAAATTATAGGACATTTAAACCAGAAAAGGATGGATTATTTTGTGCTAAAATATTTGGTCCTGTGCGAAATTATGAATGTTTATGTGGTAAATATAAACGCATGAAACATAGAGGAATCGTTTGTGAAAAATGTGGAGTAGAAGTTATACATTCTAAGGTGCGTCGAGAAAGATTGGGACATATAACATTAGCAACACATGTAGCACATATCTGGTTTTTCAAAAGTTTACCTAGTAAAATAGGACTTTTATTAGACTTAACACAAAAAGATTTAGAAAGAGTAATTTATTGTGAAGGATATATGGTTATAGATCCAGGAGATACCCCACTTTATATGGGACAAGTATTAACAGAAACACAATATCAAGATGCTTTAGATAAATATGGAGAAGATGCTTTTTTCTCAGAAATGGGTGCTGAAGCAATAAAAGAATTACTTAGAGAGATTGAAAGAGGATCCAATGATGAAGGAGATGGGATTGATTGTTTATCAAATACATTAAGAAAAGAATTAATATATACAACTTCTAGAATAAAGCGTAAAAGATTAGTTAGAAGATTAAGAGTTATAGAAGCTTTTCGAAATTCAGATAATAAACCTGAATGGATGTTACTCGAAGTTATACCTGTTATACCGCCAGATTTAAGACCATTAGTACCATTAGAAGGTGGTAGGTTTGCAACTTCAGATTTGAATGACTTATATCGTCGTGTTATAAATAGAAATAATCGATTAAAACGGTTGCAAGAATTAAGTGCTCCAGAAATTATTATTAGAAATGAAAAAAGAATGTTACAAGAAGCAGTAGATGCTTTATTTGATAATGGAAGAAGAGGAAAATTAATTACAGGATCAGGTAAAAGACCATTAAAAAGTTTAAGTGATATGTTGAAAGGAAAACATGGTAGATTTCGACAAAATCTATTAGGAAAAAGAGTTGATTATTCTGGTCGATCTGTAATAGTAGTAGGTCCTAATTTAAAATTACATCAATGTGGATTGCCTAAAATAATGGCTTTAGAATTATTTAAGCCATTTATATATAAAAGATTATCTGAAAAAGGATATAGTAATACAATAAAGTCTGCAAAAAAACTTGTTGAACAAGAAAGACCAGAAGTATGGAATGCTTTAGATGAAATAACAAAAGAACATCCAATTATATTAAACAGAGCACCAACATTGCATAGATTAGGCATGCAAGCTTTTGAGCCAATTTTAGTTGAAGGTAAGGCTATTCAATTACATCCATTAGTATGTTCTGCATTTAATGCAGATTTTGATGGGGATCAAATGGCAGTGCATATACCGCTTTCTATTGAAGCTCAGATTGAAGCTAGAGTATTGATGATGAGTACTAATAATATCTTATCTCCAGCGACTGGTAAACCAATAATGACGCCGACTCAAGATATTGTTTTAGGATGTTATTATATGAGTAGAATACAACCATTTGCTATTGGTGAAAATATGATATTTTCATCAAATCAAGAGGCAATATCTGCTTATAATGCTAATATATTAGATTTGCATGCAAATATAAAGTCTCGTATAAATAATAAATTACATACTACTACAATAGGACGTATTCTATTATATGAAATATTACCAGATGTAATATCATTTAATAATGTAAATAAAGTTATGGGAAAACAAGAACTAGCTAATCTAGTTGATAAATGTTATAGAGTAAGGGGACAAAAAGAAACAGTATTATTAACAGATAGATTAAGAGAAATTGGATATAAATATGCAACAAGAGCAGGTATATCTATTTCAGTTAATGATATGCATATTCCTAATATAAAAGTTAAAATAATTAAACAATGTGAAGAAGAAATAGAAGCAATTAAAGAACAGTATGGAGATGGTTTAATTACTGATGGAGAAAGATATAATAAAGTAATAGATATTTGGTCTAAAGCTGCTGAAGAAATTGCAAAACATACTATGAGTAATATTGCTGAAGAAGAGTTTATTAATACATATAATGGTAATATAAAAATTGCAAAATCATTTAATCCATTATATATTATGGCAGATTCAGGATCTCGTGGGTCATATCAACAATTAAAACAATTAGCAGGTATGCGAGGGCTAATGACAAAACCATCTGGAGAAATAATTGAAAATCCAATTACTGCAAATTTTCGTGAAGGACTTACAGTATTACAATATTTTATTTCTACACATGGCGCTAGAAAAGGATTAGCAGATACTGCTTTAAAGACAGCAAATTCAGGTTATCTTACAAGGCGATTAGTTGATGTTGCTCAAGATTCTATTATTAATGAGTATGATTGCAATACTTCTGATGGAATTAAAATTACTTCATTATTAAATGATAATAAAATAATAGAAGATGTTAGAAATAAAATATTAGGACGTATTATTCTGGAAGATATAATAAAACCAATAACAAATGAAATAATTATAAGAGCAAATAAAGAAATTACTGAAATAATTATTAATAAAATAGAAGATAATAATATATCTAAGATAAAAATACGATCAGTATTAACATGTAAAACTAAATATGGTATTTGTGCAAAATGTTACGGTAGAGATTTATCAAAAGGACATTTAATTAATGTTGGAGAGGCAGTAGGAGTTATAGCAGCTCAATCAATTGGTGAACCTGGAACTCAATTAACTATGAGAACATTTCATATAGGAGGTATAGCTTCTAGTTTTAGCTCTGAATCTTCTTATGAATGTAAAACATCAGGAAGAGTAGTCTTTAATAATTTAAAAACTATTCGTTATAAAAAAAATAAATCTTTAATTGCTTTAAGTAAACAAGGGTTTATAAAAATTTTAGATGATAATGGATATGAAAAAGAAATACATTCTATTATTTATGGATCTACTATTTGTGTTGAAGAACATTCTTATATATATCCTCAAACAATAATAGCAGAATGGGATCCATTTTCTACCCCAATATTATCAGATGTGGATGGAGTTGCTTGTTTTAAAGATTTGATAAAAAATGTTACTTATTTAGAAAATTTTGATGAAACTACAGGATTCTCACATAGAATTATTGTTGATAATAAAGAAAAAAATTTAAAACCTTCTATTATTATTAAGTGTAAACAAATATTAAATAATAAGAGAAAAATAAATGAATTAAAGGAAAATATAGATCAACAATATTTTTTACCACTAGGGTCAATAATTATAATAAATGATGGAGATAAAATAGATCAAGGTGATATTATTGCTAAATTTAATAAAGAAGCTATTAAAACAAGAGATATAACTGGTGGATTACCACGAGTAGCCGAATTATTTGAAGCTAGACATCCTAAAAATCATGCAATAATTTCAGAAATAACTGGTACAGTTTCTTATGATGAGGATGTAAGAGATAAAAGAAAAATTCTTGTAACACCAGAAGGTGGATTACCTAGAGAATATTTAATACCTAGAGGAAAACATATTTGTGTACGTGAAAATGATTCTATTAAGGTAGGTGAATTATTAACAGATGGTGCATTAGATGTGCATGATATTTTAAGAGTTTTAGGAGAAGAATATTTAGCAAAATATTTAATTAAAGAAATTCAAGAAATATATCATTTACAAGGTGCTAGAGTTAATGATAAACATGTTGAAATCATCGTAAGACAAATGTTAAAAAGAGTACGTATTTGTGATGCTGGTGATACATCTTTTTTAATAGATGAACAAGTTGAAAAAGAAGTATTTAAATCAGAAAATGAGCGTATAATTAAACTTGGACAAAAAGTTGCAATTAGTGAACCTATAGTATTGGGTATCACTGAAGCATCACTTGCAACTGAATCATTTATATCTGGTGCTTCTTTTCAAGAAACTACTAAAGTATTGACTGAAGCAGCTGTTTCCAATAAAATAGATCATTTAAGAGGATTAAAAGAAAATGTTATTATGGGTAGATTAATTCCTGCAGGCACAGGATTTCCATATTATAGAATAATAAACAAAAATAATATGGTTAAACTTGTTGAAAAACATTTGGAATCTATTACTACTATATCTAAAGATTTATTTGAAACCTCTTAAAATGAACCCTCTTAAAATAATAATATATTGTTATTATTTTTTTTTTACAAAAGGTAAATTAATTTCATGAATAACCCTAATACTAGTTTAATTAATAATTCGAAGCATTTATCATTTGAAGAACTGTTAAATAAATTTTATGCACAAGATAATGTTGTTGAGGGAAATATAATAAAAGTAAATATTTTATCTCTTCAAAAAGATTATATAATAGTAGATACAAATTATAAATGTGAAGGATTAGTCCCATTAAAAGAATTTGCTACTGTTGATGGAATACCACAAATCAAAGTAGGTGATTGTGTAGAAGCACTTATTGAAGAAAGAGAAAATGACTTAGGATGGATGATTCTTAGTAAAGATAAAGCCGATAGAGTAAAGACATGGGATGACATAGAATTAGCAAGCAATAAAGAAGAATTAATTGAAGGAATAATTATTGGAAAAGTAAAAGGAGGATTGCAAGTTGATATAGGTGTTAAAGCATTTTTACCTGGGAGTCAAATAGATTTAAGACCTGTAAGAGATTTGGATGCTTTAATTGGAGAAAAATTTCAATTTCGTGTTATTAAATTCAATAAGAAAAGAGGAAATATTGTTTTAAGTAGACGTTTAGTTTTAGAAAAAGAACGTGCATCTAAACGTAAATTGACATTAGAACAATTACAAGAAGGGGCAATCTTAGAAGGTGTTGTTAAAAATTTAACAGATTACGGCGCTTTTGTAGATTTAGGTGGTGTAGATGGATTATTACATGTTACAGATATGAGTTGGGGACGTGTTCAAAAACCTAGTGATGTTTTTCAATATGGTGATACAATTAAAGTCAAAATATTGAAATATGATTTAGAAACAGAAAGAGTTTCTTTAGGGATTAAGCAAATTCAAGAAGATCCTTGGATTAATGCTCCAGAAGAATTTGTTATTGGTAGAAAAGTTGTTGGAAAAGTTGTTTCTTTAACGGATTATGGAGTCTTTATTGAATTGAAACCTGGTATTGAAGGTCTTATTCATATATCAGAAATGTCATGGAATAAAAGAGTTAGACATCCTTCTAAAATGGTAAATATAGGTGATACTGTTATTGCTGTTGTTTTAGATATTGATCCATCTACTAAAAGAATATCATTAGGAATGAAGCAAACACAACCTAATCCATGGGTATCATTAGAAAAACGTTATCCTATTGGAACTGTTATAAGAGGTAAAATACGTAATATAACAGATTTCGGTATTTTTATACATATAGAAGATGGAGTTGATGGATTAGTTCATATTAGTGATTTATCATGGACTCATAGAGTAAAACATCCTTCTGAAATATTTCAAAAAACAGATGAAGTTGAAGCTGTAGTTTTAAATATAGATGCAGATAATAGAAGGTTTTCTCTAGGTATAAAACAATTAAATGAAGATCCATGGGATAAAATTGCTAGCAATTATCCTAGAGGTTCAAAAGTAAAAGGTATTGTTAAGAAAATAACAGATTTTGGCGCTTTCATTGAAATAGAACCTGGAGTTGATGGATTATGTCATATCTCTGAATTTTCACAAAATCGTGTAAATAATCCAAGAGATTTTTTAGCAACAGGAGAATCTATAGAGGTAATGATTATTGATATAGATCCTAAAGTTAGAAGAATAGGATTATCTTTAAAAGCTTTACAAAAAGATGTTGATAATGATGTATTAGATCAAGATAATAATGATACTGATAATCATATTGAAGAAGAAAAAAAGGATGATAGTTCTATAAATGTATTAAGAGATGCTATCAAGAATAAACTTAATATTAAAGATTAAATAGCAAATAAAGGTGTTGACCGGATTTGAACCGGTGTAAAACAGTTTTGCAGACTGCTCCCTAACCATTCAGGCACAACACCAAATGAATAATAATATATTATATATTATATATTATTATTCATTTGTAAATTTATTTTATACGGAATTAAGAAATTAATTAATTTATTTTTATTTTTTAATTTTATTTTTGATGATTTGT
>Ga0307987_1002159_pt1 | contig 10408 bp, 19 predicted proteins | sample EllFjometagen181_FD_203157 | JGI IMG/M metagenome (GOLD analysis project Ga0307987, IMG submission 203157) | Marine microbial communities from Ellis Fjord, Antarctic Ocean - #181 | ecosystem: Environmental > Aquatic > Marine > Unclassified | place: Southern Ocean | collected 2014-10-08 | reverse complement strand
TTATACGACATAATAAAGAAAGGAACTAAACAAATTAAGGAGATTTAAGATGATTAAAGAAGTTTACTTATATTATGATTCAGATAATGTTGAATTACTTTATTGTGGATTTAATGGAAATGGAGATTTTTGTTTGAATAATGACGGAAGTGTTCATTTGTCAGACAATAAAGATGATTATATAACAACAACTTTTGGTATACCTTCTTGTAAAGAACAAGAATATGATATTATGGAAATTGATGATAAATTAGGTTTATTTGATTCTAACTTAAACCTCATTAAAGAATTTAATGATATAACTGATGTTATAAATAATATAGAAGGAATAACAACTGATTACACTCTAATAAATTGGGATTAATAATCCAATAAAATCAATTACTTATAGACTCAAAACAAGCTCTTAGACGTGTTTTAATTAATAAGTGATACTATTACACTCGGAAAGATTAAAAAACGCTTTATTGTAACATATAAGGCGTATTTTTTTGACTGAAAGATCAAATAAACTATTGACAATACTTCTAAAGTATGTTATTATACGATATAATAAGAAAGAAACGACTAACTAAGGAGATTTAATATGAAAGAAAGAATGATTGAGATTATTAAAAATGGTGGTATTGTTTCAGTAACATTAGATAAAGGAATTTGGTGCTCAGTTGATTCATTCTCACCTATCATGGATGATTCATTCTTTGGATATGACAAAGACGGTGATGAAGAGGAATATTATTTCTCAGAAGTGATCGAAGTAGAACAGGTTTAATATGAATAATATGAAATATTTTAGTAATTTCATCGGAAAAACTATTGATATAGATCCTAATACTGATCAAAGAGGAATTGCTTCTGAAATTGAAAAGATATCTTCTAACTATCTAATAGAGAATTTCAATGCTATATCTGCATCATCTGTAAGATCTATAGAGGATGTGAAAATAAACAATATTCATATTGATATTAAAGCTCAAGATATTAATAGACGATTCAGTATGCCTAATTTAATTTCTATTGATAGATTAAGAAGAAATAAAGGTAAATTAATATCAAAAGAGATGATTATTAGATATGTATTTTTCAAATATTCAAAGACAGAAAATATAATTAAAATTACTGATGTGAATGAATTCAATATACAAGAAATCCAATGGGAATCGCTTCAAATATCCAATTTAGGGTTGGGACAATTACAGATTAAGTATGCTAAAAAAGATATTATTCTAAATCCAGATAATTTGATAGAGGACTGGTTTGATAATCTTCATGATGAAGCAGAACAGTTCTTCTCTAAACAAATAATTAAATTCAAAAACCTTCAAAGGGAATGGCGTGAATATGGATATGACAGATAGAAATGTAGTTTATAATAAATCATGGGAAGAAGCTGAAAAGATATTAGAAGATAATTCTATCGATATGTTCTTCTGTGATCCACCATATTATATTAGTAATAATTCATGGGATAAACAATGGCAAACAAAAGAAGAGTTTTTTGCATGGACAACTCGTTGGATTGAATTAGCATATAAGAAACTCAAACAAACTGGATCTATTTATATCTGTATCAGTTGGCAATATTCTGGTAAATTTCAAGAGATATTGGAAGAAACAGGATTTAATATTCAAAATAGAATTACTTGGAAAAGAGATAAAGGAAGAGGTTCTAAAACAAATTTCAAAAATATGAATGAAGATATCTGGTTCGCAACAAAGGATGATAAAGAACATACTTTTAATATTAAAGATATAATGATTGAGAAAGAGGTTATTGCACCATATCGTGATGAAAATGGTCAACCTAAGGATTGGTGGGAAAATTCTGAAGGGAAGAAAGTTAGACTAACTTATCCTGGTAATATTTGGATTGATCTCTGTGTTCCATATTGGAGTATGCATGAAGTTAGAAGTTATGCTAAAAGTAAAAGAGAACCAGATAATAAATTTCAAAAACATCCAACACAGAAGCCAAAGAAATTAGTTAAGAGATGTATTGCTGCAAGTTCAAATGAGAATGAAGTTATAGTTGATTTCTTTGGAGGATCTGGAACAACTGCTATTGCTTGTAAAGAATTAAATAGAAGATATATTTTATTTGAAAGAGATAATGAATATTGTCAAATGATTGAAACAAGATTAGAAAAAGAATAATAAAGTCTTGACAAATAGAACAAAGTATGTTATTATACGACATAATAAAGAAAGAGATACTAAACAACTAACCAAGGAGAATGTGGATGAATAAATCAGATGAAGCAGTAAAATTAGCAACTCAGGAATTGACAACCATTACAGAAGAAACTAAACCTAATTTTTACAGAAGGAATTCAGGTCGTATCCTTCCTGTTTACTTTTTTAACCATAAGACAAAAACGTTCCTTAAAAATAAACGGAAAGGACTTTAAGATGAAACGTTGGAATGAAGAAGATGTAGAGTGTGTTAGTGGATTACGTGATGATGAAAATAAACAAATCTATAGGGAGATGAAATATGAAACCAAAGTCAATCAAATCAACAAAATCAACCAAAACAGAGACAAAAGACGTAGAGAAGAAAGTAAGTAAGACTATTCAAGAAAAGAAGGAATTCTGTCAAGATTGTGCATTCCAGAAAAACAACCCCAGCAGATGTTTCTTTTTGAATAACAGAACATTTACACAAAGAAAAGATAATTGTGATTCTTTCAAAGGGAGAAGATAATATGGGTAAATGGATGATTGATAAAGAGTTTAGTTTCGCTATGGCGCATAGGGTTTGGAATCAGGTACTTGATCCAATTTTAAGTAATAATTCTCCTTCATCATGTCTACGAATTCATGGACATAATGTAATTGTAAGGTTATGTATTTCTTCAGATCATTTAGAAAAAGCCATGGTTATTGATTTTAATGAATTCAAATGGTTTAAGAAATTCATTGATGATGTTCTTGATCACAGAACTATATTAGACTTAAATGATCCATTGTTGAAACTTCAAATTCCTGAGTTTGATAATTTTAAGCTTAAAAAACATTCAGAAGGATATTTTACTATAGATGAAGTATTTGAATCTCCTTACGATGAATTTTATACAAGTTTTGTTTTAGTTGATTTTGTTCCGACATCAGAGAATTTTGCTAAATGGTTTTTTGATATTGCTACTGAAAAGATGAAACCTTGGAATATTAAAGTTGAATATGTAGATTATTTAGAGTCTCCGTCAAGTAGAGCGAGATATACAGAATGACTGATTCAATGACACTAAAAGAACAATATATTGACAAGAAGAAAAAGTTAAAACAAGACATTCTTGATCTTATGTATGAATTTGAAACAGAAACTGGAGTAATAGTAACTAATATCATTACAGATATAAGATTTGATATTTTAACTTTTGACATAATGACTGATATAGAAAGGGAATAATATATGGAGAATGCAAATAAGAGAGAGAAGACCAATAAGTTATATGTATCAGAGGCTTTTTATTCGACTCAAGGTGAAGGAAGTCATATGGGATATCCATCAGTGTTTATTAGAACCGGTGGCTGTAATTTCAAATGTGAGGGCTTTAATTGCAAACTTGAATCCCCAAAAGATGGAACTATTTTAACTGGGTGTGATACCATATATGCGGTTAATGCAGAACATTTCAAAGATACATGGGATGTTTATAATACATGGGCTGAATTAGTAAACGAATTAAATAGTTTATTGCCGGCTGAATTATTGTATACTAAAGAGAAAATTGATATTGTTTTTACTGGTGGTGAGCCAATGCTTCATCATAGAAATCCCATCATGCTTGCTACTATTGAATATTTTATTTCACGAGGACATGAAGTTTGGTTTGAAACAAATGGAACTATTGAAGTAGATTTTAATAAATATCCCATCTATAGAGAATGTAATTTTAGTTTATCAGTAAAGATGTCTCTAAGTGGCGAACCTGAAGAGAAACGATGGAAACCAGATGTTGTAAATGAATATATTAAAAACACAGATGATTCATATTTCAAATTTGTTATGTCAAAAGACAATTTAGAAGATGAGTCATATGAGATCTTCGATTTTCTTGATATGATTCCATTTTATGCTCCTGTATATTGTATGCCTTTAGGTGGTAATCGAGACGATTTGACTACAAATGCTAAAGCAGTATTTGACTTTGCAGTTGATCATGGGTTCAGATATAGTGACCGGATTCAAATAAGAGTTTTTGGAAATCTCAAAGGTGTTTAATATAACGTGATAGGATGGGGAGAGTTATGTATAATGTAACTCTCTCAACATATTCAACTACAAAGAGGAGAAAGATAAAATGATAATGTTTGAATTCAAAAATAAATCTGTATATGCTTTAGTAGACTTAAACCACGAAGCTGCTGCTGTTTATGGGTTTTTAGCTGGTAGAATTGGTGATCATTTAGCTGGTCGATATGATAGTGAATGTATTGATATTAATTTTTGTATTGAAGGTGAATATCAAGAAGTTGTAGAACTAAATTATGAATTAGCTTCTGGAAGAAAAACCACTATAACAAAAGATAAACTCATTAAAATGATTAAGAGATTTGATATATCAAATGGAATTAAAAACAAGAATGAAATTACATTGGAGAAATAATGAAACAGATATTAGATGCTGATTGTTTAAGTTTTGTTTGGTCTCATTGGAAGGAGAAATATGATTCCAACTTCCTAAAAACTAAAGAAGCTTATATTGAATTAAAAGCATTCCCACCTGATGGTAATATATGGGAATCTGGTCAAGAGATAGATGATGAACTTTTATTCTTCATCAGATTAGTAACTCAATATTACTTGAGTTTAGCATTTGAAGGAATGTTAATTGACTTAGATGATCCTAATGTAGCTGAAAATATATCTGAAGGAAATATAGGATCTGCTGCAAGGTTAGCTAAGATTTTTTGTGGTTCAAATATCAATGATGATCGTGAAATGGGATCTGGTAGATTTGCTAAGAAACCGAGATTAGCTTATTTTCCTAATGATAATGGTTCATCTATTCCTATTACTAAAAAGATTGATATTACAGCATCATGTTCTCATCATCTAATTGCATTTAGTTCAATAACAAATCCTGATTCATATGCTGTAATTAGTTATATTCCTAATGAAAGAGTTCTTGGTATTTCTAAATTACAAAGAGTTGCTAATTGGATATCACAAAGATATTGGTTGCAGGAGAATTTAACTAAGGCTTTATATGATGAAATATCTACAGTAGCTGAAACCAAATCTGTTTATGTATGTTTATATGCAATTGAACATGGTTGTGAGAAGTTTAGAGGTGCTAAATCTAAGGATGGTTCTATGACTACAGAATATTATGGTGGTAAATTCGAGACTAATCCAAAACTGAGACCTAACGTTTGATCTATGATATAATTCCTCAGACAGAGCTCTTAGCGCCGGTTTAATTAATAACTGGTACATTACTATTACTTTGTGATTAAAACGTTGAAAACGAGACTTTCTGCGATTTCACGTTTCTTAACTAATTGATTTTATTGAACTAATTTTTATGGAAAACCACTTTTAGGAAATAAAAACACAACCACTACCTATGATTTACACTGAAATATAGAATAGATGAAATAATGCTGATTTCGACAAAATACATGTTGACATCAGCATTTTCTTATGTTATAATACGACATAATTAGAAATAGAAAACATAACTTATAAGGAAATACCATGCTTGAGAAATTACATATTAAAATAGTCAATTCGTGGATTTGGTTTCATTTGTATTACAAACATACTAAACAACACAAAAATGATTTAGATAGAACCAGAGATGAAATTATTGCTAGACGAGACCATTTTTTGGGAAAGAAGGAGATTTAATATGGAAGGAAAATATGTTAACGTTGAAAGGGTAATTACATTTCAGTGGGTTTGTCCAGGATGTAATGAAACAAACATAGATACAAAGTTTCATAATATCGTTGAATGTAAAAATTGTGGACGATTTTATAATGTGATATTTCAAGAGTAAAAAGTAAAAGGAGGAAATTAAAATCAATAATAACAAATTAAATTACATAGTATCGGGCTGCTCGTACAGCCGAATAACATTCAATGAATCATACACAGACTCAGATTGTTTGAAGTTCATAAATCATTGTTTTTCATCACTTCAGAATGCAGGAGAGAATCATAAGTTCAGTCTTCTGTTTAATGGCTGGATGGAAAAGAGTTTTGGACCTGTCATGGCAAATTATAAAGATTCAGTTGCTGAGATTATGTCTGATTCTGGAGGACTTCAGCTAATAACACAAGGTAAAACAATAACTCCAAAAATAAAGAAAGAAGTTTATACAACACAAGGAACATATTCAGATACTTGCTTATCGTTTGATGAAATTCCTTTGTCTTTCTCTGGCGATTCATCTGGAAGAAATGATGTTTCTAATAGATGGTTTGATCCAGAAAGATTTAGAGAATGTGCTGAGAAGTCAGGAAGGAATGTTGCTGAACAAATTCAAACCTTTATTGATATGAAATCAGAATCGAAACCAATATTTATTGTTCAGGGAAATGATTATGATACTTATATGAGATGGGCTGAATATGGTTTATCTCAAATTCCAAAAGAACATCATAAGTTGATAGAAGGGTTTGCTATGGCAGGAGCTTGTCTAGGTACTGGAACTCTCGAAGATATTAAACGAGCTTTCTATTTCACTCAACTCCCCATTGATACTAAGAGATTACATTTGCTAGGTGTTGGTTCTATTAAACGTATTGCTCCATTCCTTATATTTTCACAGAATGGATTATATAAAGATCTCGAGATATCATATGATTCAACAACTCATTCTTCTGGTATTGTCATGGGAAGATCTTATTTGAATAATAAAATATGTTTTTTTACAAAAGAGTTTGACAATTCATATCATATATTGTATAATGCTTTTAAGAATACAACTTATTTTCCAGAAGAATTGACTCTTGAATTATTTTATGAGATATTAAATTCTCCTTCTAAAGGGTTCAAAGAAAAATATGGATCACGAGTTTTATTCATTAAGACATTTATTGGCTTCCTTAGTTTTACGATAGCAAACTTTATTTCACATATTGAACAATGTTTTGTAAATCCAAAAGAAGTAATTAAGTTAACAAAGAAATCAAAAGAAAGAAATGTATTCAATTCTTTATATCAGATAAGAAATTATGATGACTTTTTATCATGGGAGAGAAATATCGGAAAAAGCGTAAAAAGCCGAAAAATATCTGGTAGAAAAATTGAATCAACAGAAATAGAAGATTTATTTTAATATAGGAGGAAAGAGATGGTTAATCAAAGAGGAGAAGATAAATTGAAATCAAAAGAACAGTCAGTACAGACAGATTATTTGGATGAGGAATTTACATTTGGGAAAGTAAAAAGTTTTATTTGGATCACTCATAGTTTTGAAGGTTTTCATCGTTACCCGAATGCACCAGAAGATGTTTCATATTTAAGAGAGAAACATCGACATATATTTCATTTGAAAGTTTGGATTGAAGTATTTCATGATGATCGTGATGTTGAATTTCATATGTTTAAGAATTTCATCAAAAGTATTATTACAGAAAATGATTTTGATTATAAGTCATGTGAAATGATTTCTGATATTTTGTTTGATGTAATTAATGCAAATTATCCTAAGCGAGATATTAAGATTGAAGTATCGGAAGATGGTGAATGTGGTTCATTTAACGAATATAGAGGAGTTTAATATGAAAGAAACAACAAATACAAAGAGACAACTTATTATTATGAGTCTAGAGAAATTAAGCTCGAGATATTGTTTTGAGTGGTTTACACATATTCCAGAGCTTCTTAAAGAGGAATTAACTGATTATAATATTATGCAGATCAATGGAGCAGAGAAAGAAATGTCTACTACTCCTGGTGGGTTTCTTGATTTTGTTGGAACTAATATCTGGAAGAATGATCAAGCAACTGAATTTTTTAAGTTAGTTGAAGCAGGAATGATTGATGATGATGCTGTGATTTTGTTTACAGATGCTTGGAACCCAGCTATTATTCAAATGAAATATACATGTTCATTGATGAAGAAGAATTGGAAGATTATTGCTATCTGGCATGGTGGATCTTATATTGAAATGGATCCTCTAGATTATTTGATTGACGATAAAACTTGGTCTTATGCCTTTGAAGAAAGTCTATATAATGCTATCGACGTAAACTGGTTTTCAACTAAATATCATAGAGACTATTTCTTCGGAATGTTTGATGTAGATGAAAGTAAAAGTTTAGTCTCAGGATTTCCAATGGATTATGTTAAAGATTCAATGATCCCAGATGCAGAGAAAGAGAATATTATTATGTCATCAGCTCGTGATTGTCCTGGTAAACAAACATGGATATTTGATGAACTTGCTAAACGACTTCCTCAATATACTTTCATTAAAACTGGATGTGGATTATCTAAAGAAGATTATAAAGTAGCTCTAAGTAAAGCTAAGATTGTTATTAGTTTTGCTTTACTCGAAACTCTAGGTATCGTAACTGGAATGGAAGCTCCTGCTTCACGAGCTCTACCATTAGTTCCTAATAGACTTTGCTTTACAGAAGAATTCAGTGAATATTCTGATTTGGTTTATCCTTCTGAATATTGTGAACAAGATAAAGAAGTCAATTATGATGGATTATGTGATAAAATTATTCATAATATGGAAAACTATGAAGAGATTGCTGACAGAGTATTTCCTCAAGTTGTTGACCATATGCACCAGAAGTATTTCTCTGCTACTAAATTTATTAACTTCATGAGGAATTTCTAATGTTGATTGGAATAGATTTTGATAATTCTCTCGTTCCTTCCTGTACCTTATGGGAGGAATGGATGTTTAATGAATTTGGTATTGATTTGAAAGGAGAACATTTCAATGAAAATAAATACAGTGATGACAAATATCTAGATTGGTGGAAGAATCCAAATCTATACGATGATATGAGCCCATATCCAGATGCTGTAAAGTATGTAAATCAATTATCTGATGACGGTCATAAGATCTGGATTGTTACCAAGTGTTTTGATGAACATATTGATTCCAAAATGCGGTTCTGTGATAAATATTTTAATATAGATAGATTTTTAAACACCTCTTTCAAAAAAGCAGATTCTTTAGATGGTGTTTTAAATCTTATGATAGATGACAGATCTGTTATATTAGAAGAATTTAAGATCACAAAATGTTTTCAATTAAATACCACAGTAGAAGAACCAGGCAAGTTTGAACTATTATCGTGGGAACAAATCTATGAACGAATAAGAAAACCAAGGAGTAAGCAGTATGGATAATTTTAAGTTACAGAATATTAAAAGTGAGTTCGAGGAAGAATATTTGGATCTAATGATTCAATTCCTCACAGAACTTGATATTGATATGTTATCGGAAGAAAAACAAGTTCAATATTATGAAATAATGGATATGTTAGCTGAGGAAGAAGAACTTGATGATGAATGTTGTGAACCAGAAGTAATGGAAGCAAGACTTAAAAGACACATTAAGAAATCAGATAAGAATAAACGTAAAAGAGAATATAGAAAGAACAAAGGTAAACTAAAACGAGCAGCAAAGAAGATGAGAAAAACTTCATCATTCAAAAAGAAAATGAAGAAATCTAAAAGAATGGGAAAGAGAAATTTAACTGGAACGGGAAAACGTCGAACTACATTCACGTGATTTCCTGAGGTGAAACCAAAGTTTTAGAATTAAGGAGGAATTAAGATGGAGAGAAAAAGTTGGAGAAAGGCAATGAAAGAAGAAGAGATTGAAGCATCTTCTGAAATAGCTGATAATTTTTTTGATGAATTAGTGGATTCGGATACAAATCCAGGACCTGCTGTATTCAGTTTATTTGTAAATTCAATATTATTCTTGGGTGGAACAAGATTTACAAGAGAAGAATTGCATACAGAAATTGATAGTTATTTAGAGGAGGGATAAATTGAAACTGAACGAAGAAGAATTACAAGAAGCAATGGAATTGGTAGACAGATTGATGAGAAATAATCAACTGATTATTTGGGGAGACAAACCAGAAGGAATTATGGTTTGTATGTCAAATGAAGATATTGACTCAGTTTGTTTGAATGGACCAGCTGTTCAAATAGGAATAAATCCTAAAAAATATTTATTAAGGAGGAGACAAATGGAAGATGTATTAATAGACGAATGGACAGATGAGGAATTAGTTAAGATGACTGAGAAAAGTGTGCTCATAGCAACTAAGATTGTTAATAATATTTATGAAAAATATATTGATAGAGATGATGTTCAACCAGAAGCTATTATGAATGCTTTATTTTTACATGGGATTGTTTCTTGTAGCAGTTCTGGGTTTTCCAGTAAACAAGAAATGTTAGACGATGTTGA
>Ga0307987_1002157_pt1 | contig 10416 bp, 9 predicted proteins | sample EllFjometagen181_FD_203157 | JGI IMG/M metagenome (GOLD analysis project Ga0307987, IMG submission 203157) | Marine microbial communities from Ellis Fjord, Antarctic Ocean - #181 | ecosystem: Environmental > Aquatic > Marine > Unclassified | place: Southern Ocean | collected 2014-10-08 | reverse complement strand
GAAAGAAGGAAAGAAGTATAAAGTGCTGAGAATTGCTTCCCAACGTGTAAGGTCTTTCATCCCTACTGGCCTACGGCCTATGTCGGTCCCGGGTTTGAAGTACCCCGGTTCCATTGACTACTAAAAACTTGCGTTTCGTTCGTCCCTTTCTTATTAGAAAGGAGGTGATCCAGCCGCACCTTCCGGTACGGCTACCTTGTTACGACTTCACCCCCCTTACCAAGCATACCTTCGGCACCGTCCCCCCTTACGGGTTAGACTAGCGACTTCGGGTACCCCCAACTCGGGTGGTGTGACGGGCGGTGTGTACAAGGCCCGGGAACGTATTCACCGCGCCATGCTGATGCGCGATTACTAGCGATTCCAACTTCATGAAGTCGAGTTTCAGACTTCAATCCGTACTGAGACCGGCTTTTTGCGATTCGCTTGACGTCACCGTCTCGCTGCGCTTTGTACCGGCCATTGTAGCACGTGTGTAGCCCAGGACATAAGGGCCATGATGATTTGACGTCGTCCCCACCTTCCTCCGGTTTGTCACCGGCAGTTCCATCTGAGTCCCCACCTTAACGTGCTGGTAACAGATAGCAGGGGTTGCGCTCGTTGCGGGACTTAACCCAACACTTCACAGCACGAGCTGACGACAACCATGCAGCACCTGTATACCGACTGCAAGCAGCTAGTACATCTCTGTACTATTCCGGTATATGTCAAGTCCTGGTAAGGTTTCTCGCGTATCATCGAATTAAACCACATGCTCCACCGCTTGTGCGGGCCCCCGTCAATTCCTTTGAGTTTCACCCTTGCGAGCATACTCCCCAGGCGGTACACTTAACGCGTTAGCTCCGGAAATGAATGCTACCACCCACCTCCTAGTGTACATCGTTTACAGCGTGGACTACCAGGGTATCTAATCCTGTTCGCTCCCCACGCTTTCGCGCCTCAGCGTCAGTATATAGCCAGATGTTCGCCTTCGCCACCGGTGTTCTTCCAGATATCTACAGATTTCACCCCTACACCTGGAATTCCAACATCCCCTCTTATACTCAAGAAAACCAGTTCCCAACGCGTTTCCCCAGTTGAGCCGGGGTATTTCACATCAGGCTTGGCTTTCCGCCTACGCGCCCTTTACGCCCAATAATTCCGAACAACGCTCGCCCCTTACGTGTTACCGCGGCTGCTGGCACGTAATTAGCCGGGGCTTATTCCTCGGTTAACGTCATCACCCTGCCATTCCCTGCAGGGCTTATTCCTCCCCAAGAAAAGAACTTTACAACCTCACGGCCTTCTTCGTTCACGCGGCGTCGCTCCGTCAGGCTTTCGCCCATTGCGGAAGATTCTTAGCTGCTGCCTCCCGTAGGAGTCTGGGCCGTGTCTCAGTCCCAGTGTGGCCGGTCACCCTCTCAGGCCGGCTACTCATCGTTGCCTTGGTAGGCCTTTACCCTACCAACAAGCTAATGAGCCGCAGGTTCATCTCTGTGCGGTGCCGTAGCACCTTTCCTCTTCTCTGCTTATGCAAAAAAGATCGTATTCGGTATTACTCCATGTTTCCATGGGCTATCCCCAACGCAGAGGCAGATTACCTACGTGTTACTCACCCGTTCGCCACTCTCAAAAGTCCGAAGACTTTCTACCGTTCGACTTGCATGCTTAAAACGCGCCGCCAGCGTTCGTTCTGAGCCAGGATCAAACTCTCCATCATATATTTTTAGTACCCGAAGGTACTAATATACTTTGTTTGTTTTTCCCCTGTCGCTTCGCTGACTTGATGAACCTTGCGGTTCATCTTTGCAGTTTGTGTTTTCCAACACAAACTGCTACTGTCCGTATCACTTTCGTAATACGTCCTAGTCAAGGTCTTACTTTCGTAAAACTCTCCCTACCTTCGCGTCTCCACGCTCCGATAGGTTGTTAAACTTCAGGACCTTTATACTTCTTCTTTTCGATCAGTTTCCCGATCGTTCCTTCCCTTCCCTAATTATCTCTGTCAAAGATCTGTTGTCCAGATGCCGTTAAGCGCTGGACTGCGTTTAAATTAGTTGTTATTAATAACCTCTAACCTCAACGCGCTTGATTGTTATACCAATAAACACTCTTATGTGTCAACAAGCAAACAGGATTTTCCTGTTAAATATCAATTATTATGCAAAAAGAAAGTTCATGTATCAAAAGATGGGGAAATTGACGCAAAAAACAGCTCATTATAGAGGTATTACCGGCTGGAAAAAATTGCAGATATTATATCTGAGAATCCTTCACCATATTTCTTACCGGAACAATAAACAGGCATAACCGGCATATTCAGAGCTGGCGACATAACATTTGCAACGCCAAAGCTCATTGGGAAAAAATCGAATAGGGGGGAATCATTCGGAGCATCCCCGCAATATGCAATCTGATGCTTCATATCCCTCTCATCTAAATGATAGACATTCTTTAAAATATATTTAACCATACTCAATTTATGATAATCACCAAACCAGCAATTCACATGAATCGAGCTTACTCCAAAAGAAGCACCCTCTTCGCTGCAAATTTTAATTATCTGATTAATACTTTCATGACTTAAAAAAGGAGGTTCTTCATGATGATCAAAAGCAATATCATAGATACGGGAAAATTGATCCACAGAGAGCTTACTTCCCGGTACTTCAGCCAAAACACGTTCAATAAGCCGATTAGCTTTATCATTGTACCCGTCTTGACAGATTGCAGGATGGTCAATCCTTTTCCGTATACCATCTTCACGATACCAGGCTAAAGCCCCGCTTTCAGTTATAACTGCATCAATCGGCCATTGCCTAAAATAAACATCCGCCCAGCCAGCTGATCCACCTGTTACCGGAATAATTATGATTCCCTGTTCATGGAGATCCCAAAGGCTTTTTAGCGCTGATGGGAACAGCCGCCCCTTGGTTGTTATTGTATCATCAACATCAGTCAGTACAAATTTGATCCCGGAACAATCTCCGGAATTTAATTCAGATAGCGATTTTGGTTTTGGTTTTGGAATTCTCTTATTTTGTATCATATGATTTAGCCTGTTTATTTAAACACACCGCTGCGTATCACCGGCCGCAGATAGGTAATAAACGATATAACAGATGCTGCTGCTGTAATAACAAAGAGGACAAACAGAATTGATTGATATATCGACAGCCACTCAGCATCTGGTATACTCCGCATCAGGAAGGCCAAAATTATTCCAGCAAATCCTGCAGCTGCATAGAGTACTGCTTTCGCCTTACCCCAAATATTAGCAGCCATAGCAACACCTCTTCCCATCATTATCATCCTGAGAAATATCACAGAAAGCTCCCGATAAAGAATAATAATGAATATCCATAACGGCATAATCCCTGAATAGGAAAGACAGAGAAAATAGGTAATCCTGCTTATTACATCTGCAAACGGATCCAAAACTTTTCCTAAGTCTGTAATTAAATTCATACGCCGGGCAATGATCCCATCCAGCAAATCAGACAGTTCTATTGCTATGCAGAGAGCAATAAGTGACCATGCTGAAATAGTGATCAACAAATCAGGATTAGGGGCGTTTATCCAATCAGGAAGAAAATAGGCTATAAAAAACAACGGCGCCATTACAAGGCGCGACACAGTGAGCTTATTTGGTAAATTCACATACTACTCCATGTTTTCAGGTTGCAGAAAGATTATCCTGCTGTTCAGGATTATCCTGCTGTTCAGGATTATCCTGCCGTTCAGGATTATCCTGCTGTTCAGGATTATCCTGCTGTTCAGGATTATCCTGCCGTCTCTGAAATTATAGTTGATAGTATATCGTTTTTTGATTTACGGGAAAAGGTATAAAACAACCAATTTGCAAAGCAATCCATTCATTGCAGACATAGAATCCACAGTTTTTTTATTTTTCCTTTCAAGCTGTATAATCTGAACCGAAAACGGTGGGAAAGAGTAGTGAATATGGGGACTCTGACCTGTGAATTCCTCCCTCCTTTTCCCGTTATTACTTATAGACAGGAGTAGTGCACACTACTTTCTGAGCAGGGGAGAATGACAATCTGTTTGGGGAAGAATGTGAATAACCAGATGGATCGGTTTTGTCTCTACACCTTCTTTCATAATTATCAGAAGCAGTATCGGATTAATGATCCGAAAACTTTGAAGCATCTGCGTCATTTTGATGGAGCCGGTATTTCCCGGGAGATGGTAGGTAAGGCGATGGTGAAGAGGTATACCAGAAGGAGGTTTGTCTCACATATCTGGGATAATTTGAGTTGGTTTCACAAGGTGTGGTGGGTTCGGTTCAGATTATAAAGGATAATATTTCTGCTTCTTCAAAACTGTAACTTTTCTAATAATTCAAAATTACAAATATCGATCAACTGCCAGCAGAGCTGCTCCTTTAAGCACGGAATCTGCTCCATTGGAGTTGAACTGAAGCACCATATCACGTTTCAACCTTGGGAGAGTAATTTCTTTAAGCCTTTTTTTGATACTACTCTCTAAGTACTTGCAACCATCTGCATACTCGCCCTCAATAATTAATACTTCCGGGTCAAAGAACAGAAGCAGATAAGATATAATTAATGAAAACCAGTAAATGATATCATCCAGTAGTTCCCGAGCCAGAGAATCACCTGCATCAGCGGCTGAAAATAATTTCTGCAAACTAATCGCTTTTTTGTTGGATAGCATAGAATCTGATGTGACAGCAGCCCGTTCATAAGCGCGTTCAATCAGGCGATCAACTTGCACTTGCTTCTCAAAACAACCATAACTACCGCAAAAGCAGGGATCGGTATCTGCTTGATTAACACGGAAATGGCCAATTTCACCGGAAAGATAGTGCTTTCCGGTATATAGTTCTCCATTTAGAAGAAGACCCGATACTACGCCATGCCAACCTGCATCAATCAATACTACTGAGTCGTGACTCCCCATAAACCCCAGCTTTTTCTCTCCGTAGGTTTTTAGTCTTATCCAGTTATCTAAATAGATTGGACAATTCAACCCAAGCTGATTAGTTAATTTTTGATGAATATTATTATTTATTCCCCATGACGCAAAATGGGTAGCGTGAAGACAAACCCCCGTATCAAGATCAATATTTCCATGAACACCAACAACACACACAAGCAAATGCCTATCTGCTAAATCAGGATTATTAGTTATGTTTCGTCGAACAACTGTCTGCATTTTCCTGCTAATATCCTGAAAGCGTGCATTCTCTTTAATCGGTATTGAGTCCTCAACAATAATATTAAAAAGCAGGTCATATAGACGAAACAGAATTGAATTATATTGGATGTAGAAGGTGATTATCATACTTTTGCTGGCATTATATTGATAAACAATAGGTTTTTTTCCACCTTCAATCGTAGAATCGCCTTTGCCGGAAATTACAATTATATCATCTGCTAACAATTCCTGATTAATCTTTAATACAGTAGTGCGACTAAGACAAACTTCCTTTGCAATTTCAGTAACAGTTGAAAATTCATTATTACGATAGAGATCAATTAACAACTGTCTATTCTTGGAACGAATATTTTTGGGTTTTCTTCCAAGATACGGGTTTTCTTTGCTCATTTCCAAATATTATGGCATTGAATAACAAAAGTCAACAAACCAGTACTCCTCGTGCTTATATATCAGGTTTTCTCAACCTAGCTCTGTTTCACCAGAATCTAGCTGAAAATACCTATCAAAGGCAAATATTGCTGCACCGATCAACACAGAATCTGCTCCTTTAGGAACGAGCTGCAAGACATTTTTTCGTTTTAATCGAGGTAAGGCCAACTCCTTTATCTTTTTCTTAAGCCCAGTATCAAAATATTTACACTTCATTGTAAAATCCCCCTCAAAATAGATAATTTCAGGGTCAAAAAAAAGTATTAAATATGATATCATCAAAGAGAACCAATAGATAACATCATCAAGCATACATTGCACAAACTTGTCTCCCATATCAGCTGCATAAAATATTCTCTGCAAATCAAGTTCAATATCTTTGTCTGCCAAAATGGATTCAGGGAATTTTACCAGATTCTTAAGTATATTCTGAAACAATCGCTCCAAAGAAACTTGCTGTTCAAAGCAACCATGGCTCCCGCACAAACAAGGTTCTGTATCTTCAGGATTAATGCGAAAATGGCCAATCTCTCCAGAAAGAAAATGCTTACCGGTATACAGTTTACCTTTCAGCATTATTCCGGATACTACGCCATGCCAGCCTGCATCAATAAGAACAATCGAATCATGCAAACCCACTAATCCCAACCGACTTTCTCCATAAGTTCTCAATCGTATCCAGTGATCAACATATATAGGACAATCAATTTTAAATTTCTCTGTCAACTTTCTAAAAAGATTATTATCAGTGCCCCATGAAGAAAAGTATGTCGACTGTTTACAGATACCTGTATTCAAATCCATATTCCCATGCACACCAACTATACATGCCAACAAATCTACTTCAGCAAAATCTGAATTATTAAAAATATTACGACGGATTATCGCCTGCATCTTTCGGATTACATCCTGCAATCTTGAATTTTTCAGGATTGGGAGACTATCTTCAATTATTGACTGATATTTAAGATTATAGAGCACAAATAAAACTACTTCATGCTTAATATAAAAGGTAATTATATATTGTTTTTCAGCAAAAAATTTATATATCCTCGGTTTCTTTCCACCCTCTCCTGTTGACTCGCCTTTTCCGGAAGCAATTATAATCCTCTCAGCCAATAATTCCTGATTAATATTCATAACAGTAGTACGGCTTAGTTTTATCTTGTTGGATATATCAGACACAGACAACTCATCATATTGACGGTATAAATCAATAATTAGCTTTCTGTTCTGAGATCGTATATTTCTGGGTCTTCTCCCAAATTGTTTCTGCTCAATTCCCATAGTAATTTACCTTAACAAGCTAACTGGTTTCATCTGAAATAAGCACCTTGTAATCTACCTTCCATCATTAAATCTATGTGCCGTTTCCAGCAACGCTACTACATGAGAAATAGGAGTTTTTGCCTGAATGTTATGTATGGCATTAAAAACATATCCACCATTCTCACTGAATACAGCAAGTCGGGATTCAGCTTCAGCTTTCACTTCATCTGGAGTCCCAAAAGGTAGTGTGTGCTGTGTATCAATTCCACCTCCCCAGAATGTTATTTTGTCACCGTATGCTGATTTCAAGTGTTCAGGTTCCATACCAACGGCAGAACATTGCACAGGGTTAATAATATCAAAGCCGGATTCTATAAATGATTGTAAAAATGGTTCTACGGCACCGCATGAATGTTTAAAAGTTTTCCATTCTGTATTCTTATGAATCCAGCCGTTCATTTCTTTATAGTAAGGTGCCCATAACTCTTCATACGTATCCAAAGAACAAAACTGACTGGTTTGTGTACCAAAATCTGTACCGCAGACAAATACAGCATCAGGAGTATTTCCCACTACTTTAAATACCATTTCCAGATTCCGAATAACTATCTTTAATCGTTTTTTATATATTTCATGTATCAAATCCTGTCGTATTAGGGTTGAAATATACCACTCAGTTATATCACGTATTCCCTTTGGATACTTTAATCCAGGACCGGGAATTTCTGATATATCACCGAAAGCAGTTCCTCCAAAATTGATAATCAAACCTTTATCGGTAGCAGCTGCTTCAGCACAAGCAATACGATAGTAGTCCAAATCATCATCATCAAAGAGTTTAACCTCTTCAAGATTATCCTCAGCATTCAGTTTTTCATTATCTATAGGCTGCTGACGTATAATGCTGTCAAAAAAATAACCGCCGCTTGGCATATGCCCTGATGGTGGAACACTAAGATCCCCCTGTGGGTAGATATACAGATCCCCACTATCAATTGTAACGTTAAACCCACCGGGAACAAGTACTTCCTGCCCCCAAGGGGTACGCCACTCCTTCCACCCCTTTAGTGGAAATCCGAACATAGTGTTACGCGGCATAATCCCGATCAAATCTACACCCATAGCTTCCTGTAAGTCTGTGCCTATATATCCAAGCATCTGATAGGGTTCATGAATTTTTACCGGTTTCTTTTCGAGGCCATAATATTCACGCAACTCCGCAACTACACTGCAATGCATTCCTGATGTCGAACTTCCACCAAAATCAATTGGAACAGGTCCATTCTTATGGTTCAATGAATTTTTCAGCTTTTCCTTTCCAGTCATACCTATTTCATCCTTATTTTATTTGCAGCGGGTAACGACCTTCTCTAAAAGCCACTTCATAGATTTTCATAATTTTTTCTACTGTAACATCCGGTTGAAAATTGTGGGAACCAGCCAGTAATAGCCCTCCCCCTTCCCCGGCTGCAGCTATTACACGTCGAACTTCCTGTTCTGTCTCTTCAGTAGTTCCAAATGGAATAATAGCCTGAACATCCAGCCCGCCGAAAAAAACAACTTCATCACCATATAGTTTTTTAAGACGTGAAAGTTCCATATCAGCAGCATTAGGCTGCAATGCATTTAATATATCAACTCCAATTTCAATGAGATCACTAATAATAGGGAAGTAACTTCCACATGAATGATATGCAATTTTAAGATTCGGATTTTCACTCTTTAGAGTTTTTATTATACAGCCCATCCGTTCCTTGAAATAGGTTCTCCACATTGAAGGTGAAATCAACATTCCGCGTTGGGTCCCCATATCATCACCAAGCCAGATAAAGTCTGCTCCCAACTGTACCAGCTCTTTACCAACCCCGATACTGTAAGCCATGACGTGATCCATGAGTTCAAAAATATAGTCTTTCTCCATGATAAGGTCCAGAAAAAATTTCTCCATTCCTATCATATGCCAGGATTGTTCAAAAATTGTACATTCGAGATCACCACAAACAGCATACTCGCTGCCATATTCAGCAACCACCTTCTTTGCCAAATCAAACCGTCCTGGTGCTAATGGATCAGGCCATGCAAAATTTCTGATATCAGTTACAGTTTCAGCATGTATGAGAGGATAGGTTGTCTGGTCAGTATAATACCCAATTTTCCTGTATTCAATTTGCCATTCATCTTTATAAAAGTTGTTTCCCAAATTCTGCATAGGAGATGCACTGGGTGAGCAGGCTCCTATTCCTACCACATCATTCCCTAATTTTGTAAGAATTTCATGAAAAGAGATTCTGTTTTGTGAAAGGGGCGAATCAGCAAGCGTATACGATCGCACCCCGATGTTTTCAGCCAGTGCCCCAGCTAATTCTGGCGTTACAGTGATAAACAAAGGGATCCTATCAACTTCTTCATGATTAAATGCTTTAATTACTCGATCTCTCGAATTCATCAGAACCTCACTATACAGTAGAGATATGAAAGCAAAATTATAAAGATCCTGAAATAGGCTTTTCCGTAAAACCACCTATACAGTCTTTCACTCTTAAGCTATGGAATCGCTCAAGAATATAGTTGTTGATTAATCCCACTGTAATAGAAATTCCCCATTTTGTGTAATCCAGAGTAGTCGGAATGAAAAACTCATCCGACCACCCCGTTAGTAATAATTTTGAAGCAGTGTCTGTCAATTAACCAGAAATTTCTGGACTCAGTTTATTTACTGTATTGTAATACTTCGACTTCCTTATCTTATCCAAAAACTTCATAAGGTAATTACTCTAATTTTTATTTTTATGACGCATAGTATCAATAATTACAGCGATTACTATAATAAGACCTTTCATTATCTGCTGCCAATATGAAGATACACCTAGCAGGTCAAGTCCATTATTCATAACAGCAATAATCAGGGTTCCAATTACGGTACCACCTATTGTTCCTATACCTCCCTGAAGACTAGTTCCACCAATTACAGCACTAGCAATAGCATCGAGCTCAAACATTACACCTGTACTGGGCTGCCCTGAACTAACTCTTGAGGTAAGTACTATTGATGCAATACTGGTCAGAAAACCAGCGTAAGCATAAACAAAGATTTTCTGACGATCAACATTAATACCACAGATATATGCTGCCTGTTCATTCCCACCTAAGGCATACGTATATTTACCAAACTTCGTACTTGAAAGAAGAAAATGGGAAATAATCGCCATTAAAACAAAAATTATAACCGGAAACGGGATGAAAAAGTTTTTTCCTATTTCCAGTATTGAGCCCTGCCCGATAACCTGAAATGCTTCAGAAAGATTATCAACAGGACGACCCTGTGTAATGAGAAATCCGACACCACGGGCAATAGTCATCATTCCCAAAGTTGCTATAAATGGAGGAATTTTCGCTTTAGCTGTCAAGACTCCACTAATGGATCCGGCACCGGCACCAAGCAGCATTCCAGCAAGTATTGGAACAATAATTGGAAGTCCATAGATTTCTTTTGAGAGAGTCGCTACAACTACGCCAATCATAGCTACCAGCGAA
>Ga0307987_1002156_pt1 | contig 10416 bp, 4 predicted proteins | sample EllFjometagen181_FD_203157 | JGI IMG/M metagenome (GOLD analysis project Ga0307987, IMG submission 203157) | Marine microbial communities from Ellis Fjord, Antarctic Ocean - #181 | ecosystem: Environmental > Aquatic > Marine > Unclassified | place: Southern Ocean | collected 2014-10-08 | reverse complement strand
GTGCTTCTGGTCCATGCGGATGAACGACACGCATGATGCCGGATGGCGCCCAGAGACGGGGCACCGGCTGTTCCCGAAGCTGAAGGAGGACCATCCGGAGTATCTCGTCGGCAGCTACAAGAACAAGCCTCGCTACGGGACATGGTCATCGGTCAACTACGCGCGACCCGAGATTCGAGATCTGTGCTTTCGCTATATCGAGGAAGTCTGCCAGAACTACGATGTGGATGGGGTCGAGATGGACTTCTTCCGCCACCTCTGTTACTTCAAGAGCGTAGCGGAAGGAGGGCGGGCGAGTCAGGCCGAGTTGGATATGATGACCGAGCTCATCCGCCGCATCCGCCAGATGACGGAACGTGAAGCGATCCGCCGTGGCCGCCCGATCCTGGTGGCCATCCGCGTGCCCGATTCGGTGGAGTATGCCAAGGGCCTGGGACTCGACTTCGAGCGCTGGATGGCGGAGGGGCTCGTGGACTGCCTGATCGGGACCGGCTACTTCCGACTGAATCACTGGACCAATCTTGTTCAGCTCGGGCACAAGCACGGCGTCAAGGTCTACCCATGCTTGAGCGAGACCAGAGTCGGGGGCTGGGCGGGAAGCCAACGGGATCGGCGACGGGCTTCCGACGACTGCTATCGAGCGCGCGCCGCCGTCTGTTGGCAGGCAGGAGCGGACGGCATCTACATCTTCAACGAGTACCGTGCCACGCGGCGCTATCTGCACGATATCGGCGACGTCGCTACGCTCCAGAGGAAGCCCAAGCACTACTTCGTCACCGTGCGGAACGGGTCGCCGGGCAGGTACCTGGCCGGTGGGAAGCGGCACATGCGGCGGGATATTCTGGGTCCGCAGAACCCTCGGAAGATCACCGATGGCGAAGCACTGGAGACCCGCATCGAGGTAGCGGAGGACTTCTCCTGGGTCCAGGGCACCAAGCGGCAACCAGAAGTCCTGTGCACGGTTGCCATCGATGGACTTGAGGACTCGGAAAGGCCCAAGGTCAGGCTGAACGGTCACCCATTGTCCGGCGCCAAGAAAGTCGGCGAGGCCTTGGCATATGCAGTCGATCCTGCCTGCCTCAAGCAGGGCATCAACACCGTGGAAGTCGTCTGCGGCACCGACCTGGGACGCGAGGGAGACGGCGCGCCTCGCGACGGGGAACCGTGGGATGTCATCTACACTGGCGAGGCCGCCATGAAGATGCCCGCTCAACTCCCGTGGCGCCGGCTGTTCCGCAACCCGGCGTGGCTGGAAGAGGCCCGCGACGGTGCGCTCTTCCTGGCCGACCGGGGCACAGGACCAGACGACTGGTGCAATCTCGTCTACCCCTGGAATGTAAGCGCGTCTCGCATGGTCGTTGCGGAAGCGCAGGTGAAGGTCCTTTCGAGCACCGACCCACTCGGCGTCTGCATGCGGGTGGCCAATGGGCGCTCCGTCGAGTATCTGGCCATCGAGCCGACTGGCGTCGCCCTGGTGTTCGCCGGACTGTCTTTCCCGATGGACACGACGGCTGCATTCCACACGTACCGACTTGTGGCCCGGCAGAAGGACATACGCCTGTACGTGGACGGTGCTCTCGTCCTCGACGGAAGGGGGAAGTTCACCACATCGGCCCTCGACAAGCGGCATTGGCTCCCCTTCACCTATGGGAAGGCAGACTGGAGCGCCTGTAGTTTCGCGTTCGGTTCCGCGTCCGGACCGGGCACCGGGGAGGCGCACTGGCGCCAGCTGAAACTGCGCGGGAAGGCTAGATCGCTGACCGATCTTCATCTGAAAGTATCCTACCCGGAACGAGCTGAGGCCGTGCCTCGCTGGGACGTGGATTTTGCTGGCGAAGACTTGCCGAAGAAGCCCTGGCTCTCCGACCCCCGCAGGCAGGCGACCCATGCCGAGATACAGAACGGCCATCTTCTCGTGGCTGACCGAGGCGAAAAGCAGGGCGACTACCTGTATTTCAGGTATCCATGGGAAGTCACCCCCGAGGCAGGCGCGACGGCGGAGGCGCGGGTGAAGCTGCGGTCGGGATGGTGCGGGATACGTTGCGACGACGGGGTACACACAGGGCGACTCCGGATCGGTCCCGAGGGTCTCTTCCTCGCGGGAGTGCGGGGCGGCGGGCGCTACGCCATGAACACCACCGATTCGTTCCATACGTACCGCATCGTCACCCGGAAGGAGGACATCAAGGTCTATGTCGATGGGAAACTCCGCATCGATGGCACCGGCTGCTATACCAAGCCCGCCGTTGGTGGCCGCAACGACATCGGGTTCGGCGCTGCCAACAGCCCATCGCTTGGGGAAGCGCTCTGGGACTACGTTCGGTTCGCAAGAAAGGCCTACTAGCCCCCCCCCGACGATAGCCGGAGACGTCATCATCTACACTCTACTCACAACCTGCCCTGACTACGGTAGCCGGAATGTGGGCGACAAGCTCATCGAACAACGGCTCAAGGCGATTATCCTGGCCGAGAAGGGCGCGTGCGACTTCCTGACCTTCTTCCGCGAGACGCCGCTTGACGACCATATCGACGAGATCAATCGATCCCGGGCGCTGCTCATGCCGGCCTTCCCGGTTCGGGATACCCCCATGTATCCGGGAACGTACCGCCTGGTTCCTGACCTGGCGCGCATCTCCGTGCCGATGATCCCCGTGGGCGCGAACTGGAATACCTATCCGGGAGACGACCTGAGCGCGAGGAACATGGTCTACTCCCCGGAGACCGTTTCGTTTCTCCATCGCGTTGCGGGACAGGTCGAGCACGTGTCTTGCCGCGAGTATGGGGTCATGTCCGTACTCAGGAAGCACGGCGTCACCAACCTGCTCATGACTGGTGACCCCGCCTGCTTCGATCTGCCATCCCTGGGCCAGCCCATGGCTCGTCCTTCCACTGTGCGCCGGGTCGTGTTCAGCCCTCCCCTGAGCCCGTACTATGCGGACCAGGCAGAGCTGATCATGGCCACGCTAGCCGAGCTGTTCCCCTCCGCGGAGCGGTTCTGTGCCATGCACTTGGCGGATCGTGCCACGTCGCCCGACGGACGCACGGAGAACAGCGCCGCCATGCTCCCCGCCGTGGCCAAGAAGAGCCAACGCGTCAGGCAGTGCGCCGCGAACCTGGGCTTCACGGTCTGGGAACTCGCGGGCAACGCCGCAGGCATGTCCGCGTATGATGCCTGCGACCTTCATGTTGGCTACGAATGCCATGCCCACCTCTACTTTCTCAGCAAGCGCATCCCCAGTCTGCTTATCGCCGAGGACGCCCGAGGCCACGGCTTCAACTACACGCTGGGAACTGGCGGCGTCTGCGGCTTCAGACGCGCCACGAATCACTCCGCAGCCACGCGCAAGAAGATCACCTCCGGATACTGCACCACGCCCGAGGAACTGGCCATCGCCCCGCCGCGGACGGACGCCCATCTCGACGTGCGCGCGTTCCTGCTGGAGGAACTGGAGAGCGGGTTCCGTCGCTACGTGGGAATCGCCCCGCAACTCGACGAGCTCTATGAACGCGTGATGGCACCCTTCATCCGGGCGCTGCCCTGATGATTCGCGAACTGGCGCGGGCCGAAGACGGCCTGGTTTGGGGTGATCGCCGTCCGGGAGGGGCGAACCGCCCCATCACGGTGTCAGTAGCTCCTTGAGCGCGCGGTTGACGCACGCGCCGAAAATGGCTGCGCCGGGGGCGCCCTGGAGGTGGCAGTCGTCACCGGACCATTTCTGGGTCGAGCACGCGACCTCGATCTTGGCACCCGCCGGGGGGATGTCCTGGTCGAACATCAGGGTGGCAGGCAGGCACCCGCGGGTAGTCAGCCCCCGTGGCCGGCTTGACCAGCGGCTGATCTTGATCTTCCCGGCAGCCAGGCCGGGCTTGAACACGAACGATGTGCCGCCGTCCACGGTGCAACCTTGCCCGTACCGCTCCTTGCCGTTGACCTTGACGGAGAAGTTCCGGTAGAGACGTCGGCCGTCGAAGGCATCCATGCCCTGGTCGGTGACGAGCCGGTAGTGCGCGCTGCCGTCGGCGATGCTGTTCCCCGCAGTGCCCAGGAACGCGTGACGGTCCTTGACTCTGGCCGGGTCGAAGGTCCAACGCTCCACGGCCCCGTAGGTCGGCACGTATTTGCAGCCCAGCTGTCGGCTCAGCTCCTCGATCTTCTTCGGGTAGCCGAGAAGCAGGCGGGTGCGGTAGTTGGAGTACCCGGTGTCTACCAGGGCGAGCACGGCGTCGGGCTTGGCCTGGCGAATGCCCTCGATGCATGCGGTCATCTGCCCGAGGAAGTGCGGGATCCGCTTGATCTGGACATGGCGCCCGACCAGTTCACTCAGGTCGGCAAGCCCGACGAAATCCGCCGCCGCCAATGGGGTGGCGAAGGTGGCTTTGAGCGATGCCTTGTCCCAGCTTGCGAGCAGTCGGGTACGGACCGCGCGGTTGTCGCCGTGATAGGTGCCGATGATCAGGATGTCGCCGGGGATGGGGTCGGCGTCGAAGGCGACGTGGGCCGGATCGATCGTGATGTCGCGCGAACTGACTGCGGCGATGCGGAGCAGGCTGGTGTTGACGTCGAACGTGCCGTCTGCAGCCGGGGTCACGTCCCGGAACCACAGCGTGCCGTTGCTTCGCAGCGTCTCTTCGGATACGCCTGTTTCGGAGCGGTATGCGATGTAGGTGTTGCCCGCGTTCCAGTCGTCATTCGTGCCGTACTCGATAGTGACGATGTCCGGGTTGAACTTGATAATCTCGTGGTAGTTGCGCAATCCCCTGTCGGTGTTGAGTCCGGCCGCGTGCCAGCCACCGATGCCTGCGTTCATGATGTGGTGGTACCGGTTCGTGGCGAAGTTGACGATGAGCGACGGCTTCCCGTTGCCACCGCCCTTCACGACGAGCCGAACGCGGCGCTTGGCGGGCGCGGCGAAGCGCCAGGTCCGCACCGCCCGTGGATCCGAGTAGCGGAAGTCGAGGCCGCGGCTGATGGCACACGGCCTGTCCATTCTGAAGTTCAGGTCGCCGTCGCCGTAGGTGCTCTCTATGGGGGAGTCGAGCGCGCGTCCGCGCTCGCCGATGCTCGTCCGTGCGTAGGTGATTGCTTCGCCGTAGTTGAAGGCCGCAGTCAGCTTCGCCCCGGCGGCCAGCGGCTCAGCCAGCCACACCATGTGATGGACCTGCGGCGGTGTGCCCTTGGCGTACTTGCGCACGACCATGTAGTCTTCCCCCTTCTTGAACCTGCCGCCGTAGCCCTGCGTGTTGAGCCCGCCCTGCAGCTCCGCGCCGTCTCTCAGGACCTTGTGTCCGTAGGTGAACGCGCGGCCCAGGTCGAACACGACGGTCTTGCCGTCGCCAGTGAACGTCCTCTCGTCCCGGCCCATGGGGGCCTCGTTGCGGATGGTGAACTCCTCGTGCAACTTCCCGTCGATCAGTATCTCCACGACCGTGCCAGTGGCCTGGTCGCGCTCGATTGCGAGGCACACGGAGACCTCGTCGCCTTCGAGCTCGAATTCGCACGCGGCCCCGGCACCGGTCAGCACCATTGCGCTGCCGCCGTAGAGTTTGGGGCTCTTCACCACGCGGTGGTCGCCGGTTACGGCCATGGCGTCGTGGCGCACGGTGTCGGCCAGGGCGGTGCGCAGGTAGTCATCGACATACGCGGGGTAGCTGGAATCCAGATAGCCGTTGCCCCAGGTGATGCTGCTGCCCGCGAGCGCGATGCGCAGGGCCTTGTTCGGAACCTTGCCATTCGGGAATGACAGCCCCAGCTTCCGGACGTAGTGCTCGACCGGTTGCACCTCCGCAGCACCCGCGCGGGGACACCAAGCCACGGAACCCGCCGCCAAAGCGGCCACCAACATCATGGAACCGTACCTGCGTCTGCGCATTGCTGTCTCCTGTGTCGATTGCGGGGCTCGGCTAATGTGCCCGTTGCTCCTGGAATCGCAACTGGTTGGACCATGCCCGTCACCTGGTCCTTTGCATCGACACCCAACCCGCCATATCTTCTTCGCCTTGGTCGGAATACAATCCCTCTACCTTCTGTCAGGAGGAGACCATGAGAAAAGCCATCGCGGTGCTCTGTCTTACCGCATTCGCCGTGTCCGTCGGGGCCGCCGATCCGCCTGTGGCCGTCAAGGAAGGGCCCTTCATCTTCGGTCGGGGTGGCGCAGACAAGGAACTGCTCTCCGTGGACCCCAAGCAGCGGACCGTCCTGCACTGGGGCCGGCCCGGCCAAGCGGTCGGCTGGCGCCCGGGTCTGAACGGAGATGCCGCGAAGGACGCCAAGCCGAAGGTGCAATGGCGCGTGGAGGGACCGGGCGCAACCGCCGTCCCCCGGGATGGGAACTCCTGGGCCTCATGGTTCTTCTGCTCCCCCTCGCAGGTCCTTGAGGAGGGCGACTATACGCTCCGCTTCACCCTCGGCGCTGGGGACGCTCTGGTCACGTCCCGCCCCTACTACATCACCGTCAAGTTCCCGCCAGTCATCGCGACCGCGTACCACGAGGGTCGCGAGGTCTTCCTCGGGCGTCTCGCGCGCACTGGTCGAACTGCCTTCGCGCCGAAGGCCACCGATCCGGTCGTGGACGCGCCGCAGGTGAACGGCTGCGACAACCCTGCCATGTTCGACGCCGACGGCATCATGTACATCATCTTCGGCGACCCAAACATCTACCCTCCGCCTACCGCGAAGGCGAAGAAAAGCCTGTCCGGGGCCATTGCGTTCACCGACCAGATCGTGCCCGAGAAGGGGCTGGATCTGGCGCACCGCCGGAACTGGGTCATCGATCCGACCACGGGCATCCCCAAATCGCTGGCCAGTCGGCCCAAGGGCGTGTCCCGGGTCAACAACACCGGTGGGGCGCTGCTCCCGCACGGCGACGGGAAGCGGCTTTGGTTTGCCGCCTATGATTACGGCGGTCCGGGCAAGCAGCCGAGCTACCTGCGGTATCTGCGCGTCGCGATCCTCTACACCGACGACATGTTCCAGACGCCCGGTGTTCGCCTCGATGACCTCGTGGTCTGGGAGAAGGACGATCCGAACAATGGCCCCATCGAGCCGCACCCCTACCTCGGCTACAGCATGCGCGTCTTCAAGGAACACCTCTACCTGATGATCCCCCGGCGGAAAGGAGCGCCCGCGTTGATCCGTTGCCGAGTGGACGAGCTGGACGCCTGCTCGCTGGCCAAGTGGCACTACCTGGTGTCGGTCGATGCCGACGGGCGGGCGACCTGGTCGGAAACCGGCATCAGGAAGGCGCAGATCTCGCGTGAGGACTTTCCCACGGTCGACTTCGGCGAGCGCCCCCCCTCGATCATCTGCTCGGTCATCTGGAACCCGTACATGCAGCGTTGGATCGCCATCAATGCCCTCAACCAGAGCCTCTGGACGTCCCGGCACTTCTGGGGCCCGTACCGGAACCTGGAGCACCCGCGGCGCTTCAAGATCACCCAATTCGAAGGCGGCTACGCGCCGTTCATGCACGACCTGATGCTCGGCAACAACGGCGAGTGGGTCTACTACGCCAAGTCCCGGACCTGGATTGGGGTGAAGCGCTACGGGACGTTCAGCCAGCGCCTGCACATGCGCGACAAGCTCAAGCTTGCCCTGTCACGGAAGTGCGGCGTGGCCGGGGACACGATCACCATCACATGCACCAACGCCAGCGACTTGCCGTCACCCGCCCCCGACGGCCTGTCCGTAACCGTGGCCGGGAAAGCCGCAACGTTCAAGGGCCGGGCAGGAGATGCCTACACCTTCGTCTACCAGATGACGGGCAGAGAGAACGGTGGCCAGCCGGGCGCGGTTGACGTGGCGGCGGTCATGGAGATACCAAGGAGCAAGACCACCAAGTACCGCGTCACCCGTGACGTTGCCTTCGTCGTGAACCAGATCAATGACGTCAGGTGCCGAATCACGTCACCCCGGAACGGGGCCAACGTGTCGGGCACGGTATTCCTCGAAGCGGATGCACGCTATGACATTGGACCGGAAGACCTGGGCCCGGGGCGTCCGCAGGTGCGCGTGATCAAGACCGAACTCCGCCATGTGGCTGCTGGCGTGGAGACCGTTGAGGCTGTGGCCGTGGTGCCGCCCTACCGGCTCAAGCTCGACACGACGCGGTACGCGAACGGACCACACACGTTCAAGGTCGTTGCCTACGATACGCTTGACCGTCGCGGCATAGCGAGCGTCGCGCTGAAGGTACAGAACCAGCCCCAGCCTGAGGTCGTCGGCAACCTGATCGCGGACGGGAATATGGAGGAGCCGGCCACTAGCGCCTGGACGCCAGGCAAGGGCTGCACGCTCAGCAAGATCGCTGGCGAACGGCACCGGTCGGGCACGCGCTCGTTGCTGCTCCGGTCGGACACGCCTGCTGCCAACGTCGGGGTCACGCACAAGGTGACCGGGCTCGCCGGCGGCGAGAAACTGCGGTTCAGCGCCTGGTCGCGACTGAGCAGCAACTACACGGGGACCGTGTCCTGGCGCGTCACCGCGCAGAATGGCACGGCTCTGCTGGCGCGCCGCATCGACTCCTATGGCTACTTCAGACGCGCCATGGGGGAGTTCCAGAATCCGCCGGGCAGCACCGAGATCACAATTCAGTGCTCGATCCGCGACCCTGGACCAGACTCCACGACCGCCGGCATTCCCCCCTCGAATGTGGAGGCGGTCATCGACGACGTGGTCCTGCGCCCGGCGTCCCTTCCGGTTGTTGAGAAGCCGGGGAACGTGCGCGTTGCCGTTGCCCCTTCCGGCAAGGCGGCTACGGTCACCTGGGACGCGGCGCGCGATGTGAACGTTCAATACTATCACGTCTACAGGGACGGCGAGAAGATCGGTGACGTTGCGTCCTACGGTGGGTCCTACACCGATGGGCAGCTTCGTGGTCCGACCTCTGCTGTTCGCTACGCCGTCGCGTCCGTCGACGAGATGGGTACCGAAGGCGTAGCCGTGTCCGCGACCCTCGCGGCCAGCGACACCAAGTGACGGGAGGCGAGCCATGGCCTGACCCTCAGGCTCTGTTCCCAGCCCATGGTCACTTGGCACGTTCCTGACTGATGACGATGGTGCGTTTGCGCCCGTCGTTGTATTCGAGCTGGAAGGTGAGCTTGCCGGGGTTGGGGAAGGAGATCTCGTTGCCGGTCTTGCCATTGATGGCGAGGCTCTTCAGGTTCCGCTCGTTGAAGCCCCAGCGCACGTTGGGATTGGGGTAGAGAAAGGTGTAGGCATCGGTCTTGGGGCTGTAGCGGGGGGTGAGGACGAATGACGGCCCCTTGTTGTGGTAGAGACCCACGGGGAGTTCGGACAAAAACTCCGGCCCTCGCCCCGGCTTGCCCTTCGCGGCGATCTGGCGGTCCCGGATGCCCTGCTGCGCGGCCCCGACCACCCCGCCGCCGCCGGGCACCAGCTTGCCCCCGCCCTTGCTACGACCTGTCTTCCCCGTCGGCTTGATCGGCGCCACATTGTCCTGCGGCAACCACTTCCGGTGCTCCTCAATGACCTGCTTGTACTGCGGGTCTCCGGCCAGATTGGTCGCTTCCCACTCATCCACGGAATGGTCGTACAGCTCCTCGGAACCATCGTGATAGCGAATGTAGCGCCAGCGCTCGGAACGGATGCCATGCTGGTTCCGCAAGCGCGTCGTGATGGCCGGGTAGGGCCATGGTGCGGCCGCATCTTTGAGCAAGGGGACGATGCTGCGTCCGTCGATGCCGTCCTTCGTGGGCAAGCCGCAAAGCTCGATCAGCGTAGGGTAGAAGCACATGTAGTCGATGGGCCGCCGACAACGGGCCCCGGGCTTGGTCATGCCGGGCACGTGCCAGTAGAGCGGGGCGCGGGTGGCTTCCTCCCAGAGCGTCATTTTGCGGTAGTGGAGTTTCTCGCCCAGATGCCAGCCGTGGTCCCCCCAGAGGAAGACGATGGTGTTGTCGCGGTACGGACTCGTTGCGAGGCCCTTGAGGACTGCGCCGATGCACTCATCCGCGTAGTTGATGCAGGCCAGGTAGGCCCTGGTCGCCCCGGTAAGGAGCCCGTGCTTCTTCAGCTTCTGGTAGTCACTCCTCGCATTGAGCCCGCCGGAGATGCTCTTGCCAGCATCCGGTATGTCGTCCAGGTCGCGCTCGTCGATCCGCGTGTTCTTGATGGTGTCCAGCGGGAAGCGGTCGAAGTTCCTGCGGGGGACAAACCAGGGCATATGCGGACGGAAAAGGCCACACGCCAGGAAGAAGGGGCGATCATGTTCACGATTGAGCTCACCCACTGCCCACGCGGCGTTCTGGTAGTCGGACGTTTCTTCCAGCGGGATGTCCAGCCCCCCCCCAGTCCATGTTGTTCAGCGCCCCCGGAATCTTGGGCAACCCGTTGTTGAGCTTGTCCTTTGTGGCACCTGGGTGCCGTCCCATGCCATCGCCGGTCAGCCGGTTGTGCTT
>Ga0307987_1002155_pt1 | contig 10421 bp, 7 predicted proteins | sample EllFjometagen181_FD_203157 | JGI IMG/M metagenome (GOLD analysis project Ga0307987, IMG submission 203157) | Marine microbial communities from Ellis Fjord, Antarctic Ocean - #181 | ecosystem: Environmental > Aquatic > Marine > Unclassified | place: Southern Ocean | collected 2014-10-08 | reverse complement strand
CCATCATACCGGGATTGTACCAGTTTTAAGTGAGCCTTTGCTGTTTCCAAGATCTGTTGGATCACGCCTTGGTATTCCCGGACAAGCAGTGCCCGGATGTAGGCGGTTATGGTTCCGGCAATGACCTGTTGACGGGTCCGCTCCTGGGAAAAATTGGTGGCCTCCTGGTTGAGCCGGGCCTGCTGCAGACCGTACCATGTCTGACCACTGTCGTACACCGGCCAGGTAACAGACAGCCTGGAGGCATAGTTGGTGATGGCATCTGGATCATTCAGACGGTCTGAGTTAAAATCTTCTGTGGTGATGGATTCTTGGTTGAGCTTGGTACCAAAGGCCCACATGGGGTTGGTGGTACGGTTGACCTGTTCCTGGAAATAGACCTGGGGCAGGGCACCGGACCGGGCCTGGATAATTTTTTCCTGGGCTGAAAGGCTCTGGAACTGGGCTGCCTGAAGCCTGGGATTATGAGAAACAGCTTTGTCCACGGCCTCTGCAATGGTCAAATCCGCTGCCAGACCTTGGGTTGGAAAGGCCATGAACCCTGCCAGTATCAGCCACACCGGCCAGAGTGTGTTTTTATTTTTTTTAAATAATCGTATCATCTATTCCTCCTTATAAATGCCATGGGCAGATCTTGTATTTCACTTTGCTTTGCCCACACAATGGGGCAGAAATAGATTCTGCCCTTACACCCATTAATCCACAACGCGATTAACCCACAACAAGATTAACCCACACTCCCATAATTTCCAATTATTCCATGGGGCTATCAGCTGGTTTGATGTGTCCAGATTCCCAGCGCTTATCCATAAAATAAAGCACGGGTACCGTCATGCGGGAAAACAAAAGGGATGCTACTTCCCCCGCCATGAGGGAGATGGCAAGGCCCTGGAAAATGGGATCAAACAAAATCACCGAAGCTCCCACCACCACAGCGGCAGCCGTTAACATCATGGGCCTAAACCGCACAGCCCCGGCATCTATCACCGCCTGATCCAGGGGCATGCCCTGCTCAATTCTGAGCTCAATAAAATCCACCAGAATAATGGAGTTTCTCACCACAATACCAGCACCGGCAATAAAACCAATCATAGATGTGGCGGAGAAAAAGGCCCCCATGGCCCAGTGGGCCGGTAAAATCCCAATAAGGGAAAAGGGAATGGCCACCATGATCACAAAGGGTGTTGAAAAAGACTGGAACCACCCCACCACCAGCACAAAGATCAAAATTAACACCACGCCAAAGGCAAAGCCAAGATCCCGGAACACTTCATAGGTGATGTGCCACTCCCCGTCCCATTTCATGGACAGGTGACGATCACTTTCCGGAAGGGCCGCCGTGTGTTGGGCAATATTATACCCTTCTGGTGTGGTGATGGCATCTATTTTCTTCCACATTTCCAGGATGGCGTACACCGGGCTCTCTTTTGCCCCTGCCACATCCCCGGTGACATAGACAACAGGCATTAAATTTTTATGATAGATGCTCCGGTCTGGTTGGGTTTCCTGTACCCGGAGTAGGGAGGAAAGAGATAATAGGGTGCCATCTGCGGCGGGTATCTTCACCGCCCCCAAACGATCCACCCCGGCCCGGGTGGCAAGGGACGGCTGGAGTACAATGGGCACATCCTCTTTTTCCAGGGGCTGATGGAGGAGACCTGTCTGTCGTCCCTCCAGAACAACCTGCAGGGTTCTGGCAATCCGGTTGACACTGATACCGTGAAGGGCTGCCTTTTCCTGGTCAATGTCCAACTGATACCGCACCTGATTTTCTTCCATGTACCAGTCCACATCCACCACGCCTTCGGTGGTTTCAAAAATATCTCTTATCTGAAGGGCCAATTCCTTTTGCTGGTCATAGTCCGGGCCATATATTTCTGCCACCAAGGTGGATAAAACTGGGGGCCCCGGGGGGACTTCAGCAATTTTCACCCTTGCCCCGTACTTGTCGGCAATGGCCTTTAACGGGGGTCTCACCCGTTTAGCAATGCCGTGACTCTGCTGTTTTCGCTTGCTTTTACTTGCCAGATTCACTTGGATATCTGCCATGCTTGGCCCTTTTCTAAGATCATAATGGCGCACCAGACCGTTGAAGTTAAAAGGCCCGGCTGTGCCACTGTATATCTGGTAATCCACCACCTCGTTGACGGTTTTCAGATAATCTCCCATCTCCATGGCTGCGGACGTGGTCTCTTCCAAGGTGGCGGTTTCCGGCATATCCAGGATCACCTGGAATTCACTCTTGTTATCAAAGGGCAACATCTTTACCCGGACCATGCCCACCCCCACCATGGCGCAGGCCAGGATCAAAAGAGCTACCACAGAGAGTAAAAATCCCCATTGCCACAAAGGTTTGTGGAGCAATGGGTCCATAATCTTCCGGTAGAATCGTGTGGACCAGTCCTCACCGTCATGGTCTGTATGGCTGCTGTTTCCCTGGCCATCTACCTTGATCATCCGCACCGAGGCCCAGGGGGTGACAATAAAGGCCACCAGCAGAGAAAAGAACATGGCCGCCGAAGCCCCCATGGGGATGGGCCGCATATAAGGCCCCATGAGACCCCCCACAAAGGCCATGGGCAAAATGGCACCAATCACGGCCAGGGTGGCAAGGATGGTGGGATTGCCCACCTCATCCACAGCCTCAATGGCCACCTTAAATTTTGAACGACCCTGGTTTTCAGGAAGGCGGTAATGGCGCACCACATTCTCCACCACCACAATGGCATCATCCACCAGAATACCGATGGAAAATATCAGGGCAAACAGGGTGATGCGGTTTAATGTATACCCATAAAGATAAAAAGTGGCCAAGGTCAGGGCCAGGGTGACAGGGATGGCAAAGGCCACCACCCCGGATTCCCGGTGACCCAGGGTGAACCAGATGAGGATAGTCACGGACACCACGGCAATGAGCATGTGAAACAGGAGTTCGTTGGATTTTTCCTCGGCGGTTTCCCCATAATGACGGGTGATGGTCATGTGGACATTGTCAGGGATGATTCTTCCTTTGGCATCATGGAGCCGTTCCAGCACCTTTTCTGCCACACTTACGGCATTGGTGCCTTTTCTTTTGGCCACGGTGAGGGTGACAGCGGGCCAGACTCCCCGGGCCGCATCAACTTTTGGGATCTTTTTTTCTCCGGCGGCAGGGCCGGTGCCGAAAAAAACATATTGCTCGGGATCAGCAGGGCCATCTTCAATCTCTGCCACGTCCCTTAAATACACGGGATGACCGTTGGAGACATTGATCACCACCCGGCCCACTTCCTCTGCATTTTTAAGAAGACCCCCGGTGTGGATGACAATCTGCCCCTGCCGTGAGGGAAAACTACCAGAATCAGACGCCTGGTTGGCAACAGATACCAGATTTGCCACCTGCTCCAGATCCAGACCATAGGCGGCCAGGCGGCTGGGGTCCAGGCGGACACTCACCTGGCGCTGCTCACCACCGATGATGGTGGTGATGGAGGCATTGGGTTCCCGCTTCACCAGATCCTCCACCTCTGCGGTGAGTCGTCTGAGTTGGTAATGATCGACCTCTTCACTCCAGAAGGTCAGGGCCAGGATGGGGACATCATCAATGTATCTGGGCCGGATCAGGGGAGGGCTGACCCCTGTGGGAATCCGATCATAATTGGACATGAGTTTGGATTGAAGTTTTACAATGGAGGCTTCTTCGTCCTGTCCCACCAGGAAGCGCACCACGGCCATGGACATGCCGGGCATGGAGGTAGAGTAGATGTATTCCACCCCGGGGATTTCCCATAATAATTTTTCCATGGGTTTGGTCACCCGCTGTTCCACCTCTTTAACGCTGGCTCCGGGCATTTTTACAAACACGTCGATCATGGGGACAATGATCTGGGGTTCTTCTTCTCGGGGAAGGGCAATCACCGCTGCAATGCCCAGAAGAATGGATGCGATGATAATCAGCGGCGTGAGTTTGGAATCAATGAAAAATGCGGCTATTTTACCTGCTGGCCCTTGCTTGACAGTCATGATGCGCTCTCCACTTTCATGCCATCCTTTAATTCAGGAGGAGGAAAAATAACATAGCGGATACCGGGTTTCACGCCTGAGATGATTTCAATTTGATCCTTAAATTGCCTACCGGTTCTCATAAGGCGAAACCTTGCGATATTTTTGTCATTCACCATAAAATATCCGGTCAGCTGTCCCTGGATGACCTGGGCGGATTCCGGAATCAAAAGCATGCCACCGTCCCCCACCGGAATGCTGACTCTGCTGAACATGCCGGATCGAAGCATGGTGTTTTCCGGAAGGGTCATTTTCACATTAAAGGATCTGCTTTTGGCGTCCGCTGTGGGGGCAATGGTCTTGACGGTACCGGTGATGGGGGGAAAATTTGCCAGGGCCGGGATGGTGACCGCCATGGTTTGACCCATTTGAACCGCCTGAATATGATGCTCCGGAACCAGAAATTCCACCTGGAATCCACCAATTTTTTCCAGGGTTAAAAAAGGAATGCCAGGGGAGGCAAGGTCTCCCACATTTATCATCTTGGCGGTGACAATGCCGTCATAGGGAGCAAGGATGGTGGCATCTTTTTGGGAAATACCGGCCCCGGACACAGCTGCCTTGGCCTGTTGAACCTGTGATCGGGCCGCCGAAACCATTGCCTGGGCCTGGGCCAGGGCTGCCTGGGCCTGGAGGTGACGGGCCTGGGCCTCTTCAAATTCCTGGCGGGTGGCGGATTCTTCCTGGAATAATTTTTCAAATCGCTTGTAGGTGGCTTTGGCAAGATTTGCCCCTGCCCGGGCCGCGTTCTGGGCAGATAAGGCCGCATTTTCAGCTTTTTTAGCCCCGGTAAGACCGGCTTCACTCTGGCGAAGCCCAGCTGCCACCTGGCGTTCATCCAGAATTACCAAGACGTCTCCCTTGCTCACCGCATCGCCTTCCTTGACATTCACCGCTTTAACGGTGCCCATGATTTTGCCGGACAGGGTGCTGGAGTTCTGGGCGGTTATGGTACCAAGGGCTTCGTAAATAAAGGGTTGATTGCTGATGGCTGCCACCGCCACAGCGGTGTTGATGGTGGCCGGGGGGCTGGATTCCGTGGTGCCGGGTTCGATTTTATCATTGCAACCCATCAAAAGACAGATGATCCCCAATGAGATGCATATCCCTAACAGCGATTTTTTACCCATGGTTTGCTCCTTATTGTAATTATGCCGCATAACTTTTTTATTTTACCAGAATTTGTCAATGATTTTTATTCAGCATTTTGCTTCATTGAATCATAAGAGATTTCATTGTAACAAAAACACATCAGCCTTACCATGAGCAACTAAGGGCGGCAATCATTTTATGAAATAATGCTCAAAACTTATTCCAGGAATGATGAATCATATAAACCCACATGGCAGTAAGCATCTGCCATGACAAAATTTAAAACCTTTATGATTCCAGTCTTTTGGGAGGAGTCACATGTAAAATAATCATAACAAAAGAGATGGCCAGGCTCCGGGGGAACAGACAAAAAAACAATCCAGCATGGCGATAATCATTCGGCATTGACAATAATTCGTTATACTGTTATTTTATATTCAATCGTGCCCAAACCCCTGATACTGACTTTGTTCGGTATTATGTTTGGGCCTTCTTGTTTTGAGGGCCTCTCAAATTGAAAAACATACCATCACCACATTCCAAACCACATCGCACATATTCACAATTAGTTGATCTACTTGAGAGCAGAGGCATGAGTATACCGGATAAAGCACGAGCTCAAAGGAAGCTATCTCAAATTGGCTATTACCGGTTAAGTGGTTTTTGGTTCCCATGCAGAGAGGTTAAGAAAAATCCCCATGGTATTGGAATATTACATCCAGGAACAAAACAGCCTGTGCGGAAAGATAATTTTCAAGTAAATACTGATTTTAACAAAATTATTCAACTGTACCTCTTTGATAAAAAGCTTCGATTATTAATGTTGGATGCCATTGAACGAATAGAAATTCATATTCGATCTGTGATTGCCCATGAAATTGGATACCACGATCCACTTGCTTATCAAAAAAGCACCTTTATAAATCCGAAAAAATTAATAACCTGGAAAGACAAGAAAACAAAGAAAGACCGAAACCTCTGGAAGGAATGGAGTTTCAGACAACAATCTCTTGTCTCCAGAAGTAATGAAGACTGCATCAAATGGCATAAAGTAGAAAAGAAAGCCATCCCTTTCTGGGTTGTGGTTGAAAGTTGGGATTTTGGCACTTTGTCACAATATTACGCCATGTTAAAAGGTAAATATCAAAATAGGATATGCTTGCGACTTAAAATTTCCAATGAAAAGGTCCTGGAAAATTGGTTGCATGAAATGAACATCCTTAGAAACAGGTGTGCCCACCACACAAGAATCTGGAATCAATCATTAAATAATCCGCTTCGTGTTTTGAATACCCCATACTTTGAAAGATTATCGCTTAGTGAACGAGCTCTGAAACGGGTGTATGGCATGATTTGTGTTTTATGGTTTCTGGTGCGGACAATTGGACCAAGCTCAAGCTGGTTAAAATCGGTCTCTCAACTTATTAACGCTAAGCCGTCCATTGATTGTTGCCCAAACACAGCAATGGGGTTTCTGGATAATAATGGCTTTCCGAACATTACCTTTTTTAATTAGCGGTCTTTACTCTCAAAAAAAAGAATCAAGCACTTTTGGGGTAAAATACAAGGACACCGGAACATAGAGCTATTGCCTTGAAATCAAAATGATTTGGGACTTAATCCCGGTACGATTCACTCAACTTTTTCCCCCGGCATTCATGAGGAATGTTCGCCCATTTGCTTTTTTGAGGAATTTTCCCGGGCTTGGATTTTTAAAAATTCAGTTGATTTGTTTTAACTAACTAACCCAATTTTCAACTTTCAAAAATGGAATTCTATTGAATTTTTTAGAATGGGCCGGACTGTTGATCAGTCCGACCCTTCGGAGGAGATATTTAAATATTTTCTAAGCCCTGTGGGATTGTCTACATTTTAGTTTGAGATTATAAATGAAACAGAACCCACTTCACGCCCATTGTTATCAGTATCGTTCATCCGAAAATCATAGCTTCCCTTTTGGGTGGGTGCTTTAAAGATCAATGTTCCAGACGTCTTATTTTTCAAGTATTGATAGGTGAGGTCATGACGATCATTCTCGGCCTCACTCCCATGGGGCACCTTGGACGGAATGATTCCAACCCAAGCATTTTCCTCAAAATATCCAGACACGGTGAAATGCAAATTAATCTGCTCTCCGGGAGCAAAACTGGCTTTATCTAAGTTCAGTGTGGCTGAACTTTCTGTTAATACTTCATCGGTTTTAGGGGGTGTCTTAGCCTCCACTGTTTTTTGGGGGGCTGTTTTAACCTCCACTGTTTTAGTGACTTCGGTTTTTACTTCCGTGAACGCCTTTTCTAATTGTAGCGCGTTCTGAGCGGCAAAATATCGTCCCTCTCCGGCTTTTGCAATACAGGATAGTTGGGTTTTTTGTGCGTCATTTACATCAAAACCCACCACGTGCATTGTAAAATTAACGCCCCTGTCTTTGAGCGTTTTGACATACTCGCAAGGGTTACCCCCACAGGTTTCCTCTCCATCGCTCACTAACACAATGGTTGTTTTTTCTTCCAGTGTTTCCAGTTGTTGAGCTGCAAGTATGATAGAATTTGGATAGAATTTGGATAGAATTTGGATAGATTTTGGATAGATTTTGGATAGACGATATGGATGGTCTGGAAGGTATTTAAGAGGCCGGAGACGTTCATAAGAAAAGGATCAAACAGGTGAGTATTTTGTAAAAAAATGGCTACCCACTAAAGCCGGGATATGCTCAAGGCTTTTTATGTGGATAATTAGCTTTTAACCCCTAAAATCAAAGCTGTTAAGATGCTTGATTTTAAAGGCTGTCCCGCCTTAAGTGGGTAGCCATAAAAATCATCTGGCCTGGAAGTGCAAAGCCAGGTATAGGGTCTTAGCCCCCATGCATAAACTGGCAGTGGGGGGGCCAAACGTTGATTTAAACCTGACAGTTATACAATAGCATCTTCAATAATGGGGGTATTTTCCAGAATACGCTCAGGTGCAAAGATGGATAGATCCATTGTCTGCTCTTTTTTCAGGATCAATTCTGTCATATATCGTCCCACGGCCGGTCCCTGTTGAAGTCCATGGCCAGAAAAGCCATTGGCCAGATACAATCCTTTGAGTTCCGGCCATTCCCCCAGGATGGCATTTCCATCCATGAGATTGACGGCATAAAGACCGGCCCATCCCCGCATAAGCTTTAAAGACTCAAACATCGGGGCAAGTTCATACAGCTCTCCCCACAACAGTTCAAATCGATCCTGATCCCAGGAAAAGTCAAATCCTACAGGGTCGGATGCCATGGATTTGCCCAGCAGGAGAAGGCCGCCGGTTTCAGTCCTGAAATAAAATCCGGAGGGCAGGATGGTCAAGGGCAGGGGATAGCCCGTGGGTGTTTCCGGTGCGACGGCAAATATCTGACGTCGGGTGGGTGCCACCGGTAGGGTGATGCCAGCACGTTCCAGCAGGCGGGCGGCCCAGGCCCCGGTACAGTTGACCACATGGGAGGAGAAACAACTTTCCCCAGAGGCTGTGGTGACTCCCTTAATGCATGATTCATGGGATGGAGAGCCTTCCGTGATAAACTCTGTTACCTCATCCTGGACAAACTCCGCCCCCAGGGATTGGGCCTTGGCCTTGTAACCCATAAGGACAGAATAGGCATCAAAGTGGCCATCTTCAGGACCAAAGCTTGCCGCCACAATTCCCTCCAGGTTTTCATAGACGGGGTAGTGTTTCTTTACCTCTTCCGGGGTCCACCATTCAATGGCACATCCCAGCTCTTTTTGCATTTCATAGGCCTTTTTGGCTGCCGGAATGCTTTTTTCATCGTAGAGAAACAGATTCCCTTCCCTGCGGTAAAAAATAGCGGGTTTTTTTCCATCCACTGCCATCTCTTCCTCAAAATTGTTCAGTATGGAAAATGCGTATTGAGAAATTTGGACATTCTCTTTGAGGGAAAATTGAATCCTGGCATTGACCATAGAAAGGGCGGTGGAGGCTTTTTCGTAGGTGAGATCTTTTTCAATGACAATCACCTTCAAGGTGGGATCTGCCATCATCAGGTGATAGGCTGTGGAGGCACCCATGATGCCGCCTCCCATGATAATTACATCATAATTTTTCTGTTTCATTGGAGTTCCATTTTTTAAAAATAGATGAAGTTAAATACCACTGGGTTTTTAAAATTTTTTTTGTACTCAAAAAAAAACCCGGTTTTCCTTTAGACAGTAGAATTAAGAGCTCACCCAAAACTGCCAACTTGTTTTGAGTGATTTCTAAGGGCATCTGATATCGGTATTTTAAAAAAAAATCAACTCTTCAAATATAAGCAGTATCTGTAATCTACTATATAGGGATGCCCATGAGGGAATTCCCATGGGTCGTGGCAGACAGTACCGTATCAAAAAATTCTTCCTGGTGCCAGCCAGCGGGTAATTCTTTCAGAATTATCGGGGTTGATCATAAGCTTGGCCACTATACGGGATATAGAATTTTATTCATTGCAAACTATCGTAATAACAATATTAATTTTTTACCATTAAAATTCCATCACAAGATGGCCGACGTTATGATCAAGCCCGAATTATCGCTACAAGTGGTCTCAACCTTGATGTTTTCAGCATCGGCCTTTGGCAAGGGAAATGATATAGGATTTCATATAGAATTTTGCATTATTGGGAAAATACTGGCAGGCTAAAACATTCCATTTACAAAGAGAGGATCATCGCGTACAAGACAGGATATATGATAATATAAGTACCCGAGCATATATTCTTCAAGGTAAAATTCAGAGATATCAGCGACATATATTCATTGAATACTGAAAAACATATGTGTGGGTACTTACCCCACCGAAAAAGGCGATAACAAAGATGAAACTAACTAAAAAATTAGGATATTTATGTATACTTGGGGCAGGCAGTTTATGGGGATTTCTTGGTTTAATCTGCAAAATTTTATTTGAATATGGGCTCAATTCCCCGGACATCTCTTTTTACCGAATGTTCATGGGAAGTCTGTTCATATTGATCTATCTGTCGGTGAGGGATATTGGCCTGTTAAAAATAGACCGCAAAGGGCTCTTGTTCACAGCCGTCATCGGATTGATCTCCCATACCATGGCCAATGGGTTTTATTTCTACGCCATCAATCAAACCAGCATCACAACAGCCGTGATCCTCCTTTATACAGCCCCTATTTTTACCAATATTATTTCCAGATTTATCTATGATGAGCGCTTTACCCCATCAAAACTGTTCTCCATTGCCCTTTGTGTAACAGGGGTCGTTTTTACCGCCACCGGCGGAGGCATCAGCACCTTG
>Ga0307987_1002154_pt1 | contig 10427 bp, 4 predicted proteins | sample EllFjometagen181_FD_203157 | JGI IMG/M metagenome (GOLD analysis project Ga0307987, IMG submission 203157) | Marine microbial communities from Ellis Fjord, Antarctic Ocean - #181 | ecosystem: Environmental > Aquatic > Marine > Unclassified | place: Southern Ocean | collected 2014-10-08 | reverse complement strand
AGGTTATTAATCCTCGACAAATTAATTGGGAAATTTCATGTTTAGATTTCATCATTAAAATATCTGGAATTTGTTGGACATCACCAGCCGTAAAATCACTTTTTCCTGTTGTTTTAACCCAAAAATCCAGAAGGATAGCTTGTGTGATAGAATAAACTGTCAAAAGCTTACTTAGATCAACAAACGTCGTTGAAATAACGGTGTGAAGATGCCCAACTTGTGGGGGGATTATGCAATTTATAAATGTTCTCTCTCCAGCCTGGCTTAACATTTTGCGATTTACAAGTCGATAATAATCCGTAACCTTGACTTTAGTCTCCTGCCCCATGGCATCAACACTTAAAAATCCCGGCGTCCGCCGGTGGTATTCCTCAGTACCGCAATCCGGTACATAATTAGTCCTTGGCAGATAGTCATCCGGAAGATTAGTAAGGTCAATAATATCATAATGACCTTTTTCCGTACACTTTGTACGAGGTGTTTTGTAAAAGGGATTACCAACATAAAAATGGGGGCCAGAAAGGATCCAGTGAGAGGCATCCACTGGGAAACTGGTCTTGCGATGGATAGTACCGTCTTTCTGTGTATTAGTTTCATTCCAGTGTTGAGTTGAAAAGATCCTATTCCCCAAGGCTCCAAGCCGCCTGGGATGTGCTACAAATTTTCTGAGTACCTGAACGATTTGGGTGGAATGAACTGCCGGCAAGCGAGCTTGTAGGAATGGAGTACTTTCTGTATCGTAAAGTTTGGCAAAAAGCTTTAGTTCAATTGTTCTACAGCGGACAATCCGCTCCCGATGACCCAAGACATTCCACTTATTGTTATCATCCTTGATACCCTGCACTGGGGTAAGACCGTCATGGTTGAAGCAGGCATCCACCGTAGAAGAGGTAAAAAGGTTGGCAATGTGTAAAAAAGATACTTCATCTTTGTGGTTCTTAAAAATATTTATGCTGAATTTTGAACGATGCGCTATAGGAAACAGGATAAAAGCATTCTGGAACTGAAAGTGATATCGCAAGCGGGGATAGAGCTCCTCTCTAAACTTACCTCCCTTAGGATCATCATAGATTCCTTCCGGATTGAGGAATCCGGCTACGCCTGAACCTTTCAGAAAAGTCCATGCCTGGGGCAAAAAACACTTGTACAAGTTTGCCTTCATTCCCCCAAGTAGTGAATAATTTTGTAAACCATTCAGAAAATTTTGAGTAGCAGCAGCCTCCTCATAGGCTACTAAATAATCACTTCTCAGCTCGAATTTCTCCAAAACTTCTTCCCGTTTTTCAGCAAGTTTCGAGGCGGATAAGTTTCGCAGCACAAAAAGAGGCTCTTGGTCCCCCATGACTCCACCCTCATTCCATTCCACTTTGAGCCAAGGGGGATTTCCGAGTACCAGATCAAAACCACCCCTACGTTCAAACAGATCAGCAAATTCCAGCTCCCAATGAAGAAACCGATATTTTTCCCCCAATTCCCGGACCAGGCCCAACCGTTTGTTATCCCGGCATAGCCTGTCCACATCCACAAAGCCGAACTTGTCCACCAGGTCAAGGGACATCTGTTTGGGGCGGGTATCTGGAAAAAGGCTGAGTTCTTCTCCCACTTGGGATCCAGAATCAAAAAGATTTCCTTCCAGTAATAAGGTCAGGTCAAAAAGATATTCTGCCCTGCCGGGTAAAAGGTCTGCTTTTTCCATTGGCCAGAACCAGAGGGCACACCAATAATCCATGACCAGTTTCAGTCTTCTATAGGGACTGGAGTTACGGACATCTTCAGAGAACATCTCTTTCTTAAAGATCCGGTCCTTTGCCTCGGTGGTGGTGCGCTGTTGGTGGGGGTCCGGCAATTCCTGGCCAAAGACGTGGAGGGGATCTGTGGTTCGTCGGTCAATATCCTGCTGCATCTCGGCATGACGCTGCCAGAGTTTGTCCACCGCTTCAGAGAGTTTTATCAATTGTTCAATTTCACTCTCTGACAAGGGTTTAGTAAACTCCTGCCTCCAATGGGCGATGGCTTTAATTTCCTCAGAAGCCATCTGCTTGACCACCTTGTCTTTGTATTCAGCCATTGCCTTATCCGGTAGCAGAAAGTGATAAATAGTATCTGCCCTTCGCTGTTCACCGGGCATGACTCTATCCGGCACCTGATCCAGCCAGCGGAGGTTGATACGTGATCCTTTTTTCAACTGGACTTCATGGGTTTGAAATACTTGTTTTCTGGCCCCGATCAGAGAATTACCGCAGACCAGCTGCATACCGAACCAAGGGACATATGCCCCTTCATAAATGGTGTTCAGCCAGAGGGAGACTTCGGCCAGTTCAACGGCCACAGGGTTGAGATCCACCCCATGAACATTGTTGTCGGCAATATACATTTTTGTTTTCTGTAGTTCCCTGGGGTAGTCCTCATGGGAAATGGCCTTTCCAGTCTCCTTTTGCTTCAGATCAAGGTAGGCCCGTGCCAGCTGGCTGATGGCTTCGTTCAAAAAAGCGGCACTTCCCATAGCAGGCTCGCAAACGGTCAGCGCAAGGATTTCATCGGCTGATTTATCTTTGAGCAACTCTTTGAGAGCATATTTGACCAGACATTGGGTCAGAACTTCCGGGGTGTAGTAGGAGGCGGATTTCTCCCGATCCCGTCCTGCCAGCCGATAAATAAAAGTCCCATTTTCATGTTTTACAAGGCTGCCATCATTGTTATAGACTCGTTCGTCTTCATTGTAATTTTCAATATCCTCAGACCCAACAAAATAGGCCGTATCCAGGGGATCATATTTGTCCTTGGCCTTCTTGACCTCGTAAAGCTCGGTCTTGGCAAAGAAACCCTGGTAGGAGAGAAGAGCCTCATATACAGCACCCAACTGGTTGATACCCAGCTGGGCATAGGAGATCCTGCCTCGCCGCTTATTTCGTCCTTGCTTGGGCCTGGAAAGGGACATAAGTTCAATGATTTCCTGGAGAACAAAATTTCTGAACCGAACCCGGTTCAATAGGGGAGTCTGCCCTGGATCAAAGAGATGACTTCGCAAGGGTGTGATGCGGAAAATACCGTGATCCGGGGTTGCAAACACATCAAGTTGTTTGCTTTCGCCATCAACTCCAGGCTGGAATCCATCATAAAGTAAATGGAAAAGGGTCTGGATGGATTCATGAAGATAAAACCTGTTTCTGGATTCTTCGGTAGAAAGCGGAACCCTCTCCAGATCTCTAAGGGTCTCCAGGCTGTACCCTTTGCGGTATGCCGGGGATTTGTCCGGTAGGAATCCCAGCTCCGGCCTTGCTTCAATATAAAACAAAAACAGCATCCGGTACATATAGCGGAGGCATTCCCGGGAAAGCTGGTTTGCCCGGCCTTCCTCATAGATTTTTTCATGGGTATGATTTCGCAGATACCAGACCGCCTCATTGCCCAATAGTTCAATGGCCCGCCGCAGGGAATATTTCAGATCTTCGGATACAGAAAAGGCGTGTTTATGAGAGTTTTCATCCAGAGTATCAAGAAGGGGGGCACCATCACCGGGGCAGATAGAGTCTTTGTGCAAAAGGGCGGCAGTGGCCTGGAGGGTGGTTGTTTCCCTCCGGTCCAGGATTTCCCGAATATCAAAGCGGAGTAACCGTTTTTCATGCCATTTGGTTCGGTCCAATAAAAGCAGCTGAGAAAAACCCACCAGGATAACCCAACGTGGCGGTTCTGACCGGCCAAATACATGGTGTGTGATTATCTCCTCCAGGGGGATATCCAGAAGTACGGCAGCCTTTTCATCATTACCGGCATATTGTTCCTTGAAAAGTGTCTGTTCCAGAGGGTCTGACTCTTCGCCATGGAGTGTCAGGGCCTCAATAATCCAGAGATCCGGCGAACCGTCTCCCTTTTCAATCCCACCGATCAAGGGGATAGTCCCAGTGTCATCAAGATCCACCATCTGGTAGTGATATTGAAACCCGAGGGCAGTAAGCAGATTGACCACAAATCCTCTCTGGATTGACAGCCGTTGGTCCATTTTCCTCTCTTTTTCAAGAAGGGCAAGGGTGGTGAAAAATTCCCTGCGTAACCCTTTCAACAGGGTATGGGGTTGGGGAATTTCCACTTCCTCTGCTTTCTTTTTCCATTGGCTGAACAGATCCTTGAGGTCATTTTCCAAAATGGCGGAAAGGTAATGATGGGTATAAAACTCATTTTCATTTGTGATGCCGGTGATATCGATAGCCATCTTTATACCCCCTTTAAAACTGCAATAACCTGGATGTAGGGATTGTTTTCTGTGCTCATTGTGTCCTGAACCCAATCGGTAAACTCATCAAAGGTACGGTCAATTTCCCGCCTGGCCTGATCCTTTTTGCTGATTTTTTTAAGATCCGTGTAAAATATATCCAATTGTCTGTATTGTTTATCTTTTAGCCGGTCAAGGGCCTTGAGCTGCTCATTTAACTTGGCATTGATCATCTCCTCAAAAGCATCCCGTTCCTCACCCATATGCTGCCTTGCCTGGCCTACTGCATCGGGGAGAAGGGCTTTGAGAGAATCCATATCCATATCCTCTTCACGGTTGGGAAATTGATTTTTACCAAGTCCGGTTCTGGCCAGAAGGTCTTGAAATTCTTCTATTTGCTGAAATTGAGTCCTCTTAAATATGACCCCAAACCAGCGGTGGACAAGGGGATGGCTTTTCCGATTGGGGATAAGACCTGAAATAATAAAGACCGTTTCTTCCGCCCCAAGGCCACCTTGCAAAGAAAGCACCGGGGCCTCCTGCCTGCCAAACTCGGCAATGACTTTGTCATTGATCCATTCCACCACAGGGTTTTGAGGCCAGAGATAATGGATCCGGGGCCAGGCTTTTTCATCTTTGCGGCTGAGTTTGATCTCTTCCTGAATCCGATCCGGATCTGCAGACAAGACAAAGGTGTCATTCTCGGGCCATACTTCCTTTGGCAGAGTGTATTTGAGACGACGTTTAAGGTCCTCGTTGGCGGTCAGGGTAACCTGCTGCTGGTCATCTACAAAATCCGTCTGAAGGGATGAGGATTGGGCAAGATAACCGATTGCATCCCTGAGATAGTGGTAGTCATTTTTATAGAGGGTGGGCATGGTCCGGATCTTTTCTTTGTCTTCTTTTCCTGACGGCGATGGTTCTCCACCCATGAGCATTTGCAAGGGATCAAATGCTTTTTGGGCTTTCCGGTCCAGGCTCTTTTCAAAATCAGCATCATTCTGCCCCGCTTCAATGGCATCTGCTGTGATCTTTTCCTCTTCATCAATGTCATAGACCCCCATCAAGGCGGACGGGTCCCCAATGTTTTTTACGGCCTCGTCATCTTTTTTGATCAGAAGCTCTATGATACGCAGGTCCCCTTTTATTTTTTCGTTGGAGCTTTGGCTGACCAGGTAAAGAATATGTGGCGTCTTCTCCTGTCCATATCGGTCCACCCGGCCATTACGCTGCTGGAAGACCATGAGGGACCAGGGGATATCAAAATGGATGAGCCGATGGCTTAGATAATGAAGGTTTATACCTTCGGATGCCACATCCGATGCAATGAGCAGCCGAACCGGGGCACTTTCCTTGCCAAAATCCTCAACGATTCGTTGCTGATCAACATCCGCCAAACCACCATGAAGGATCACCACCTGGTTTTCTTTCAGATTAAGGTCTTTTAATAAATTTTTATGGAGAAATTTTAAGGTTTCGATCCGTTCCGTAAATATGACAATTCGATCTTTTTTGTCTTTACCGGTCCAGCCAAATCCAATTTTTTTATCACGGATCACAGAAATCAACTTCTGATACTTTGAGAAGGCTTCCGGTGTGATTTCCTCCAGGGCTACCGCCAGCTCTTCCAAAGAGGCAATATCATGCAAAGTGTTTCCATCCACATCTTTCTGGAGGCGATCAATCCGTTTCTTTATGGTGGAAAGACAGGCTGCAGGACTGGAAAACAACCCTTTTTCCAAGGTAGTTTTAAATAGCTGATGGGCCCCTTTCCGTTGATCCAGCCGTTTGAATTTCATAGTCGAGAAAGCATCAAGAGCAAACTCTTCTTCAAAACTTGCCTGACAATAGGCCTTTCGGATCGTTCTTTCTTTAAATGCCTTCTGCACCTGATCCTGGATGTCTTTCTTGAATCTCCGGATACAAAGACCCTTTATATCATCGGGACCATATTCTTCAGGGTCTGCAATGGCGGTGGGATCCAGCATATTCATAAGGCTGGCAAAACTTTTTGCTTTACCATCATGGGGGGTGGCAGATAGCATGATCAGGGTGTCTGAACGGCTGGAGAGAAGTTTTGCAAGTTTTGCCCTCAAGGATGAGCCCGAACCACGCTCTGCAACATTATGGGCCTCATCAATGACAATGATGTCCCAATAGGCATTTTCAAGATAGGTGCGGTATTCTGAATCCTGTTTCAGGGTATCGATGGAAATGATGGCCTTGTCGTAATAGTAGAAGGGGTTGTGGTTGGTGGGAATCCGGGAACGTACCCGCTGGATACCGATGGAATCAAGTCGCACCAGGGGAATGGTAAACCGGCTCCACATTTCTTTTTGGAACTGAGTCATCATGCTCTTGACCGCCAACACCAAAATCCGTTTCCCCCGTCCCCTCCGGATCAACTCGCTGACAAGAATACCGCTGGCAAGTGTCTTCCCAAGTCCCACGGCATCCGCAATAAGGATGCGCTGCCGGGGCTGTTTCAATGCCTGAATAGCGGGATCCAGCTGATAGGGGACAGGATCCATGGCAGCTTTGTGGCCGATATACAAATATTCATCGGTCGGAGGGGTCTGTCGAAGAAGGCTCTCCATGTAAAGCAAGGATTTTTGATAAGAGCTTGATGTGTCGGGAATGAGCTTGGTGTCTACAGGATCCAGGACCTCAATATTTTTATCTATCTCATCAAGAAAAATGGCTTCCTTGTCTTTTACCAGCTCTGTGATCCCCACAACGGTTAATGCCCTGCCGCCTGTGGATGTCCTATCAACTTTCCGCACCAGCCATTCCGCATCCCGAATGACAACCCTTGCACCCGGGGCAATTGTATCTATAGATTCCATTTTATATTACTTTTATTTTTCCTATGTTTTTATCAAATTGCATCACTGTCGCCATATGTACCACGCTTTTACCATTGGCTTTTGCCAATCTTAAATCAACGACTTTCACCCTAAGCAAAAGGTGTGAAAATTGCAAAGTAATTCTAAAGTAGTATGCAGTATTTTTAGGGAATGACGTTGTGCATAAAAATATTATCTGATAGGTATAGCAATGTCCCAATTTTCTTCAACAAAGAGGACCAAGGAGGAGGCTAAGTAATCCATACTTTTTGGATTTCGTTCATGACTTAATTATCCTAATTTTTTCAAAACCCTGATTATATTCACGAATTTCAACATCAAACTCTTCCAAAAGTTTAATGAAGTCCTGATCATCGAGTAACTCGTCCGAAACATCATAATAGTCAAAATTAACTTTAATGGATTCTATGATGTCCGTTGGTGACGGGAAATTAAGTGTATCTTCTATAAAGGTTTCAATGGCCTGCGGAATTGCCACTTCTGGACTTAGATTGTTATTTTCATCTTTTAGCTTTCTGAAGAGTGTCCTTTCGTGAGCGAATAACTTGTCCCAGCAATTTTCTTCTTCGATTGCAAGAAGATAAAGATATTCTGACAATGACTTCTTACTATCTGTCAAGATAGTTTTCAAATCCCCTGGCTGGCTTCCGATGGCTTCTTGCTTAAGGTTGAATTTTTCACCCTTAAGTGTATCAGATAGCTCCGTAACCAAATCATTTATTTTTTTCTCTAACCCAGGTCGATTTTTTCTTTTAATAAGCTTGCCATGCCGACCAGTGTTAATGGTGATTTTTCCAATTTCTTTTTCAATTTTTGATAAAAAATTACCCATTACTGATATTTTTTTTGCATCTTCACTGGTTAGAACAAGCCAGCTCGCTTTTAGGCGGTTATTGGTACCTGGAAATAGGCTATTGAAGGGTCTAAGGTCAATCCTTTTATTTTTTACTTTTGCACCATGCATGGTCATTTTTAAAAGTTTGAATTTGTTCCGATAAAAAGTGGTTTTTCTCAATGTTGCTGGGTCTACCGAAGGGTTTTCATCTAAAGCTTTGCAGGTTTTTTCTAACTCTGCTTTTATTGTCTCTGATTTTTTAAGGGGAATCGGAGGGACAGAAATGATTAATTTTGATTCTTTCTCAAGCGGCAGGGTTATTACTTCACCACCCATTTGCTTAAACAGAGTATCAGTCATACTTTTGCCGCCAAAAAAACCATTGGGAAATTCCAGTTTATCAGGTATTTTTTCCCAGGCTAAGGCAACCGGAGTATATGCTAGGACAGCATCATCAACAATTACTATGGCCATTCTTATTTGGTTGGCACTCTGGATATTAATAATATTTAAATGATTTTTAAGAAGTAATAGTGCTTCTGATTCACCATACCCATAACGAACAGCATTCTCTCCTTCCTCCATATACAAATCGCAGGTAATTTTTTTTTGGTTAACAAGGTTAAGGAGTTGTTCTATTTCTTTGACAGAATATCCAGCTTTAGCAATCACAATTCGTCTATTCGCTGTTGCTAAAAATTGTTCGAGAATATCTGGGGTTACCTGAGTAAATTTAATCTCTGCAGTATGCACATTCATATTCCTTTCCTTTCAGTATTATTGAATGGGATTGGGTATCTTCTTTCCTGGCATTATCAAGTATGGTCTTGGCATCAATCCGTTCATGGACTTGCAGGCTGAGAGTAGGCACTTCAAAAGAGGTCTATTCTGCTTTTCTTGTTTAATGCAGTTGAGGATCATATTTATACTTTTTGGCATTGCAATTTCCTGTTTTTGTTTTTGTTTTGCGATCAATAATTTAAACACAGAAAAGAACTTTTGATAAAAATAAAAAAAGGGGCATAGACCTTAAGCCTATGCCCACACTAAGGCACCGCCAAGCACCCATGACAGAACACAGACAAGACCTACACCCCAGTTGAGGTGCAGTTCCCGTCAGCATCATTCTGTCATTATAAAAATTGGCGGTTTTTAGTGTGAACGATTCTGCGTTAACGCAAAATTATTTTATTTTTCTAAACTCAAAGCATAAGCAGTAAATTTACTCCTTTTAATGTTATTAAAAACTTCTATAGATTTACAATCCCAGATTTTTTTTGGCAAGGGAAATTGTAAAAAAATCTTACCCCATACTCTTGTAAATCACATTCTCAAGCCGGGATATGGTAAACGGCTTACCTGTGGATGTTGTAAAACCGGATGCGACCAGACTTATCCTATCTCGTTCATCAAGACGGCATGGACTTCCTTGCTCTCGATTCCAAGATACCCCATGGTAATTGATGGAGAAGAATGATTGTAACGTTTGCAAAGGATTTCAAAGCCAACCCCATGGTTAACCCTTTGATGATATCCCCAGGTCTTGCGTAAAGTATGAGCCCCATAATTGCCGTTAAGATTAATATTCTTACACCATCCTTTGACCAACCTTCCAACACTTTGACTTGAGATGTGGCCACCCTTTCTGGATTGAAACAGATAATCTTGCAGATCAGGATTCACATCTTTCAAGAAAACCTGCAGTGCCTTGTGTACGGATTTGTTAATGACAAGAATATTATCTTTGCCTGTTTTGCTCTCAACGATGTTCAATACTTCCCCGGGTTTCAGGTCTTGCACCTGGGCAACTTTAATCCCCACCAGGTCACTTGCTCTTAATCCATTATTAATTCCCATGGTCCACAATAATAAATCTCGGGGTTTTCCCTGGAGCAATTTGGAGATGGCTTTAATATCTTTTTGTTTCCTGACTGGTTCAACCTTGACCTTGCATCCCTTTTTTATTCCATTTCTGTTGGCAGTCATGACAACCCCCCTTAATGTGTTGTTGGATGTTTGTTAATACTATAACAACACATTCAAAATCAAGGGCTTTTCAACAAAACGTGTAGGGGCCTTGTTACCAATGGTCTTGGGGTTTATCGAATGTGTACTTTTAAGCAAAACTACACATTCATTGGATATGAATCAAAATAATTTTGGTGATGTAAAGATTGGCTGAAGGTGATTTTCAAAATGTTTTTTATCTCCAATATAGGTTATTTTAGCATATTCCATCACAATAAATTATATTTTCACACAAGTTGATTTATTGAAATTTATTTACAAATTTCAGAGATATTGATATGCAATTGTAGGTCATACTTTATAATTTATTAGGTCGGATAAATTCCAAATTTCATGATATTCAAATCTGTACAATAACTGGTTGAACAAAACCGCTTCGCGGAAGGAAGGAAACACACGATCTAAGTCTTTAATATTTAACCAGATTAATATAATTTCTCTTTATATTTAGCCTGTATTGTTCCATCATTCTCCTGAATACCCACCC
>Ga0307987_1002153_pt1 | contig 10440 bp, 7 predicted proteins | sample EllFjometagen181_FD_203157 | JGI IMG/M metagenome (GOLD analysis project Ga0307987, IMG submission 203157) | Marine microbial communities from Ellis Fjord, Antarctic Ocean - #181 | ecosystem: Environmental > Aquatic > Marine > Unclassified | place: Southern Ocean | collected 2014-10-08 | reverse complement strand
AGTAGCTGGGCAAGATAATGAGGACAGCTACTAATTTTAGAACAATTTAATTTCGTAATTGTAAGAGTCGCTTTATATTTTAGTAGCTGGACAGATTTTAAGGTAGCACAACCTTCTAGGTTGTAGGCGTTTTGCACTTGCAACGAAGATCGTTGCGTTACCTTGAGGTAGCTCAACCTTCTAGGTTGTTGGCGTTATTCACTGCAAGCTGGAAGCATGCGTTACCTAAAAAACTCTTCTCTGCGTTCTTTGTGCCTCTGCGCGAGAATATTTCCGTGCTTTCGGTGTTTTCAGTGGTTAAAACTCTTTCTTTAATCCCTTTAATCTGCTAAATCCGTGGACAAATTCTTTCAAGATGCTGATGAGGACATCAGCGCTCCCAGCTGCAACCTAACAGTGTGCGACATTTCAGACAAAGACGCACGGCCGTGCGCCTCTACCTTTGAATTCTCTTCTTTGTGCCCTTTGCGTTCTTTGCGGTTAAACTCTTTTCTTCAGAAAATCATTCTGTCGACAATCATTCTGTCGATAAAATTTTCTTCTTGTGTGTTTTGTGCCTTTTTGTGGCGATTTTTCTCTACGTTCATCTGCGTAATCTGCAAGTAAAACTCTTACTCCTTATTTTATATACTTTTCGGTGGGTTAAAGAAACATGACAAGCACCCTCCAAACATTCTGTCTTTAGCACTGTTTTCTTTCAGTATATAAGGGTTTTTGAAAAAAAACGAAGAAAAGTGAAAAAATAATTTGACTTTTGGTGGGTTAAGGTGTTTAATGGTGTCAAAGAATGTCAAAAAAGGAATATAACGTTATGTCTGAATCCGGAACAGATATGAACAATTTAATAGTAAAAGGTTGTTTTACATGCGACTTTAAACACTCGCTCGATCCCAAAAAGCGTCTGACGATACCGTCAGAATGGCGTGAATATATTGGTGAGAGCAAAGAAGTATTCATTTTGCCCAACACAAAACTCGGTTGTTTACGTGTTTTTACAGGCAAAGAGATGGATGCTCGTTTAAGTGCATTGCTAAAGGTGAAGCTTTCAGATAGTCGTGCAAATAACTATGCACGTGTTATTGCTGAAAATTCACAAAAAACAAAATGGGACAGCCAGGGAAGAATAAGAATCAAAGACAAACTGTTGAATCTAGCTGATTTAGATAATGATGTTATCTTTGTGGGGACATTAAATTGTTTTGAACTATGGAATCCGAAAGCACTTGCTAAGTTCAGAGAAGAAGAAGCACCATCACTTGATGAAGCTTTGGAAGAACTTGGAATCTAGGGCAACCTGTTCAATTCATAAAAGATTTTCTAGTAATATTTTATACTAGGCTAAACAGAATAGAAGTGCAAGGGGTTTAGCACATTTTGTTCAGAAAGCTTACAGACGAACTTTAATATTAAAGTTCATACAGTTTATGGATTTGTAATGCAATAATACATAACCTTCTGCCATGCAACACTGTACCTTTAGCGAGCTAAAGGCGAAAGTGTCTTATGTCAGAATCTCATGCATTCTAGCATTAAACAGGAAGCCCTATTTAGAGATTGGAATTTTAATATGCATTTACCGGTTCTTTTGGAAGAGACCATAGAATCACTAGCAATTAAACCTTCTGGACTATATCTGGATGGAACCCTTGGTTCTGCCGGACACTCTAAAAGGATTATTGAAAGGCTAGACGAAGGATTCTTAGTTGGCATTGATAGAGATGAAGAAGCTCTTGAAAGAGCTGCTGCAAATCTAAAAGATTTTGAAGGAAAATTTAGACTGGTACACGGAAACTATGGAGATTGTGAAGAGTTAGTTAAACAAACAGGGTTGAATATGTTTGATGGAATACTACTTGACATTGGTGTTTCGTCCAACCAACTTGACGAAGCTGAACGTGGTTTCAGCTTTATGAAATCGGGACCTCTAGACATGAGAATGGATCAAAGTCAAGAGATCTCGGCAAAAGATATTGTTAACACTTACAGTCAAAAAGAATTAGCAGATATTATATTTAAGTTTGGCGAAGAGAGAGCCAGTAGAAGAATTGCAACAGCAATTGTTCGAGAGAGGGACAATGGAGACATTGATACCACTGATAAGCTGGCAGATTTAGTTGATCGAACACTAGGTGGAAGAAAAGGAAGCAAAAAACATCCTGCAACAAAAACCTTTCAAGCATTGAGAATGGAAGTGAATGGAGAGTTGGATGCTTTATCAAATGGTCTTACGGGAGCATTAAACTTACTAAAACCAGAAGGAAGGTTGGCTGTTATCACATTCCATAGTTTGGAAGACAGACTGGTTAAGAACTTTTTTAAGAAACATGTCGGCAAGGAGATATCTTTGCAGGCAGGAGGAAGCCGTTGGCAAGGCGAAAATCCAAGAGTAAATTTTATAAACAAAAAACCTATAATTGCCCAAGCTCAAGAACTTGAGGAAAATCCTCGTTCTAGATCTGCCAAGCTCAGGGTTATTGAAAAGAGGTAAATTATGACAAAAAGAAGAGTAAAAGAACAAGTGAAGATTTCTCATACATACTGTATGATCGGTGGTTTAATACTAGTTGCTATTATCACTGCCCTCTCCTACATTGGGGTTAACTACAAATGTGACAAAGTAAACAGAGAGATTATCATTCTGGAACAGGAAAAGGAAGGTTACCAAAAAAGATTTTCAGATGAGCAGGCAAAATGGGCAAAACTAAAAACATGTGAAAATGTTAAGCGTCGTTTGGCTAGAGAAGGTATACATCTACAATCAATCGAAAGCGAACAGATTGTACGACTAGACATTAAGCCTATATTCAGTACTAAGTACGCCATGGCCAAAGACGAAAGATAAGAAATAGGTTAAAATGACAAACAAGACTGCTAAGATTTGGATTGTAGCACTCTTAATAACCTCAACCAGCATCTTTTCATGTCTGGCTTTTCGACTATTTCAACTTCACATGGGGAATACCGAAAGTATCAAAGAGAGAGTCGTGAAAAGAATTGTCCGAGAGGAGGCAATTCGCGGTAGAATCTTTGATCGTACTGGTAAGCCAATGGCGATGAACGTATCAAGGGAAGAGGTAAATATAAATCCCTTGGCAATTCGCAATAAAAGTACAAATCTCATAGAGACTGCCTCTGATATTGCAGAAATTCTCAGGTTACCTATTGATGAAGTCTATATTACGCTAAAAACAGAAAATCGTAATGTTTATTACTCAAGATTAAAATCAAGCTGTTCTCAAGAACAAGCCGATAAAATTACAGCGATGAATATTGATGGAGCTGCTGTTGAAAAAGTTATTAAAGATAACAATATAATTCTCATTCCATATATTAATCCGCAAAAATTTATTGGAAGTAAAAACAGTGCTGATATTGCAAGAAGTCTTGCATCTATACTTGTTTTGGATCCGCTGATTGTTCATAAAAGACTAAACAACTCGACTTCAGAAATCAGACATACTCTTTTAAAAAAGAGTTGCACCCAAGAACAAGCAGAGGCTTTAAGCACATATATCAAAAAAAACAATATACCAGGTTTTGACTTTTCAAGTCGAGAAGTTCGTATTTATCCTAACAACGAATTAGCATGTCATATTTTGGGGTTTCTTAACTCAAAAGGACAACCTTACAAAGGCATAGAAAGTGAATACAACAAATACTTGAAGCAATCTGACGGGTTGTCAAGAAGAACATATAATGCTTTAGGGAACTCTGAATTAAGATCCAGAAGAGAATCTATTCAAGTTGCAACCAATGGCTGTAATGTATATCTTACAATAGATCTATACATTCAGTACATTGTTGAAAATAATCTAGATAAATTAATGGAAGAGATAAAGCCGAAATCTGCAACAGTTATCGTTCAGGACGTAAAAACAGGGAAAATTCTTGCAATGGCATCACGTCCTGCTTTTAATCCAAACCAGAACGCAACATTTAATGAAGAGACAGGAGTAAATTCAGCAGTATTTACCCAATATGAACCTGGGTCAACTTTCAAAGCATTAACCTTTTCGGCGGCCTTAAATGAAGGGATTATTACCGAAGATACCAAGTTTGACTGCGAAAATGGTTTATGGTATAAGTTTGGCAAGCCACTTCATGATAGCCATCCATACGGAATATTGACTGTTCGAGAGGGAGTTAAAAAATCCAGCAACATACTGGCAGCCAAAGTTGCATTACTGCTTGGAAATCAGGCATTCTATAACTACATTGAGGCATTTGGACTTGGGAAAAAAAGTGATATTGACTTGCCTAATGAACAAATTGGCATTTTAAATGACCTACAGATATGGTCAAAATTAAGCCCTACAAGGCTTGCTATGGGACACGAAATCAGCGTAACGCCAATACAGATGATCGGCGTTTTTTCAGCAATTGCAAATGGCGGAAAATTGATGCGTCCATACATTGTAAAAGAGATAACAACACATGACGGAGAAACAAAGGGTATTTTTATCCCCAAGGTTGTCAGTACTCCAATAAATGAAGACACTTCTGAAACCATGAAATCTATACTGGCTGAAGTGCCCACCGAAGAAGGAACAGCAAGGCGTGCAGCAGTGAAAGGATATAGAGTCGCAGGAAAAACAGGAACAGCTCAGAAATTTATTAACGGAGCATATTCACAAACTAAATTTGTATCTTCATTTGCAGGTTTTATACCGGCAGATGAACCAGTAGTTGCAATAATAGTAGTAGTAGATGAACCTCCTCGCCCCCGACACTATGGAGGAACAGCCGCCGCACCTACTTTTAGCACAATAGCAGAAGCTGTTGCAAAATATTTAGAAATACCTTCAGATGCTGTCAAAAACAGAATGAGAGATTATTAATGAAACTAGAACAATTATTTAACAATTTAGAATATAGAATAATAAATGGCTCCTTAAAACACCAGATTAGTGGAATTAAAATTAATTCACAGCAGATTAGGCAAAACTTTGTGTTTATCGCAATCCCTGGTAGTAAAGATGATGGTTGGCAATATGTTGAAGATGCCATAGAGCATGGGGCTTCTGTTATAGTATCAGAGAATGAGAAATACCCCCCATCATCAGCAAAGGCAACATTCATACAGGTTAAAGACGCTCACTATGCTGCAGGAATAATAAGTTCTAACTTTTACAATAATCCTTCCCAAAAAATTCCGATAATAGGCATAACAGGAACAAATGGCAAAACAACAACAGCCTATCTAATTAGATCTATCTTCCAATATGCTGAAAAAAAGCCAGGAATGATTGGTACTGTCAGTTATGAAACTGGTGCACGAAATATTCCTGCAGATAGAACCACCCCAAGTTCAATTGATTGCCAGAGTCTTCTAAGCGAAATGGTCAGTAATGAATGCGATGTTGCTATTATGGAGGTTTCATCACATTCAATAGATCAAAAACGAATTGCAGGTATAAACTTTAACGTTGGAATATTCACTAATCTAACATCTGACCATATCAATTACCATAAAACCATTGAAGCATATTTTGAAACAAAAGCGAGCTTTATCAGAAGTCTTCCTCAAGATGCCTTCGCAATACTTAATACAGAAGATAAATATTCGCAAGAATTAATTAAAGACAGTGAAGTGAAATGCCATAAGTTAACATACGGTTTTTCCGAAAATGCTGACATAAGAGCTGAAGTTAACTCAATAAGCTTAAATGGATCATCATTCAAACTTTATGTTGGAACAAGAGAATTCAAAGTAAAAACATCTCTTACAGGTCAGTATAACATCTTAAATGTTCTGGCTGCCATTGCTGCCTCATATGTGCAGGGCATTGACTTAAAAACAATACTTGAAGCAATTGAAAAAGGCGTTTACGTACCAGGAAGACTTGAGGAGATTAAAAACAAAGAAAAAATCAAAATACTTGTTGATTATGCCCATACACAAGATGCTCTGTATAATGTACTCAAATGTTTAAGAGAGATTGCCGGCAGAGATATTATCACAGTATTTGGTTGTGGCGGAAATAGAGACAAAGGAAAAAGAGCAGAAATGGGCAAAGAGGCAACAAGATTCTCAAAATTTACAGTTATCACAAACGACAATCCACGTAATGAAAATCCAAACGATATTATTGCTGACATCTTAGAGGGCATACCAGACAAGGCAAATATACAAATAGAACCTGACAGAGATACTGCAATAAAAAAAGCTATCCAAGCATCAAACCCGGGTGATATCGTTCTTATAGCAGGAAAAGGGCACGAAACATATCAGGATTTTGGGAACCGTGTGATTCCATTTGATGACAGAGCAGTAGCAAAAAAATATATTCAAGAAAAGCACAATGAAAACAAGTAAATTTACACAAGTAGAACTTAAAAAGTGGACAAAAGGTCACTGGATTAGTGATACAGATATTAAGATTCCCCAAATATCAATAAACACCCGAACAATTAAAAAGGGTGAGGCCTATATGGCAATAAAGGGAGATACATTTGATGGAAATTCTTTTATTGAAGATGCAATTGAAAAAGGTGCATCAGCAATCATAACAGATAGTAAGGCTCGCGCAGAAGGTATTCCCATCCCAACTCTGATAGTGAACGACACTAAAACAGCCTTAGGAGATATTGCCAAGAACTATATCAGAAAATTAGATATTCCAGTCATCGGCATTACAGGCAGCTCCGGTAAAACAACAGTCAAGGAGATGGTTGCAGCAATATTCTCCACAACCTACAAAATATGTTACACACATGGAAACCTGAATAACGACATGGGACTACCATTAAGTATATTACAACTGAATAATGAATCTCAATTTGGCATTTTTGAAATTGGTTCTAATCATCCTGGAGAGATTGAATATTTATCCAGCATATTGCAACCAGACATTTCCATCATAACAAACAGTGGTAATGCACACATCGGCAATTTTAAAACAGAACAAGCCATTGCCGATGAAAAAGGCGAAATACTAAAAGCGCTTCGTACAGATGGAACAGCAATATTAAACAGAGACAACAAATTCTTTGATTATCACAAAAGTCTATGTAAATGCAGAGATATTATCTCAGTATCTATTGAGAATGATGCGGAAATAACACTGAATAATATTAATGATGATATGATTAAAATTAAATTGCCGAACGACGATGTTCTTGAATACTCTCTGCCAATACCAGGCAAACATAACATTATAAATTCAATGCAGGCAATTGCAGTGGCTATCTCATACGATATAGAGCCGGAACGAATCGCTGATGCACTCAAAACATTTTTACCGACAGGAATGAGATGGCAAACCATCAAAAAACAAGAAGTCACGTATATCAATGATGCTTACAATGCAAATCCCGAAAGCATGAAAGTAGCTATAGAAACATTTGCACATCAATATATACAAGAACAGTCTTGCCTAATTTTAGGAGGTATGTTAGAACTTGGGGAAACTGTAGAACAGGAACATATACAACTTGGAGAATTTATCAGTAAATTCAATTGGAACAAGATCATTCTTGTTGGTCAGTATGCAGAAAATATCAAGCAAGGAATTTTATTAAACAATTTTCCAGACGAAAAGATTATTGTGTGCACGAACAATCAAGAAGCTTCAGCATCCATTCGAAGTGGATACATTAAAAACTGTAAACAAGCTTTTTTAAAAGCCTCTCGTGGTTTTAAACTAGAAGAAATTTTAAATAATATATAGGGAAACAAAAGGAACATGCTATACTACTTATACCAACTTCAGAATATTTTTTCACCTTTCAGAATATTTAAATATATCACTCTGCGCTCTATACTGGCTGCAAGTACAGCATTTATACTCACTGTTATACTAGCACCTTGGGTAATAAAAAAGCTACACCACCTGAAATATGGTCAATACGTCAGAAATGGAGAGGGCGAAAAGGCGGTTTTTGAATTGCATGGTCATAAACAAGGAACGCCGACCATGGGAGGTGTGATAATTATATTTGCTGTTGTTGTATCTACCCTACTGTGGTCTCCAATCACAAACGTTCCAATATACCTGACCCTATCAACTCTTATATATATGGGTACTGTCGGCTTTCTTGATGACTATACAAAAATCAAGGGAAAACAATCTAAGGGTCTCTCAGCTAAAAGAAAATTGTTTTTTCAAATACTTTGGGGAGTTATAATTGGCTTCCTCCTATACACCATCCCTGAAACAAAAGAGCTGGCAAGATGCCTAATGGTTCCATTTCTTAAGAATCCTCTATTTACAGCATTACCACTTATTTTTGTTGTTATATTCTCCGCCGTAGTAATAACAGCATCCAGCAATGCGGCAAACTTAACTGATGGGTTGGATGGATTAGCAATTGGCTGCACTATATCTGTAACAATGGCATATATGGTTCTGGCTTATGTTGCGGGGAATACCATTCTATCAAACTACCTGCTGGTCCCATATGTCCCAGGTTGCGGAGAGATAACAATTTTTTGTGGTGCCCTACTGGGTTCCAGTCTTGGATTTCTGTGGTACAACTGTCACCCTGCTCAAGTCTTCATGGGCGATACCGGCAGCTTAGCCATCGGAGGTTCCATAGCAATGATTGCCCTACTAGTCAAACAAGAGCTACTTCTTCTTATCATAGGAGGTGTATTTGTCATGGAAAGCATTAGTGTAATCCTTCAGGTAGCATCCTACAAATACAGAGGTGGAAAAAGAATATTCCTAATGGCTCCAATTCATCACCACTTTGAGAAGAAAGGCTGGAGCGAAACACAAGTAACAATTCGATTCTGGATTATATCCATCATCTGTGCAATCATCGGACTTGCAACGCTCAAAATCAGATAAAAAATATTAATTATGGCTATGTCACGGTTTACGTGGATGAACCTAAAAAATTTAGATTCGACCCAGCTACTAATTTAAAACATGTTACGTTTAAAATCAATAGTCTAATTTCTTTTAGTAGCTGGGTCGAATAAATATAAATTACCCACAATAATTTATGAAGAGCCAACTATTGTTCCATTGAAACTTTAAGTCGAATAAATCCATTTGTTTTCATCGGGATTGCGTATTTCCAAGTTTCATTAGATATTGATGAAGATTCCAAACGACTTACCATACCAGTTGGCATCCATGTTGAATCCATTAATGACTTTTTCCACTCTGGAAGCACCGTTACATCAGCAGTCTTTGCTTTAGTATATGACACATAAAACTCTTCATCATAATCATTCTTAGCATATGTAAACACATTACCCCAATTATACGAAGTTGTTGGTTCTAATCCCATTGCATATTTCCAGATGTTTTCAATTCCGTCAGTTGCTGGGGCATCATCCCATGCCTGCTGTCCTAATGGAATTCCTTTGGCAACAACCCAATTAACGTAAGGAAGTTTTGTAATTGCATATCCTGTTGCAGCCGAGCTAAAATCACTGGCATTTGAACCTGTATCTGATGATGCTGCAATAACCCAATATGAATATGTTGTACCCGATGGATCATATGAGTCATTCAAAGATGTTCCAGTCATCCAATTATAGTAAAGACGATTCTTTGCATTAACGCCAAGATATACTTTATAATGTGTTGCTCCAGGAACACTACCCCAACTAATCTGAACTTTATCAGGATATGTGCCTTTGGTTGCTGTAACATTTGTAGGTACGGACAAGGGAACCACCGCATCAATATTAACAACAGTTACTGCCATATGAGTCATAGTCGAATATGTTCCACCCCATGTCATAGAGTGTTGACTGTAATTCCAAGTATCATGCAAATAAATAGTACTAGTTGATTCTTCATACCCGACACCTAACATAGTATGCCCTGTAACATGTATAAAAACAGGATTGCCAGCATCAATTTCCGCCATATACTGTGCGAATGTAAAACCTTGTGTATTACCATTATAGCCATAAATCAATTGATTGTAATATAATGATACTGAATATCCATTATTCCTGATGTATCGTTGTACTCCATATGCAATATCATCAAACATAAATCCAGAATATGGAAGGCCATTTGTTTGATATAAATAACTTGTAGCCCCATCTGTATTACCAGCATTCACAGGATAATATTGACTTGTTCCCATAAAATCAGCAAGACAATCCCCAGAGTCAACAACATTATGTGGTGTCCATTTTCCATAATAGGGATCCCCCGCCGCATCATAATTAATCCAATAGTCATCCACATGACCTCTAGTAGTTCTTCCATCAATTCCATTATGACTCGCAATAAAAGAGCATTCACCATCCGACCCAGGTGCAGTTGCAGGTCCCCATGCAGAATTATCCAAAGGACAGACACCACCATTTATTGAGCCGGTATATAGATTAGAATAACCATTTCTATCATAATAGCCACATAACATGCCTGCCGAAGTAGCACTGCAACCATAAGTCCAATTAAATGCTGGAACATTTGATATAACAACATCACTAGCACCAAAAAGAGTAATAACATCATTGGAAATACG
>Ga0307987_1002152_pt1 | contig 10442 bp, 9 predicted proteins | sample EllFjometagen181_FD_203157 | JGI IMG/M metagenome (GOLD analysis project Ga0307987, IMG submission 203157) | Marine microbial communities from Ellis Fjord, Antarctic Ocean - #181 | ecosystem: Environmental > Aquatic > Marine > Unclassified | place: Southern Ocean | collected 2014-10-08 | reverse complement strand
GTTATCATTGGACAAAAATAATCCTATTAATAAAACACAGAGTTCTCATCAAAATAGAAAGTTGACTAAAGATAAAAGGAACAACAAGCAAGAGAGCAAAAAGGTAGAAGACGAAATGTTTCAACATATTCAAGAAACATTAAATCCAACTTTCCTGTACACATTTATATTACTAGTATCCATTTGCAGCATTTTAAGTTTTATATGTTTTATCCTAGCACTAATCAGTTTATTCAAAAATGGAAAAACAGGCTTAGGAATTGCTTGTGTCATATTAACTTTCATCTCAGGTTTAGGACAAATCATACTATTTTTCTACTGTTGGACAAAATCTTCGGAATTTAATATTAGAAAACTGATGAAAATATGGACTTTGTCAGCTATAGTAAATATAATATTAATTATATACTTATTTTGGAAATTTTACTCGATGATATTAGTTTTAATGGCCAAACAATAACCTAAGCCACATACTATTAGCTTGTTATTTTTTTATTTTAATAAAGATATATGTCCAAATTAAGCCTGTGTAAACCTAAATATTTTCGAAAATTTTATCGAGTTGAGGATATTTCATTATGAGACGAATTTGTGTATTTTGCGGTTCCAGTTATGGAGCAAAAAAAGAATATAAACACATGGCAGTAAAACTTGGCACCTCACTAGCAAGTCAGAATATTGATTTGATTTATGGTGGTGGTAATGTCGGTTTAATGGGAATCCTAGCAGACTCAGTAATTAATAATGGAGGTCATGTCATTGGTGTAATACCAAAACATCTGGCTGACAAAGAAGTTGCCCATAGAGGAATAAGTGATTTAAGAATAGTAAATACAATGCATGAAAGAAAAGCTTTAATGGAAAAACTATGTGATGCTTTTATCACTCTCCCAGGAGGATTTGGTACACTTGAAGAGATATTTGAAGCAATCACATGGGCACAATTAAACCTCCATTCAAAACCTTGCGGTTTCTTAAACATAAAAGGTTTTTATGATCAACTTTTTGAGTTCATCGACCACGTAATAAATGAAGAATTCATCTGTAAAGAGTATAGATCAATAATTCAGGTGGATAGTAATCCTGAAAAACTAATTGAAAAATTGAAGAACTATACCCCACCAATACTAGACAAAGCCAAACATGCACTTTTAATCAAGTCAATGAATAGTATTAAAGATCATGAATAAAAAACAAGCAGAACATCATCAAATCACATTACATAAAGGACATTTAGTATACGCCTTAGTGACCGTCGCTCTAATTGTTTTGTTATATTTTTTTGTTGACAGACAGGCATCTATGTTTTTCAATAAAATGAGACATACAGAATTATATAATACTTTTTTCTATATGCAGTATACAGTAAATATGCTTGTGTCAATTATTCCTTATGCCTATTTGTATCTACTAGTAATGCTGTATTTTAAACGACTATACTTCTTTGAAGAATTTATCTTTGCTGCTGCTACTTCAATTCTTATTGCAAGTGCCATGACATCTATGTTAAAACATGTTTTCGGTCGTTACTGGACTGAAACGTTTGTAGGTGGCAATCTATCATTTATTCAAAATAAAATGTTTGGTTTTGATTTTTTTCACGGTGATATTCAACATGCATCATTTCCTTCAGGTCATACAAGTGTTATTTTTGCAGCTATGACAATACTATGGATAATGTATCCAAAATATAAATGGTTGGCGATAACATGGTGCACTGTAGTAATAGTCGGTCTACTAGGATGCAACTTCCATTTTCCTAGTGACGTAGTAGCTGGTGCATTTGTAGGTATAATTTCAGCTTGCCTTACACTTCATATAACACAGCAGTTTGCAAGAAATTTAAAACAAAACAAAAGAGAAGATTAATACTGTTAATCAAATAATATAAAAGCTATTAAAAATTTATGAATAAAAAACAAACAGAACATCAACAGATCACACTCCATAAAGGTCATGTAATACTTGGAATAATTACTCTTATTCTGATTCTTATCTTATATTTCTTTGTTGACAGAATGTCTTCAATGTCTTTTAATGAAGTCAGGCATACTAAATTTTATGAAACCTTTTTTATCATGCAGCACTCTGTTAATATTATGATATCAATTGTACCTTATGCTTATATATATCTTCTCATAATGCTATATTTGAAACGCTTTTTTTATTTTGAACAGTTTCTATTTGCATCATGTACATCACTTTTTTTTGCAAGCTGCATGACAAATACACTGAAACATATTTTTGGTAGATACTGGACAGAAACTTTTGTTGATAAAAATCTATCCTACATACATAATAAAACATATGGGTTTGATTTTTTTCATGGTGACATTGAACATGCATCTTTCCCTTCCGGTCATGGCACAGCAATCTTTGCTGTTATGACAATACTTTGGATAATGTATCCAAAATGCAAGTGGATTGCAGTAACATGGTGTACTTTGGTTACAGTCGATCTATTAGGTTGCAACTTTCATTTTCCAAGTGATATAGTAGCTGGTTCATTCATTGGAATAATATCAGCCTTCTTTATTCTTCATGCTTCACAACTTTTTGCTAGAAATCTAAAAGAACATAAAGAACAATTAAGTCCGTGAGTCGGTGAGTCGGTGAGTCGGTGAGTCGGTGAGTCGGTGAGTCGGTGAGTCGGTGAGTCGGTGAGTCGGTGAGTCGGCCTGCCCTGGATAGTTGCGAAGCAAACGAAGCATGGGTGAGTCGGCCTACCCTGTGTAGTTGCGAAGCATACGGAGCATGGGTAAGTAGAGTATAACTCCGCAATCAACAATATATTTACAATCCTTTTATATCATATTATAAATACTTTATTGAGGAATATAGAAATGGATATAAAATTAGAAGTCTGTACAGCATCCTTAGAAGATTGTATTACTTCAGAAAAACATGGTGCAGATAGAGTAGAGTTGAATTCAGGATTTCAACTTGGTGGTTTGACTCCTTCATATGGATTAATTAGAGAGGTTATAAAAACATTGACTATTCCTATAATAGTAATGATCCGCCCACGACCTGCAGGTTTTTGCTACAGCAATAATGAATTTAAAGTTATGCAGCATGACATTGAATTTGCACTCGAATCTGGTGCAACGGGCATTGCAACTGGAGTATTAAATAATAACGGATCAATAGACGTAAAAAGATGCAAGATGATTAAAAATCAAGTTGGTGAATCTGAACTGGTTTTTCATCGGGCATTTGATGTAACTCCGTCACCTTTTGAAGCATTAGAACAACTAGTTGACCTTGGTTATAATAGAGTATTAACTTCTGGACAAAAATCTAAAGCACTTGAAGGTTCAGAACTTCTATCTAAACTTATTACTAAGGCTAAAAATAGAATTGAAATTTTACCGGGTAGTGGAATTAACATTAATAGCGTGGTAGATATTGTTAAAATTACAGGTTGCACTCAGGTACATGCATCGCTATCACATAATAGTATTGACGAATCAACAAACAATGACAGAAATATTTCCTTCTCAGCTGTTACATCCTCTCCAGACTTCTGCTATACAGAAACCAATCCTGATGCTGTTAAAAAAATGAGACAGATGCTGAATTCTATTTCAAATATTTAATTAAAGGTCATCCGAAAACAGATTAATTTTGTAGGTTTTCATAGCTTTAGCTATGTAGATTGAGACTAATACAGCAATGCTGAAGCATTGAACTCCTACAAGTGTATACTTTTCAGACAGGCTCTAGTCAGCAGTATAATGACAACTTATTTCTGAGAGGTAGCAAATGCTAAGAGATTGTAAAATAGAAGATGCAGCGCAAATAGCCGACATCTATAATTATTATATACAGAATACAACAATTACGTTTGAAAAAGAGACATTATCTTCTTCAGAAATATCAAATAGAATTATTTCATATACGGACACTTACCCATGGCTGGTGTATGAAGTTGACAACCTCATACTAGGATATGCTTACGCATCTCAATGGCGACCAAGAAAAGCTTACCAGTACTCGGCAGAAGCTTCAATATATTTAAATCCTGATAAGGCAAAAACAGGATTAGGAACTATATTGTATAGCTCATTGATTAGCAGATTAAAAGAACATGGTATTCATTCTGTTATAGGAGTTATTACTCTTCCAAATGATTCAAGCATAAAACTACACAAGAAATTGGGCTTTAGAGAAGTTGGTATTTTTACTGAAATTGGAAGAAAATTCAATAAATGGCTTGATACATCATTATGGGAACTTGTATTCAAAGAACAAGCATTAAAAGAGAAAAATGAATTCATCTAAAATTTTAAAATTAGAAAGTGTTGATTCAACAAATAATTATGCATTGAAATATTTTGATTCAATACAAAAAAAGACACTCGTTACGGCAGAAGAACAAACTGGCGGTAAAGGTAGGCGTGGAAAAACATGGTATTCCCCTAAAAACACTAATCTTTATGCTAGTTATATTATTAAGCAAACCCCCTTTCCTACCTATAAAGCAACATGGATTGGAGGATTAGCTACACTTTATACTATAAGAGAATTCACGAGATTATCTGATTTTTGGATAAAATGGCCAAACGACATCTATTATAATTCAAAGAAAATTGCAGGTATACTATCAGAATCCCATATTCAGAGCAGTAACAAAATAGATGGAGTAGTTCTTGGGATTGGCTTAAATGTCAATATGACATCACATGATTTAAATCATATTGACAAACCTGCAACTTCTATATTAGAATTAACTAAAACAAATGGAGATATCACAATTTTATCAAACTTACTTCTGAAAAATCTAAATAAATTTTATTCTCTGGCTATCTCCAAAGGAATTAATTATATTTTTGAAGAATGGAAAAAGGAGAATGCTTTAATTGGGAAAACTATTGAAATATTTATGAATAATGATACTACAATGTCAGCAAAAGTCTTAGATATTGATACTACCGGAGAATTAATAGTTTCTGATAAAAAAGCAAAAATTCACAAAGTTTTTTCAGGAGATATTTCAATTAAGAAATTCTGATATTCAAAAACAGTGATATTCACCTAGATGGATTAAATATATCATTTTTTGTTCTCTGAACTTCTACCTTTTAAGAAGATCGTCAAGAAATCGCAAAGTTTACAAAATAACTCTATCATTGATTGCTTGGTTCCAAATAAATAAATATCTCTTTAATTAAGTAGATATTCATAAACTATAAATTTTAGTTAAGGACATTTATATGAACTCTATTGTTAAAAGAAACTTATTCTCAAACCCCAAATTTCTCTACACACTAGCCATTCTACTTTTTATATGTGCTTTGGTCGCAAATCCTTGGTGTCACAGTTATAAAAACTGGATTCTTCAATATGAATACTTGCAGAGTAAAGGCACTTCACTAAAATCATTTCTTTCTATTATTGAAATTTTTGGTAAGGGGGCTTCAATAGCTTTTTTAGCTTTTATTATAGGAGCATGCGGCTTCAAAAAACTTGCTTATAGAATTGGAGTTTCCTTAATAATAATGGCAATAATCGTCGGCGTTCTCAAACCAATTGTAGGGAGAGAGCGTCCCAATGGTAAAAATGACCACTCTTTTCCAAGTGGAGACAGCGTAACAGCCGCGGCTTTTTTTGTACCAATAGCAGCTGAATCAGTTGTTTTGACACCGATCGCTGTTGTCATTATTCCGGCAGTTGCCTTTTTAAGAACATATGATAACTGGCACTGGATAAGTGATGTACTTACTGGCATAGGAGTCGGCTTATTAACTTCAGCCATAGCCTTGCAACTATGCAAGAAAAAAAACAAATTATATCACAGATTATATTTCAAAATTAAATATAGATACCTCGCACTGGTTGCTTTAATAATATTCCTTGCCTGTTTTATACCTGGAGCTATTAAACAAGGAGGTGGTTTTTTAGATTTTACACAATTTTACGGACCAGCTGTTTTTATGTGGCTAATGGCTTCTTATGTGCCATTTCTTTTTAAAGAACGATCAGATAAAAACAGAAAAATATGGAAACCAGTATCAAGTCTCAAAAAATTTACTCAAAGTAAATTTACAAACTCCATGCCACACAAACCAGTAATTGGGATAATAATAATAGTTTCAATTATTGTAATTCTTTTATTTGTAATAACTCCTTGGTTACTCCCCTTACAAAACTTACGTTTAGCTAGTTCAGGCATAGGAATTGGACTTTTAGCATTACTTCTGCTTCTGAAAAAAGAAAAAAGACTTAACAACATAAGAAAAATGAAAGCTGTTTTTTTCTATGGGATTATCATTCTTTTATTATCAATACTTATAATATTAACACCAGCTTATTTCAGTTACAAAGAGTATTATACAGAGTTATCACCTGGTGCCTGGAACTACCAAAAGGAATTGATTTTATAATATAATTATTATTACTAAATTCAGAATAGTTCATGAAAATACTATATTTGATGGTATATTATTTTATTCTGTAGTTGTTAGTATATAATGTTTTAACAGATTTCAAACTTTAATCATCAGATCAAGTTAAACTTATTAATTTTTACCATTAATTGATGAATATGATATCATGATTAATCAACAAGTTAAAAATCTAATTCACATACTATTAAAAAAGGCGTAAACAATGAAAAAAACAAAGATTATTGCTACAATAGGTCCAGCCTGTGATGATTTAACAACAATTGAAAACATGGCCAAAGCCGGAATGAATATCTGTCGACTGAATTTCTCATTCGGAGAAGATGCTGATCGTATCAAAATGATTGAAAGAATTAGACTAGCTTCAAAAAACACTGGTATCCCAATAGCAATCATGCAGGACCTTCAAGGACCTAAAATAAGAGTAGGCAAATTGAAAGCTCCAGTGACAGTAAAAGAAGGCCAAACTATTACACTATCTGGCAATACAGAACATAAAGACGAATTTTATTTTCCAACTACTTATAGCTGTATAGCCTCTGATACAGTAAAAGGTAAAACCATTCTTGTCGCAGATGGAAAAATAATACTTGAAGTCATAAGCACAGACAAAGATAAAAAAGAAGTTGTATGCAAAGTAACAGAAGCCGGAACAATACTAACTGGTAAAGGTATAAACCTGCCATATACAAATATATCCTTACCTTCTCTTACTGAAAAAGATATTAAGGATGCAATATTTGGAACTAAAGTTGGTGTAGACTATGTGTCTCTTTCATTTGTCAGAAAAGCAAGTGACGTTGTGGGATTGAGAAAACTGCTAAAAGAACACGGATCTGAAGCCCCGATTATTGCCAAAATAGAAAAGCCTGAAGCTGTAGATAATATTGAGGCGATTATAGATGAAGTCGATGGAATAATGATTGCAAGAGGTGATCTAGCTGATGAGATTGCATTTGCAAAAGTGCCACTTGTACAAAAATCAATCATTAAAAAAGCTAATAAAAAAGGTAAGTTGACAATAATTGCAACAGAAATGTTAAGCTCTATGATTGATAGCATGCTGCCATCAAGAGCCGAAGTAAGTGATATAGCTAATGGTGTACTAGATGGAGCTGATGTTGTTATGCTGTCAAATGAAACGGCAATGGGTAAACACCCGGCTAGAGCTGTCGAAGTTATGGCTACAATAGCCAAAGAAGCTGAAAAAGGTTTCACAAGTGAAGATTTTATCCAGGAGCTTGAGCTTGATGAAGAGCATGGGCAAACCGAAGCTATTTGCTCAGCTGTAGCGTATTTATCCTATGACATTAATAATGAAGCTATTGCAGTTTTTACAAGAACAGGTTTAACACCACAAATATTGTCAAAGCTCAGACCTGAATGTACAATATTTGCAGCAACGTACAAACAGGAAGTATATAATGCCATGGCATTTTACAATAATGTATATCCCGTTCTTCTAGACAAAACACTGTTTAACACAGAAAATCATGCCGGGCTTACTATTCCTGCACTCCAGGCACAACTATATAAAAATAATGTCATAAAAAAAGGTCAAAGATTTATCATAATCACAGGTGAATACATCGATAATGAATGGACCGAAATGAATACAATTAAAATAAAAACATTCTCTTAATCTAGGGAGGGTTTAATTCCCCGACGCTTGCGTCGTTTCCTCATAAAAAGAGTTTTGCTAAGCTTTTTTAAAAGCGTCTATACTCCGTCCGCTTGCGGCGGGTGTAGTTCATTAAAAAAATATTATACATAAAAAACAGGATTCAATATAATGAATATTGCAGTTTTAGGAGATGGAGCATGGGGGAGTGCAATTGCACATCTGCTATCCAATAATAATCATTCGGTCACTCTTTGGGGTCCTTTCCCTGACTACATAATGAAAATGCAAAAAAACCATAGTAATCCTCGTTTTCTACCCGACATCAAATTTCCTGCTAAGCTAAAAATATCATCTAATTTAAAAACCACAGTTAATAATTCTGAAATTCTAGTTCTTGGTCTACCATCACAATATATAAGAAAACTTATTATTGATTTTAAACCCTTTTTTAATACCAATAAACATATTATTGTAAACCTTGCTAAAGGTATTGAAAACCATAGTTTAAAACGGATTAGTCAAATAGTTGAAGAAATTTTAGGGGATGTTAAATATAGTGTTTTATCAGGCCCAAGTCATGCAGAAGAGGTTTTTTTAAAAGTTCCAACAGCTGTTGTTGCAAGTTCCAAATGCAATGAAACAGTAGAAATAGTTCAAAAAGCTTTTATTAACAACACATTTAGAGTATACAGTAGTCATGATCCAGTAGGTGTGGAACTTGGTGGTGCTTTAAAAAATGTATACGCAATTGCCGCCGGGATTTCAGACGGAATGAATCTGGGAGACAATACTAAAGCCGCACTATTAACCCGCAGTATAGCTGAGATGTCAAGACTCGGTAAAATACTAGGTGGAAACTTTGAAACTTTTGCAGGATTAAGCGGTATAGGTGATTTAATCGTTACATGCTACAGTAAACATAGTCGCAATAGATTCGTAGGCGAAAAACTTGGTTCTGGCAAAACATTAAATGAAGTACTTGAAGAACTCAATATGTCTGTTGCAGAAGGTGTAAAAACAACAAAAAGTGTTTATCAACTTGCTAAAAAACACAATATTTCAACCCCAATAATTGATGAACTTTATACGATTCTCTACGACAACAAAGATCCAAGAAAAAGTATTATTGATCTAATGACCAGAGATGCAACTAAAGAAATATACTAAAATCAAACGATGGGACAAATGTCAGTTAATACGTTGAATAATGCAGATACATTTTTAAAATAATAACGACTCTCTGACATCTAACATCTGATCTCGGTCTTCCGATTTTTGAATTCAGTTCAATTTTTTTCTTAATTAATTATAGAATGATTCGAAAACTTTATTGTTCTGTATATATTATATGAAAATTAATAGCAGTTTCTTAAGTTTATTAAAATTACTGTTATTTCCTATCTCTTAACTTATCATCATTAATAAGTTTATACGATCATTTTAATAGCAATAAAAAATAATTTACCAATCGGTATTATATCATGGAGAATTAATAGCAGTGCTAAGCTTTAAAAAAAACATTCCTACTCTAACCTATCAATTTTTAGAAATATTTTCAGCTCTGTCACCATTAAAAAAGACTTTCAAAATGTCAACAATAAAAAAACCTTCGGTATTCCTCATTTCTATTTTATTTACTACTATTTTATCCCAAAACTTAATAGCTGATGATCTTCAGTCTACTGAATCATTTAAAAAAGGTCTTGATTACTCCAAATCAAAAGAGTGGAAAGATGCAGCAACAGAATTTAAAGCAGCTGAACTTTATGCCGATAGCTTTATTCTGAAAGCTAACGCATTAAAAAAAGCTGCTAATGCTTACCAAAAAGCTGATCTCTTTTACAAAGAATTTGAATGTTTGAAAGATTTGATTAAAAATTTTCCTGGTCAGATAAATTTTGATTCTACAGTTCTAAGAGAATACAAAATAGGTAATCAATATTATAAAGGGTATAGGGAAAGACCTTATACTTGGTTTCCATGGATAGAAAATGACGACCATTCAATAGAAATATATGAAGTTGTTCAACAACAATCACCCTATGCTAAATTTATGCCTGACCTATTACTAAAGCTTGGATACTTATACACTAAAAAGGCCAGAAATGATGAAGCTATAGCATCTTATAAAAAAATATTACAAGCTTATAGCAAATCAAAAAATGCTTATATTGCATACCTTGATCTATCACACCTATACTTAGAATTAGCAGAAAGAGGTGATGGGGACAGTGCTTACACTAAATCAGCAAGAAAAACACTTCAGGAATTTATCAATAAATTCCCAAAATCTAATGAAATCAAATGGGCAAAAATATCACTTCAGAAAACATATGAACTTGAAGCTGAGAGATTATTCAAACTTGCTGACTTCTATTATGATAAAGGAAATTCAAGTGCATCGAAAAGAT
>Ga0307987_1002151_pt1 | contig 10444 bp, 9 predicted proteins | sample EllFjometagen181_FD_203157 | JGI IMG/M metagenome (GOLD analysis project Ga0307987, IMG submission 203157) | Marine microbial communities from Ellis Fjord, Antarctic Ocean - #181 | ecosystem: Environmental > Aquatic > Marine > Unclassified | place: Southern Ocean | collected 2014-10-08 | reverse complement strand
GATAAAGAAGCAAAAAAAATAACTGGACTAACAGATCATTTTTTAAGAGATAAACCATTGTTTAAAGATATTATTAATGATTTTTTTAATTTTTTAGATAAGTCAGATGAAATCATAATTCATAACGCAAATTTTGATGTAAATTTTATAAATAATGAATTACAAAAAAATAATTATAAATTTACTAACATCAGATCAAAATTTAATATAACAGATTCATTAAGCTTAGCTAGAAAAGTACATCCAGGAAAAAAAAACAATCTAAATGCATTATGTAAAAGATATAACATTACAACTGTTGAAAGAACATTACATGGAGCTTTAATTGATGCAAAGTTACTAGCACAAGTATATATTAAATTAAAATCAGAAAAAGAAAATAATACACCAATAGAAAGTAATGTTGTATCAAAAAAAATAGATATAAATAAAAAATTTAACAAATTAAAAGCAAATGAACAAGAATTAAAAAAACATACTCAATATATAAACAATTTAAAAAATTATGCATAATAAAAACATAAGAAATTTTGCAATAATAGCTCATATTGATCATGGAAAATCAACATTAGCTGATAGATTTATAGAAATCTGTCAAAACTTAAAAAAAAATGAAATAAAAAATCAAATGCTAGACTCTATGGATCTAGAACGAGAAAAAGGTATAACCATAAAATCTCAATGCTTGACACTTAACTATAAATTAAATGATGAAAACTACACACTTAATTTAATTGATACACCAGGACATAGTGATTTTTCATATGAAGTTTCAAGAGCTCTTGAAGCATGTGATGGTGTTATACTACTTATAGATGCAACACAAGGAATTGAAGCACAAACGCTATCAAACTATCAAAAAGCATTAGAAAAAAACTTGTATACCATAATAGCATTAAACAAAATAGACCTAAATATACCTGATATAACTAAAATAAAAAATGATATAACAACAATATTAAACGAAAAAAATATAATAGAAATTAGTGCCAAAACTGGGTACGGTGTTAAAAATCTAATAAAAACTTTAATTACCAAAATTCCAAAACCAAATGGAAGTCAAGATGATAAATTAGAAGTTTTAATAATTGATTCATGGTTCAACAATTATCTAGGAGTTACATGTTTAATAAATGTAAAAAATGGAATAATTCAAAAAAATGATAAAATAATAACAATATCTACAAATAAAATACATAAAATAAGTCAATTAGGAATATTTAATCCAAAAAAAATATACAAAAATTCATTAAGTTCTGGAGAAATAGGATTTATAACACTTGGGTGTAAAAATATAAATGAAATTCAAGTTGGTGATACAATAACATTACACTCAAATCCATTAACAAAACAAATAACAAAATTAAAAAAAATAACACCAAGAATTTTTGCGAATATATTTCCTTTAACAACTGAAAAATTTGGTAATTTAAAAGACGCTCTAGAAAAGCTTTCTTTAAATGATTCATCTATAGAATATTCACCGCAAAAATCAAATATATTCGGATTTGGATTTAAATGTGGTTTTTTAGGTCTGTTGCATTTAGATATAACTAAAGAACGACTAGAAAGAGAATATAATCTTAAAACTATTATAACTCCACCAAATGTAGTATTCAAAATAATAAAAAAAGATAACACAGAAAAATACATAAACACCCCATCAGAACTAGATAACATACATAATCTAAAAGAAATACAAGAACCAATTGCATTAGTCACCATTTTAGTACCACCAGAATACATTGGAAAAATAATAACACTATGTAATGAAAAAAAAGGCATACAAATAACATTAAATTATCATAAAACAAAAACAACAATAATCTACCACATACCTTTAAATGAAATAATCTTTAACTTTTTTGATAAACTTCAAACTACAAGCAATGGTCTAGCATCAATGGACTATAAATTGATAACATATACAAAATCAAACCTAACAAAATTAAATATTCTTATAAATGATAAAAGAATAGACATGCTAGAATTTATTATTCACAAAGATGAATCATATAAAAAAGGAAAAGAATTAATCGACAAACTAAAAAATATTATCCCAAAACAGTTATTTGAAATTAAAATTCAAGCAGCAATAGAAAATAAAATAATAGCTAGAACAACCATAAAGGCATTAAAAAAAGACGTTTTATCCAAATGTTATGGTGGAGATATAACAAGAAAAAAGAAATTACTAAAAAAACAAAAAATTGGAAAAAAACGTTTAAAAAAGAATAGTAATATAGATATACCTAAAAATATATTTGCAAAAATAATAGATATATAAAATAAATAAAGGAAAAATATGAAAAATAACATTATAAGAATATTACGATCAAAAGAATATCAAAACATATTTATAATATTAGTTTTAATACTATCAGTTAGATGCTTTATTTTAGAACCATTTAGAATACCATCAGGATCAATGCAACCCACGATATTAATAGGTGATTTTATTTTTGTAAATAAATTTTTATACAATTTAAATATACCAATAATAAATAAAAAAATAAAAACAAATAAACCAGAACGTGGAGATATAATTATATTTAAAAGCAAAAATAATAAAAATTATATTAAAAGAGTAATAGGAATAAGTGATGATAAAATATACTATACAAAAAAAAAACTATATATCAATGACAAATTAATAAAAAATAAATATAAATGTAAAAAAATAAATTTTAATAAAAATAATATAATAATTGAAACGCACCTTAAAAAAGAATATTTAAATCCTAAAAAAGAATATTACATACAAGTATATAATAATTTAAACAATCCAAAATACACATATTCAAATATTAAAGTACCTGAAAATGCATATTTTGTTCTAGGTGACAACAGAGATAATAGTGAAGATAGTAGATTTTGGGGGTTTGTTGAAGAAAAAAATATAATAGGAAAAGCTCTCATTATATGGATGAGTGTAGACTATAAAATAATTGATATAAGATGGAATAGATTTCTGAAAGTTATAAAATGATAAAATATAAAAATATAGTATCTATTGTTGGTAGAACAAATGTTGGAAAATCTACATTATTTAACATACTAAATAACAAAAAAATTAGTATAATAACTCAAAAAAAAAATACAACAATAAGATGCGTGGAAAACACATACAATCAACAAGATAATGCAATAAAACTAATAGATACACCAGGACCAATAATAAAAAACACAAACTTAAAATATAATATAAATAAATTAATATATGACACAATTAAAATTTCAAATATACTAATAGTAGTTATAGATCAAACAAGCTTGAAATCTGAAGACTTTTTTATATTAGAATTAATAAAAAAATATAAAAAACCAAAATTTTTAATAATAAATAAAATAGATAAAATAAATAATAAAAATATTTTATTATCATTTATAAATAAAATAAAAAATATAACCTCATTTACTAATATTATACCAATATCAAACAAACAAAAAATTAATATAAATGAACTAAACACAGAAATAAAAAAATTAATTCCAAAAAATAAAACACTAGAAAATAATAAACATTTTAAAGAATCAGAAGATAATCTAATAAAAGATATAGTTAGAGAAACATTATTAAAATCTCTAAATAAAGAATTGCCATATATAATAAAAGTAGATATTGAGAATCAGACTAACCACAAATTTACAAAAACACTAAATCTGAAACTCATAATAAAAAAAAATACACATAAAAAAATAATAATTGGACACAATGGATGTAGAATACAACATATAATACAAAATATAAAAAAAGAACTTATAAATATAAATAAAAAAATGAAAAATACAATAATAAAAATAAATATACAACATAAATTATGATAATTGGAATAGGCATAGATATTTTAGAAAAATATAGAATTAAAAATATAAAAAAATTATATAACGATAAATTTTCAAAAAAAATATTAAACAATGTAGAAATAAATAATTTAAAAAAAAATAATACAACCGAACATTTATCAAAAACTTTTACAATAAAAGAATCCATTGTGAAAGCAATTGGAACTGGATTTAGAAATGGATTATCATTTAAAAATATAATAATAAATAATAATTTATTAGGAAAACCATTTATAAATCAAAAAAATCCACATCTTAAACTTTTAATAACAATATCTCATGAAAAAAATATTACTATAGCCCTAACAATAATAATAAAATTATTTAAACTGGATTAATTCTCTTCCATTCATATATTGAACTAAAACATCTGGAACTACTAAATTTCCTTTTTTATCAGAATAATTTTCAATTATTGCTAAAAAAACCCTGCCTATAGCTAAACCTGAACCATTTAATATATGCGGGTAAAGAAGTTGATCTAATAATTTATTTTTAAATTTTGTCTTCATTCTTATAGATTGAAATGACTCTGTATTACTACATGATGAAACTTCAACATACATTTTTCTTTTAGGAAACCACACTTCCAAATCATATGTTTTTGAAGAAGTGAAACCTAGATCTTTACTACATAAAGATAAAACTCTATACGACAAATTTAAGTTTTGTAATACTTTTTCTGCATGAAAAACTAATTCTTCTAAAGCATTATAAGAATCTTCAGGTAAAACGACTTTAACTAATTCAACCTTATCAAATTGATGTTGCCTAATAAGCCCCTTAACTTTATAACCATAACTACCTTTTTCTTTTCTAAAACATTCTGTTTTTGAAACAAATTTTAATGGAAAATTATCAATATTTAATTTATTACCAGAAATCAAATTAGATAATACAACCTCCGACGTAGGAATTAACCAAAGATCAGTACCAGAAATATTAAATAAATCATCATAAAATTTTGGTAAATGACCTGTAGAAAACATAGATTTTTCGTTTACCATTAATGGAGAATATATTTCTTGGTATCCATGTTTCAAAACATGTAAATCCAACATATAATTACCCAATGATCTATACAATTGAGCAAGTTCACTTTTTAAAACAACAAAGCCAGATCCAGATAATTTAGCCGATACTCCAAAATCTATGTAATGAACACTAGATTCTAAATCATTTATAAAATTTTTACTCAAAACAATTGATCCAGAAAATAATCTTATCTCTAAATTATCACTTTCATTATATCCAATAGGAACAGACTTATGTAATATATTTGGCATAAATGACAAAAAATCTCTACATTCCTTCTCTAAAATATCTAAACTGGATTTTTTATTACTTATCATATTCTTTAAAGCAAAAATTTCAAAAACAAGATAATCAAATCTCATAAAATTTAATTTTAAACTTTTTAATAATACAGACATTAAATTATGCTTGTACTGCAATCTATAAATTTTTGTCTTCAAAGCTCTTATTTTAGAATCAAGATCTTGAAAATAAAAAAAATTAAAATCAAAACCACGCTTTTTTAAATTTCTACAAACATACTCGCTTTCACTTCTTAAAATTTCTATATCAATCATAATAAAAATTTAAAATGGAATATCATCATCAAACATATTCTTTGCATGTATATTATTTGATTTAACTTCTAAATTATCTTCTACAGATTCCCTTTTTTCATTATAAGATTCATTATCTTTAAAATCTAAAACTTGAATATTAGTAGCAATAATTTCTGTAATATAACGAATTATTCCATCTTTATCTTGCCACTTATTAGTCTTAAGAGAACCTTCAACATAAACTTGAAAACCCTTTTTTAAACGTGTCGTAGCCATTTCACCAAATTGATTATACAAAACAACTTTATGCCACTCAAACTTACTGTTAAATTTTCCACTATTTTTATCTTTCCAAGTTGACTTTGTAAATACTCTAATACTAGCAACAGCTTTTCCATTCTGCATATATCTAACATCAGGATCATAACCCAATGTACCTAAAATAAATACTTTATTAACACCACCAAACATAACAATCCCTAAAAATATAATTTAAAATTCATAATTAAACCTTACCATGACATTGTTTATACTTTTTACCAGAACTGCAAAAACATAACTTATTTCTACCTATTTTTACTTGCTTTCTAATAAAAGGTTTTTTCTTTTTTACATTATCGTCATTACCTAAAAACTTAGCATCTGTATGTTCAAATGATAAATTCTTGTCATCCAGATGTGAATCAGAATTATTTACACTAGATTTTATAGAAAATTTAAAAAAAAGACTAACAAATTCATTTTTAACATTATTTAACATACTATCAAATAAAAAAAATGCTTCTCGTTTATATTCTTGTTTTGGATCCTTTTGAGCATAACCTCTCAAATGAATACCTTTTTTCATATAATCTAAATTTACTAAATGTTCTTTCCATTTAACATCTAACACATTTAAAAGCAAATATTTTTCAAATGATAAAAAATCAGACTCTCTAATATCAATTTTTTTTAACATATATCCTTCATAAAATGAATCAAAAAATAAATTTAAAAAAAAATTTTTATCAGCAACATCCAAATCTGAAGTTAATTTAAAACCAAAATCAAAATTAAACGATTTTAAAATATCTTTTGAAGAATAAAATTTATTATTATCAATAGTTAAAAACCTATCAATAAAAAGACTTACTACATCCTTAAAAATATCAAAAACAATAGAAGATATATTCATATTAAAAATTAAATAATCTCTATACTTATAAATTACTTTTCTTTGCTCATTTATAATATCATCAAACTCTAATAATTCTTTTCTTATATCAAAATTATATGCTTCAACTTTTTTCTGAGCATTTTCTATAGATCTGTTTATCAACGGATGACTTATTACTTCAGCATTAGAAACACTTAATTTATTTAATAAAGATTTTGTTTTATCACCAACAAATATTCTAACTAAATCATCTTCCAAAGACAAATAAAATTGACTACAACCAGGATCACCTTGTCTACCAGATCTTCCACGCAACTGATTATCAATACGTCTAGATTCATGACGCTCTGTACCTATTATTTTTAAACCACCCAATCTAACAACATCATTATAATTATTTAACTTTTTTGAAAATGTATCTAAAATGCTACCACCTAATACAATGTCTGTACCTCGACCAGCCATATTAGTTGCTATTGTAACGCCTTTTAACTTTCCAGCCTCAGCAATAATCTTAGATTCTTTATCATGATATTTTGCATTTAATACATTATGTTTTATACCAAGCTGATTTAACATTTTAGATAAAAATTCAGAAACAGCTATTGAAATAGTACCAACTAAAACAGGTATGCCAGAAAAATAACATTTTTTGATATCATCAACCACCGCCTTAAATTTATACTCTCTAGTCAAAAATATTAAATCAGGCCTATCGTCTCTCACACAAGGTTTATTTGTAGGAAGAACAATAACCTCTAAGCCATATATACTGCGAAACTCCAAAGATTCAGTATACGCGGTTCCAGTCATACCAGACAACCTGTCATATAATCTAAAATAATTTTGAAATGTTATAGATGCTAGTGTTTGATTTTCACTTCTAATCGGCAATAATTCTTTGGCTTCTATAGCCTGATGTATGCCATCACCCCATCTACGACCATCCATTATTCTCCCAGTATGTTCATCTATAATCAAAACAATATTATCTCTAATTATGTAATCAACATCCTTTTTAAAAAAATTATGTGCTTTTAAAGACGCGTAAACATAATGTAATAACTCAATGTTTTTAACATCATATAAATTTACAGCATCACCTAAAATACCATACTCTTTAAAAAGACATTCTAAATAAGAAAAACCAGAATCCGTTAATTGTATCTGTTTATTTTTTTCTTCCAATATAAAATGACCTTTTTTAGAGATTGAATCGAACATAACTAAATTTTTAATTAACTTATTAATTAAAATGTGCATTTCTGATTCAAATTTAACAGGAAGAGAAATTATTAAAGGAGTTCTAGCTTCATCAATTAATATTGAATCCACTTCATCAACGATTGCATAAAATAAAAAACCTTGAACTTTTTCATCTTTTGATAAAACTATATTATCTCTTAAATAATCAAAACCAAATTCACTACTTGTTCCATAAACAACATTGCATGCATAAGAAATTTTACGATCATGAGTTAACATTCCCGACAAAATTACACCAACTGATACCTCCAGAAAATCATAAACAGGCCTCATCCAATCCGCATCACGTTTAGCTAAATAGTCATTTACTGTAATAACATGAACAGGTTTACCTAACAATGAATATAAACATACAGGAAGCGTGGCAACTAATGTTTTACCTTCACCTGTAGCTATCTCTGAAATTTTTCCATAATATAAAGAAATACCACCTAATACCTGTACATCATAATGACGCATTTTTAAAACTCTAAATGAAACTTCACGAACAATAGAATAAACAAGTGGTAATAAACTGTCTAAATCATTAACATTTTTACAATCTATTTTTAAAAAAGTAAATTTTGTCTTTAAATCTTCATCAGAGAGTAACTTTAAAGATGATTCAAAACCATTTATTTTTTTTAACAAAACATTATATTTTTTTAATAATCTGTCATTTCTAGATCCAAATATACTTTTTAAAATACTTGAAAACATAATAATACTCAAAGAAACTACAATAACTAATAAAGAATAAAACCATAACTTCTATGTAATAAAACTAAATCATACATATTTGGCTGAAAAAACAATATATTTAACAATTTGTTATTTAACTTGTGACTGGGCATATTACTTAAAAATGACCCAATTACACCCTTTCCAATTAAAGATATATCACCTAAAAAATCTAAAACTTTATGTCTTAAAAACTCATCATTATATCTAGCCATATTTTTATTTAAAATATTACCTTCATAAAAAACCAAAACATTATCAAAGCTAGCACCTTTTGCCAAATCACAAGCTAATAAATTTTTATATTGTTCATAAAAACCAAAAGTCCTAGCTCTAGATATAAAATAAAGATAATTAAAAAAACTAAATTCAAAGTTAAAAAAATTAAAAATATTGAAAGAAGATAAATTCAAACCAATAGATACGCTGAATTTATCACACGGCGATACTAAAATAAACTTATTATTCATACTCACCATCAACTCTTTCTTTATTTTTAAAAACTTTTTAGGTTCATTTAAAACTTTAATCCCACAACAAAGTAATAAATAAATAAATGGATATGAACTACCATCCATAATAGGAACTTCATCAGAATCCATCTCTATTAAAATATTATCAATTCCCAACGAAAATATCGCTGACAACAAATGTTCTACAGTTTTTACATAAACTCCATTTTGCTTTAATACAGTAGAAAATTCAGTATTTACTACATTAGAAAATACAGCTGGAATATCAATAGGACATAACAAATCAACACGTCTGAAAATAATACCAAAATTATCTTTAGATGGAATTAATTTTAAATTAACTTTTTTCCCAGTATGCAAGCCAACACCACGCATACATCCAACTTTGTTCAATGTAGACTGCTTAACAAACAAAAAAGCCCCTATTTATTATAATTATAACAACCATATAGAAAGATGCAAATAAAGTTAAAAACATAAAATTTAATCAGGAGGTTCTTCCAAAAAAAAATCATGTTCAATTTCCTTAAATCCAATATTTTGCATATATATATCTTTTAAAAATGAATAACCATCAACCATATTCTTATGAAAAAAATCACTATCAAAAACAATTTGACTTTTTTTATTTATAACTTCAAAAAAATAATAAATAAATAATTTATCAAACAAATAAACACACGGATTTAACAATTGAATAAATAATAAATAAATATTTGACTTTATCGTTCCAGGCCCTACAATCGGTAACATCATATATCTAGATTTATAAAAACCAAAAACCGAATTAAAATCAAAAAATTTATAAAATATATTAACGTTGGCTGATAAATCAACAAAACCACAAAAACCAAATGTTGAATTAATAACCAGTCTTGATAAGCCTGAACATAAATCATCAAGTTTAAATGTTACTAAATTTAAAAAAAAATTTTGACACTCAGAAATATTCTTTAAAAAATTATCTATACCATTATCAATAACATCTGGCACAACATCAATATAAAAAGATGTAGATGGCATCAATAATACACGATCTACGCCTCTATTAAATGCATACATTCTTCTATTAAATGACTCCAACATATCAGCATTTAACATGTTCTCACATTTAAAATTAAAAAAAAACAACAAAAAAAGAATTGAAATAAATATACCTTGTCTCATTTTTTTTCTACAATAAAAATTTAAAATAATAAAATAAACGTATAATGAAAATAATATATAAAATTATAACATATACAATAATTATTATAATTATAATAATAAGTTTTTTATTTATCAGTATAAAAACAAACTATGGTTTAAAACTATTAATAAAAACAACAATAAACATCATTAATGTAGATATAAACATAAAACAAATATCAGGTACATTAACAAATAAAATAACACTTAACAACATAACA
>Ga0307987_1002149_pt1 | contig 10450 bp, 10 predicted proteins | sample EllFjometagen181_FD_203157 | JGI IMG/M metagenome (GOLD analysis project Ga0307987, IMG submission 203157) | Marine microbial communities from Ellis Fjord, Antarctic Ocean - #181 | ecosystem: Environmental > Aquatic > Marine > Unclassified | place: Southern Ocean | collected 2014-10-08 | reverse complement strand
TAAACTCACTTCCTTTAAAATCACCATATAACTTTTATTTGAGTGTAATTTTTAAAAGCTTTATCAGCAGTAATGATTTTCATTTTGTTAACAATAGCAGTTGCAATGATAATACGATCAAAAGGATCTTTATGAAGATTGGGTAACATCGGAGCTTTAACTGCAATATCCTTGGAAACCGGAATAACATTTAATGAATATATTTTAATAATCCGATTACTCCATTCTTCAAGAGAACTGGGAATGTGAAGTTTTTCTTTTTTAGATTTAATGCCTATTTCCATAAAACTAATAGAAGAAACAAATAAAGAATCTAAATTTTCAGTAATTAATGATATTACTTTTTTTGAAAATTTACTTCTGTCATCGTTTAACCAGATCAAGGCGCACGTATCCAGCAAAATCATTTACACACCTCTGGCAGTTCATCATAGTCTAAGGGTTCAGTCGGATCATAATTTATATTCAGTTTCAATTTAGGATCAAAAGCCGGTAACTTTTTATTATTAGTTTTTTTCAGGGGTATAATTTCTGCTATTGGGTGTCCATTTCTGCACACTAAAATTTTTTCATGTTCATTTTCAACTTTTTTTATAAGACTGGAAAACTGAGTCTTTGCTTCATACATATTCACAGTTAACATAATATTATATCCTCAAGTTAGACTTGTTTTAGTCTTATAGTTTTATAACGTTGTTAAACCTCGCTTGCTATGAGTAAGTATACCGAAGGTCTTTTTATTTTCGATATTACTGACACAAAATCAGCCTCGACATTTCTAAATAACATTCGAGAAGTCAAGTGATTTGAGTAAAAAACAACAAACCCTTTCGCCTTATAGCTGGTCAACATTGGTCTACTTATAGTATATCATGTAAATTTAGTTTTTTCAAGTCAGGAGTTACTGCATCATAAAGAATCCCAGCTACATGTATTGAGACTAGGGTCTGCCCAATTACCTTTTTACGGCGTACTTTCAGCACGCAATACTATCTAATCTCATCCCGGATTAAAATCCGGGTCTACCAAACTAAACTGCTTTGCAGTAAATAAAGGGGATTTAATCTGTGTTAATCTTCAAAGTTTCTTGCAACAGTCACTTTAACTCCTTTAAATCAATAATTAACTACTTTGAATCAAATAAAACTTTGGCATTATCCCAATATTCAGAATTTTCATTCATCATTTATAAATTTGAAATAAAATTTAAATTTTTCCATCTGTGTGGATCATGTTTATTCTTTAATTCTCTAATTGCTCCGTCAAGGATATTTCTTTTATTTGAAAATAAAAGCAGATGAAATTTATCAGCAATTTTAATCACTTTCATTTTTGTAGGTGATGGTGTTCTAGGATTAAAGCTACCAAAATATTTAATATTGTTGACTGTATCAGATGCAATCTCTCTTACTTCACTTGCACATTCAAAGCCATCTTCAGATATATAAATATCGAATGAATCTAAGATTTTTGACTGTTGGAAAAAATCGTTGATTGAACAAAACTTCCAATTAGTATTCCATACTGAACCGGCTGCACGATTTGCTCTTTGCCCTAAACACCCAAGGAGAAGCCAGTTCTCTACATCCTGCTTAGCTTCTTCCCAGAGTTTTTCAGTACAGCCCACAAGACGATTCATAACTAAATCAAATGTTGTTTTTGGAAAAATGGCTAACTGAGAAGTGCCTCCCTTATGAGGAAGAATTGGTTCTCTACTTTCTTTATAGTTATTAATATTAGATATCCTTATAGAAACTTTACTGGCGTTTCCTCCTTTCCCACCCCAAATTGGATCTGGATAACCTCCAAGAAGCCTTTTCCATTCTCTAATCATTCCACGTATAGAAGCACCTCTAATTTCAGGAACTCGATGTGGTTCTTTATTCTTGGCTCCTACACAAAAACATGGAGTTAAAAGTATTATATTAAATACCTTTTCTTTTTCTTTGGTCATAATTCTACCCCCAACCGTTCAGCTACTGACTTAACTGCCTCTATCCGTTTTTTTGCCTTCTTATTTGGATTTTTATTTGTTTCAATCCACAATTCAGAATATTTTTTATTAAGTAATATACATACAGAACGCTGATCTTTTTCTTGCAGGTCTGAAATTTTGGACATAAACCCTTTCAGTTCATTGACCTTATCAATAAGACTGTTTTCAAATACTTCTGCAGCCAGTTCTTCTGGATCAAGAGACTCTATTCTCTTTTTCTCAATTTCCTGCCTTTCCAATCTCGCCTTTTCTTCTGCTTTTTTATTACTTTCCTCATCTAAGACAGAGTTAAAAAAGTCTTGTATCTCTTTCAACCTTTTTGGATGTGGAAAATCAAATCTACCATAACCACTGGCAACTTTTGAACCAATACCATAAGTTTTAAGGCAGCTCTCAATTAAGTTTTCTGTCTTATTTAGCAGCATTTCTTCATCATATGCGCGATTATATGATATTGGCACATACCAAATAGTGCCTAGATCAATAGCTAAAAAATGATTAGGAACAATCCTATCCTGATGAGGAGTAATAATATCAATTCCTAATTTTGGTACTTCCATAGGGAAAATACCATAGAAATTAATCTTCCCCTGCACTTCATCTCCTTCGTTTCCACCAAAAATATGCGTAAGTTCTGAGCTTAGTTCAGATCGTTTTATTTTTATGTTTGCTTCTTCCTGTTTGCTTTTTGAATTATAAACTGTTTCAAATACAGCATCGCCATTAGCCTCCCAAAGAGCCCAGTTTGAAACAACACCTTTCAACGCAGAACCTGGTATACATGGAATACCTGAAATTCTTTCAAACGATAAACCAACATTTTCCAGAACCAAAGAATGTCCCATATTTACAAGCAGTCTTGATGTATTTTCAAAATAAAGAATCTTCATGTTCTTTTGTTTCGCCATTTTCTTAAAAAATAGATACTTTTGTTCAAACTTTTTTTCTAATGTTTTTTTTGAAAAATTGTAGGAATTGATAACCTTATCTAGCGATCTTTTTTTCCACGTCTCTTCTTTCTTGATACTTGGATTCAACTTTTCAGAAACAATGAATTTATTATTATGTTCCACAGCTGTAAATTTATCAAAAAACAATGACCATGAATCAAATTTAGAATTATTTGAAGTATATGCATCTAAAACAAATTTATTAGCACATAATTTCATGATGCAAACCTCCTAAAATAGTTTAGGAATGCTAAGACTTCTGCGTTAATTCTTCGAAATTGTTCAGGTGTACATTTTGTAAGGTATTCAATTAAAGATTCTGGCTTTTCAATATCATCATTTCCTGTAACACTATAATTATTAGATTTTAATTCATTGATATATTCTACTATGAATTCAGCCATTTTATACTCAGCTTGATTTTTATAACCACTCCCTTTTAACTCACATGCATATGCCAAAGCACCTAGCAATCCATTATTTTGAATCATAGTAGGAAAACTTTTTATTTTATCTCCCCCTTCATTGCCGCTACCGATTCTACCTTTAGCACGTAATGAAACTGCAACCCTAATTTGGTCAAGCGTTTTTCTATTGGTCATCTTAGTTACCTCCATTCAACTCAGATAATTTAACCTCGCACAATCCTAGACCAATTGTTTCATTTCCTCCCAGTTGTAAGTACATTTTGCCATCATTAAACATGCTTTCAAAGGTGGTAGAAGATGTACCTTCAGTTCCTGATTTTCTTTCACCTAAAATATGGCATACAGAATAGTACACAGATTCTGAAGGTGCATTTTCCTGATTAAATAGACCTGTATTTGTTCTTGTTTTTGGATTAATTGCTATTCGTGCAACAATTTCTGTTGTAGTAGTTACAAAATGTTGGAAATTTTCATCTGATGTAATAATCAATCGTTGTTTTAATTCTGACTGCCACACGGGGTCATCGCTTAATCGTTCAAGTTCACTTATAATATCATTGCTAATTTGAAGACTTTTATCAACAGTGAGAGGGTATTCCTCAAGAACTACTGTTCCATTTGAAACTACAAAGTCAGATGCAATACATTTATCTATTTCTATTTTCGGCACTTCAAATAATGAATCAGTATCTCTTTTCAATCTGTTTAAAGCTAAAGGGCATGTTACCCATGCGAAACATCCTTTTAGGGAACGTACAGGAAAAGCCAGTAATTTCGCTTCTCCAAAAAACATAGCTCCACCGTAAGAAATATCCTTACCTTTTTCATCTTTATAATTATCATCTCTATTGCCAAATAAAACATTCACCTGTTCATTTTTTCCCCCTAGACTATCCACTGCTTCCTGCCTTAATACACCTTTAAGTGCCGATGCAGGTATTACCGGGTAATTTGTAATTCTTTCTCTGGTTATAGGCATATCAACAATATCAACTGAGCTTCCTGAACCGACATGCAGAGGACTTTTTGTGTAAATTCCTAGTAAATAAGATTTTTGCGGTTTCATTATAATTTTCTCCTTTTTCTATATAAATATATTGTTTTCAATTGAACATACACCAAACCCAAAACCCTGTTCAGAAAGCATATCCGATCTATTTTTTGAATGTAAGGCTTTCACAAGATTTTTAGCATCTTCTTTAGTAGTGCATTTAAAATAATAAACAGAACCTGATTGGACTGAAAGTAAAGATGGTTTTGCCATTTTATCTAATGTATCCCATCCTGAAATTGGTTTGGGATCACCTACAGAACAACACAATAATTCTGCTTCAATAGCTGTTTTAACTCCATCAATTCTTGGTTGCAATCTAACGTTTCCTACAGGCTTTTTATCTTCTTTATTTTGTGAAAAAAGCCAACTTGGTAACGCTCCATTACCGAAAATAGCCGGTGTTAATAAAATCCACTTTACAATACAACCGCTGCTCAACTCACTTGGATTCCATTCGGGGAAAATATTGACGGCTTCACTGATAGATGCTAGTTTTTTTTCTCCTCCAAAATGAATATTATGTAAACCTGATAAATTCCCTTCACTTTCGTTTATAGACACTTCCGCGACAAAAGAAGATTTATCATCAAGCCTCATATATTCACCGGCATAAAGTTGTCCTTCCTTTGAAGAATTGCTTATTCCTTCAATTTCAACACCTACACGCCATTCAGGTTGCCAAATTTCCTCCTGTTTTACAGGAGTAAAATCAACTGTTTCTTTTTTAAGATATGCGATTAATTGTAATTCTGTCCAGAAACCGGAAACTCTTTCTTTTGTTGGTGGTATTGTAGAAACAGGTACAATTCTTTTATCATCGATTCTATTTAAGACAGTTATTTTAAGTCCATGCCTATCCGCATTCAATACATCTTTAGGGATTGGGAATAGTATACCATATTGATCATGATATGGGAATAAATTCATTACCTGCAAAGAACCAAATTTATCAATTCCGTATTTTCTGTTTTTGCCTTTATCTCTCGAATGCGTTGAAGAAGTTTTTTCTTTAGGTAACAATCCATCATTCTTCAACAATGCAGTTCTAATAGCCGAATGCAGGATATTAGGATTAGGCATATTGCAGCCATTACCGTATCCTTCTCCTGCTGACATAGGTTTTGCATCTCTGAAAAATAATAAGTCATGAGGTTTTATTTTTAATTCTTTCATCTACTCGTCACCTCCTTTTTCAATACGTTTCATAAAGGCATAACATTTCCAAAAGTTCAAATAATTCTCTGGAGTAGTGTTACTTAGATTCAAATCTCTAATAAAATCTTTTGAGCGCTGCTCTGCTTCACTTTTTTCAAGTGAAGTTTGTCTTTCTAGAACAATTCTTAAAAATTCCCGGCATGCAGCAATCAAATTAATATCAAATTTTTCAATATACTCACCTTTCATTTTTTTCATTAATTTTGAAATATATTGAGTATAAATGTAGGGCAGACTGTTACTTGAATCCTCTAATGTAGGATCTTTGATGAAGATATTCCAAACTGACAGAAACTTTGAATATTTTTTTTGATCATCATTTATCCAATTCTGATCCTCACCTTTTCTATTCCAATGGGCAAAGAAACCATGAGACTCACCAGAACGTTTAATTATGTTCAGATAAAAACCATCCTTTCCTAAATCCTTAGCATTCTGCTCGGCACCTCTTGCAGCTTTTATGGTATCCTGCATTGGTGATTTGATATGTCCTATAGCAATCCCAGCTGAAACGGTAGCTCTCGGACCAGGCATAAGCATTGGATGTTTGGGTCTTGATGAACCTGGTTTCTTTAACTTTAAAAAGCCATCAGTATGACTCAATAGCTCCATTTCACTCCATTCATAATCAAAAATATCATTTAATACATTAAAAGTATTTGTTGAAACATCTGCTGGCTTTATCCCTCTGAATGCATATTGAAGTGCTTCTGCACAATCGATGGCATTATTAGCAGGAACCATAGCCATAACATCATCACCTCCTGCATAAATCAGCTGACCTTTAAACTTTTCTATAATCGGTTCTACGCAGTAATTTGCAAAATTTGACAGTGCTTCTGAAAAAGCTAGATGATATGAAGGAGTAACAGTCCTTAATAACTTACCTTTATTATCATCCCAATTTTTATTAAAAAACTTTTTAATCCCTTCTCCTGAGATCTGATTGGATAGTTCCTGAGAATTCTCACCAGAAAGCCATTTCCCCATGTTATCACCATCAAGACATATTACAGCATAATATTTATTATCATTATTAGTTAAATCATTATCACTATCGATTTGTCTACCGGAAGCAATTTCGGGTATTGATTTTATTCTTAATGTTGAATTTAAGTCAAATACATCTTCATTTTTTAAATATGCAGGAGCAAAAAGCCTTTTAATAACAGACATTGCACCATATCGTTGTTTCCCTTTGAAATATTTTTTCAATACATCATCTTTAAAAACAGTAGCCCAAAAATTTTTATTTTTCTGTCCTCCAAGTACTTCATTGATACCATCAAGTGGATCTTTCTCAACCCATCTTTTCTTATCCTGATATGCTCGTTTTTCAAAACTGAATCGTTGATCAAAGGTTCTCGAATTACGTAAAGCTCCAAACTTCCATTCTGCTTTAAGATATTGTAATGCCCAGGTAAAACCGAGATTATTAATAATTGCCCTTGAATCCTGATTTAAATCTTTTCCATCCTCACCAAGCATTACATATTTATTATTAATATTATCATATCTGTTTTTATAATTACGGGAATCCTTATATTCATCTTTAATACAGTCTAAAGCCCAGTATTGATTTTGGATAGTAGAGTGTTTTTCAGGATTATCAAATGGAGGACATTTCTGTTCGAGGAACTCCTCAATAATCTTATCATTATCTTCAAAAGGATGAAGCATACAATCAATTCTTGGAAAGTAATCGACCTGCTCACTCCATAATTCATCCCAGTTTGGAAAAGAAGAGTCCATTCTTGTTTTCATAAATTTATGAACAGCTGATTCTATTTTTTTCCAGGAATCTCTTACTTCCATTTTTACTTTGTCAATAATCTCTCTATCTCCAGTTGAAACAAGCGCCATAAACCTATTAGGTAAACTAGGGATTAATAATTGTTTCTTCTGCCATTTAAGGAATGCTTCTTCACTAAACTCCAAGTCCTCTCCATATTCATTCCAAAAAAGTTTATCTATAATTGGATTACCTTTAATTTGAGGAAATACAATATGGTCTGGTCCATATTCAGTCGCTATAACATGCATTGCTATTGCATTTAAGTAGCTTAAAATATAACTTCCAGCCCATAAATCCTGTGTTTTCTTTGCCTGAGCTATAAAAGACTGAACAGGACCAATTTGAAATAACATAAATGCAGGCTTATCTCCACACCCAGCTAAAGCTGATACCAATGAATTGTGCTGCCAAATTGTATGATCAGGTATCCTTGTATCAGCGACAAGATAAGGCATATATAGCCCTGAATCACCATATTCTTTAGTTATGTTTCTTTCCCATAAACGCCATGTTTTCAAAAAATTATTAAATGAACAATCCTGATCTTTAATAGTTCTTAATAAAGCACATGACATCCAATCTTCAGCTACATCACGTGTAACAGGATGCGAGTGTGGCTTTAACTCGCTCCCACAAAATGGATGAATAAATGGTAATCCTTCACTTTTCCAATCAGTTCTGAGTTTATGATTCTCAAATAGTTTTCTTGGATTTGGGAAACAAAACCTATCAGCTGCTGCTGCAACAGCATCTGACCTGTGTTCAAACTCAACAAAGTCTTCGCATGTCAGACCAAAGATATTCAAATTACTTTTAATTGTTTCTTCATGCTTCACAATTCCATACGGTTTATGCGGTGGATCATGAAGATACGCCATTAGTTTTCGTTTCCAGAAATCTTTTTTGTCATTTATCATAAATACCTCCCTTTAATATTTGTATCCTTATAGTATGAACAATAATTAAAAATCAAATTAATTCAAAAAATTAGACGTCTCAAGACGTCATAAAAAAACTGGAATATCTATACAATCAGAATTCAAGACAATCCTATATATACCTTGTTTCTTATTGGGAATGAGATAATCTCTACCTTCTTCGACAAGGATATCTTTTATTATTTTTTTATTGTATGTATATACAATATTACGAATATTCTCGTGGGTTTTACCCATAAAACCTTTATGATTGATAATTTCAGGCATTAGTTCGCTGGGTATCATTTTTACAAAAGATTGTATTTCTTCAAGTAACTGTCTCTGGCCAATAATTTCAGGAAGGCATTTCAGACTTCTATGCAGCAGCAGCCACAATAGTATATATTCGGAAGGATTAAACGATATGGACTTACCATTGACATAGCATTTCATATTTTCAGGTAGCATTCTTACAGTCGGAGGAGTGATGATATTTTTAATTCTGTCATTGGCATCATTTACCATATCCAGAAAATTTCCTGGTAATCTTCCATAGGTTTTCTGAAATAAGTACCTATATTTAATAAAAGGTATTTGTGATAATGTAATAACAGCTTCTTTATCCGATATTTCGGAATTGTCAGTCGTTATATATATCTTGTCTGAAGGAAAATAGAATTTAGGTTTTAAATTGGGTGAATCAAATGGTGGGTTCACTAAGACATGACATAATATATCCTGCCTGCGTCCCAGGAGGCTCATAGCCATACCACCAAGAACACTCATTGTTTTTCTGCCTCCGGCAATCGAAAAAATAATTCTAGTATCAGGATTTTCAGTGTATTCTCTAAGGGCACTAAGAATAAAGTCAGCAGTCGAATTACTATCTTGATCAGTAATTATATCATCACTATCAGAATTAAAGTCCGAACCTGGAATTATTCGGATGCATTTGGAACAGCAGCCAAATTTTATTTTGTCTTTTGGTATTTGATATATTTTTTTAAATCTATCAAAAGTATTGTTAGCAAAGAGTTGCTGATTAATACTTTCACAACCTTTAGACGTTGTAATAACTATCAGTTCATCCGGGATAATAGGGTTTTCTATTTGTAGAAGTGCATAAAGAGTTTCAGTAATTACGGCAGGAGACATTCCACAAAGTGCAATTAATATATCTTTTATCATAAGAAGAAGCTCACAATAATTAACTAATTCAAGATTTGAGACTAATATTGTTACAAATAATACAAATTACACTAAGTTCAATAATATTATAATAATTAACTTGATTATAAACCAAATCTTGTTTACAATTAAAGAAACCTTTGAGATTTTTAAAAAATATTCCAAATTAAAGGAACAATTATGATTTTAGATTTTTTGCCTAATTTACAAAATTATTCATCATTGCATTCTGATTTTAAACTTGTATCAGATTTTTTGATAAATGACAATCTTTATAGTTTACCGGTAGGTAAACATGAATTAAGAGATGATAAAGTATTTGTAGTCATTGATAAATGTCATGGACGTAAAAAAGAAGATGCCAAACTTGAAGCCCATAGAAAATATATTGATATACAATTAGTTCTTGCAGGAACTGAAATTATGGGGTGGAAACCTACTGCTACCTGCAAAGAAGTTTACACAAAATATAATTCAGAGAAAGATATTCTGTTTTTTAGAGAAACCCCTGACAGTTGGATAACAGTTAAAGAAAATATGTTTGCAATATTTTTCCCTGAAGATGCACACCTGCCGTTGGTTAGTGAAGGTATTATACACAAAGCAATTGCTAAAATAGCAGTTAATTAAGAATACTTTATTATTCAATCATAATTTTTTTGTTGGAGTTCACACTTTAGCACTACCCCGACGAATGTCTTAAATTTCAAAGTGAAACTTTTGAATAGAGTAACTCGGACATTCCTGTCCGAGAAATAACGGACAGGAATGTCCGTTTTACTTCAAGTCTCATACAAGTGTGTTCTCATGGTCATGCAGGCAATCCCGCAATTGCGGGATTGAACTCCAACAGCTTAATTCAACAGCATTTGGTAGTAATCAGTCAAAGTCATTGAATCACTAGTTG
>Ga0307987_1002148_pt1 | contig 10451 bp, 8 predicted proteins | sample EllFjometagen181_FD_203157 | JGI IMG/M metagenome (GOLD analysis project Ga0307987, IMG submission 203157) | Marine microbial communities from Ellis Fjord, Antarctic Ocean - #181 | ecosystem: Environmental > Aquatic > Marine > Unclassified | place: Southern Ocean | collected 2014-10-08 | reverse complement strand
TACAGGCCTTATGCTGGCCAGGATTGGTAACCGTCATGCTTTCAGAGGATTGGAAAACCTTCTGACAGATCTGGGATGTCGATTTGATCAACTTACCAACTTTTGATGCATAGGATCCGGTACCTGCGATACGGATAAAATTTTTATCTATTATTTCAACCTGTGCCTGTGTTATCTGGGAAATAATATTGGCATATTGTATTATCGTATGTTGAATCGTCATGAGAATGGTTTCTGTCATTGGAATCTCCTCTGGCAAAGTATTTTAATTCTTATTTTAAGAATTAATTCCCAAAACAGGAATTAAAAATTCCTAATTTGAGAATTACAGTGTATTATATCTATCAAAAATAATATTGCAACAAGCAAATCAAAATATTTTTATATTTAAACAAAAAAATAAAGGAACTGCTTAAGAATGCGCTGTTGCTGAGGATTACCGATGAATATAGCCCTATAATGACTGGATTTGGTCCCATAATCTTTCATAAACAATCAAGGGGTTGCATAGTGGCATTGTATTTGCTCTCAGATGTGGAAGTGAATCAAAAAACAAACACAGTTAGGAGAATGTTAAAATGAGCAGCATACCATTTGGACCCACCTACGAAGAAATGCTTTATCCGGACAAGGTTTCTTCAGAAATTAGACAAAAAGCCATCAAGGCGCTTAAAGAAGATGAAATGGATCCGGTTAATTTGTTTAATATTACCTGGAAAGATGCAGACAACGAGGTAAGAAAGATTGTCTTGCCAAAAGAATTAACCGGCGTAGAGGCAAATATAGTTGTGATGTTGGGCAATGAGTTTCCTTCAGGGGCTCATAAAGTAGGCCCAGCCTATTCAATGCTGATGGAGGCGAGTGTTGACGGCATAGTAGAACCCGGCAAAAACACAATTCTCGGCCCTTCCACAGGAAATTTTGGCATTGGAACAGCCTATATCTCTAAGTTGATGGGATATGAAGCGATCATTCCCATGCCGGATAATATGAGCAAAGAAAGATATGAGCGCATTAAAAAGTATGGGGGCACGCTCGATTTGACACCTGGGACAGAATCAGATGTTATCTTAACCGTATACAGGACAATTGAATTAAAAAAGAACCCGATAAATTATTCTCTGGATCAGTTTGAGCTGATGTCGAACTATCGCTTCCATAGATATGTAACAGGGAACTCTGCCATTAAAGCTGTGGAAGGTGTAGGAAATGGAAGGATAGCTTGTTATGCCGTTTGTGTTGGTACGGCTGGAACATTTGCTGCCGGGGATGAAATGAAAAAGACATTTCCAGAATGTAAGCTTGTGGCATTAGAGCCGTATGAATGTCCAACCTTGACAAAGGATGCACGCGGGCAGCACCGTATTGAAGGAATTGGTGATAAATTATGTTCTCTGATTCAAAATATCAACCATACCGACTTTGTGACGCTGATTCATGATAATGATGCTGTTAAAGCGCTGAAGATTATGCGAGATGGTAAAGATGTTTTAGTCAAGATGGGAATTGCGCCTGAAGTTGCCGAAAGATATAAAGATTTGTTTGGTGTTTCCGGTATGGCAAATATTATTGGTGCGATTAAAATGGCAAAATATCTAAAACTGGGTCCTGGCGATAATGTTGTGACTATTGCTACGGATGGCTTTGATCGGTATCATTCTGTGATTGAAGAATTGGAACAACGGTATCTGGAGACCGAGGATTTTGTTTTAGAAAGATGGGCCAAAGATATATTCATGGACGCTTCAGAAGAAAATGTGCATGATTTTCGTACTCCAAAGGCCAAAGAACGTCTTTACGAACAAAAGGAACAAGATTGGGTCAGATTTGGTTACACAAAAGAGTTCCTGGAAAAGATGAAAGATCAAAAGTATTGGGAAGATGAATATAATAAGATTCCTGAGTGGAATGAAAAAATCATGAAAAACCGCGGAAAAAGAATATGATTTTTACGGCGAATAAAGGGCAAACAAGTTATGGTGAGGCAATCGGCATTCTTCTGCTTGATACAACGATTCCTTTTGTTCAGGGTGATGTCGGAAATGCAACAAGCTATGACTATCCGGTAAGGTATAAAACAGTAGAAGGGTTAACCGGAGAACGCATCTTTAACCATGACTATAGTTTTGTTGATAAAATGATTTCAGGTGCAAAAGAACTTGAACGGGAAGGCGTAAAGGCGATAACCGGTGATTGCGGTTTTATGGCAATCTTTAATAAAGAGGTCAAAGAATCTGTCAATATCCCTGTCTTTCTTTCCAGTCTTCTGCAAATCCCGTTTATTAGATCGACATTGCCGGATAGCGCTAAAATTGGAATTATTACAGCGAATTCTAACTCTTTAACATCGGAAGTATTTGAAAAAATAGGCATTTTTGATGAAAAAAACCTGGTCATATATGGTTTGGAAAACGAAAAGAATTTCAAGGAAGCGGCAATTGATGAAATAGGAACTCTGGACAGCGATGGGATAAGACAAGAGGTGCTTGCTGCTGCAAAAAAAATCATCTCGGAACATCCTGAAACCAGGGCATTTCTTCTGGAATGCAGCATGCTTCCTCCCTACAGCGAGGCTGTTCAGCGTGAGACAGGGCTGCCGGTGTATGATTTTATTACCATGATCGATTATGTCTATTCAACTTTAGTCAAGAAGCGATTTGAGGATATAATGTAAGGAGACGCTTTCCGTGGTGAGAGATACGGCAAGCGTTTATTGATTTAAGATGAGGGAGAAAAATAATTTATAACCCAGATGATGTGCAGTATCAGGGGGGGGGGAACGAACCTGGCACTTCACGTTTATCATTTAAGAGAATGAAGGGGATTTGAACATGAGAAAAATATCAATTATCAGCATTGTTTTATTTTGTTTGGTTTGCATTGGAACGGTATCTGCGGGTGAATACACAGGTAGGGCAGTTGAGATCAAGCTGGCTTCAGAGGATATTGAAGGCGATTTCATGACAACCTGGGGGCAAAAATTTTCTGACGAGATGAAGACATGGTCAGATGGCAAAATTGACATTACTGTATACCCATACGGCTCTCTTGGGGATATCCGGGATATTAATGAATTATGCCAATACGGTGTTGTGGGTTCCGTATTCACGGATTATGGATGGATCAGTTCATTTGTACCGGAAGCTCAGGTTTTAGCCCTTCATTATCTATGGCCAAAAGATAAAGCACCGGAAGTGCTGGCATGGGTGATGAAAAACGGGAAATTCATGGAGGTTCTTGAAAAAAGTTTCAGAAGAGTCGGGCTGGTGCCTCTGGGTGTTATGTGGGAAGACTGGATGTGGATCACCTCTAAAAAACCGGTTCATAAAATGGAAGATTTGGAAGGGATAAAACTTCGACTGATGTCTTCAAAACTTCTGGTAGAACAATGGAAAGCCTATGGTGCTACCCCCACACCAATGAGTTATGGAGAAGTCTATGGCGGACTTCAGATGGGACTTATTGATGCCCAGATGAATCCTATTTTTGCCGATTACAGCATGAAAATCTATGAGGTTACAGATCATTTTATCAAGACCTATGCTGAGGCATATTTAGGCATTCCCACAATGAATCAGGCCCTTTTCGACTCCCTGCCTAAAAATGCCCAGAAAAAAATGCGACAGTTCTGGTCAGATGCTAACGTTTCATCGGCCAAATGGATTGAAGAAAAAAACAACTCTGATATGGAAAAAATCAAGGCAGAAAGACCAGAGATAGAATTTACAACATTGAGTGACCAGGAAATAGAGAAAATGAGAAACATTGCCGTTCCCAATTATTCTGATTTTTCAAAGATCGGCGGCAAAGATGCTCAACTTATTATGGACACCTTAGTAAAAGATGTTGCAGATGCTAAAAAAGCACTTGGTGTAGAATAAGCTTAAGTTATTCTTGACACAACGATGCCTTTTTGTTTTGGATAAATTTGTCTCAACCTGTACCGAATACTTGAGGGGTTGAGTCTCCTATAAAAAGGCCTGTGTTAAAAATAGTTATAAATCAAATTCCCGGGGATCGTTGGGCTTCGCGAACCCTGGGAAGTAAACGTTAGGAATAACAATGGGTAAATGTGAAAAGATTTCATCAAACGTGTTGTCGGACAAAATTAACCAGAGTACGGATGAAAAGACGCCATTAAAAATTTTTTTTAGTCAAACTTCTCATATTATCGGAGTGGTCATTAATGCCTTCGAAGTTGGAAGTCTGATTGCTGGCATAGGTGCCTTGTCTGTCCTTCTTATCATAAATGTCATTGCCAGAGAATTTGGACAAAGTATTTATTTTGCAGAAGAGCTGTCTGAATTTCTGGTCATATTTACAACCTTTGTCGGGGTAAGTTACGGCGTCCGGAGAGCCCGCCATATCCGGATGGGCGCTTTTTTAGACCTCATGCCTGCATCTGCAGAAAAGGTTTTTACAATTATCATTTCTGCGGTAAGCGCAACGGTCATGTTTATTATGGCAAACGCTTCTTACCAATATCTGATGCATAGCTTTAATATGGGTCACACAACACCGGCCTTAAGGCTTCCCTACTGGATTTTTTATGTCATTGTACCAGTTGGCTTTTTTATGGCTGGAATTCAATATATTCGGACTATTATCAAGAATTTCACAGAAAAAGAGACCTGGATGTCACCTGAGCAACAGAGTGAATACGACGAATAACAATCCAAAAGCTGTAAAGCTAATATTGGGTAAATATAAAAAGAACTTTAGAGTTAGGAGAAGAGAGAATGGCCCTACTTGGTATTAGCATGATAACAATGCTGCTCTTTGGATTTCCCTTCATGGTGGTACTTTTGGGATCACTGATGTTGTATCTTACCGTCTATATGCCGGCATTTCAATTTCCTGTTTTGGTGCAGCAGGTCCTGACAGGTGTCACACCGTCGGCCATGGTCTGTATTCCCATGTTTATTTTATCTGCAAATCTTATTACCTCGGGTAAATCTGCAGAAAAACTGATCCGTATGGTCCAATCCTTTGTCGGCCATATACCCGGTGGGTTGCCCATTACTGCAACAGCCAGTTGCACGCTGTTTGGCGGTGTCTCCGGCTCTACCCAGGCAACGGTGGCAGCGATTGGTGGAACCATGCGCCCAATGCTGCTCAAGGCAGGATATCCGAGTTCCTTTACCATGGGTTTGATAATTAATGCCAGCGATATTGCCTATCTTATTCCGCCCAGTATCGGTTTTATTGTTTATGGTGTTGCAACCAGCACCTCTATTGGTAAATTATTCCTTGCCGGCATCATCCCGGGCCTCCTTATCCTTTTTTTGTTTTCACTTTATTGCTATTTTTATTCAAAAATATTAAAAATTGGCCAATACCCGAAAGCCACCTGGCTAGAAAGAATCCAGGCATTGAAAGATGGGCTTCCTGTCATGGGATTTCCGCTGGTCATCATTGGAGGGATCTACACCGGTATATTCAGCCCTACAGAGGCTGCTGCTGCATCCGTTGCCTATGCACTGATACTTGAAGTGTTGGTATATAGAAGTTTGACAAAAGACAAAATCGTGGATGCGTTCTTACAAACAGGTGTCATTACGGGCGTCGTATTTGTTCTTGTAGGAGCAGGCCAGGCGCTGTCCTGGATGTTGAGTTTTCTGAGAATACCCCAGGAGTTCATGCCGATTTTACTGGGCACGGATCCTACCATGCTAAAAGTTACCGTTGTTGTTATCATTGCATACTTTGTTGCCTGCATGTTTTTAGATCCCATTGTCGCTATTTACGTTCTGAGCCCGATTTTTCATCCCTATGTTGCCGCAGCAGGGATTGATCCCGTACTTCTTGGCACACTGGTCTGTATTCAGGTCGCCATTGGTTCAGCAACACCCCCATTTGGCTGCGACATATTTACGGCACAACTGCTTTTTCGGCGGCCTTATTTCGAAGTGATCGCCCATACGCCACCGTTTATTTTAATCCTATTGTTTGTAACTGCTCTGCTGGTGATTTTTCCGGACATTGCTCTCTTTTTACCGAACACGGCTTTTATAAATTAAGTCCATTTTCCGGCTCGGAGGGGAATCTATAGCCCCTTCTGGCCGGAAGCTTTAACAACTAACATATTAAACAATAGTTTATCATAACAAGGGAAAGAATATGAGTTACCATACATGGCCTATAGAAGAAATTGACCGTCGTTTGGAAAACTGCAAAATTAAAATGAAGGCTGCAGGGCTGTCCGGCATGGTGATAACAGATGAAAGTAATGTGACCTATTTTACAGGTTTTCGTACCCATGCGCCGTGGACGACCTACACGAGGACAGCCTGGTATTTTTTACCGGTTAATGAGAAACCAGTTCTTTTGCTTCAGAACATGATGACCCCAGATGCTAAATTGAAAACACATGACTGCGAAATTATCAATTATTCAGGACTCTATGGAACAGACCTTGATGCCGTACAAAAAATTATGGCCTCCCATGGTATGGGAGAAGGGAAAATCGGTTGGGAACTTGGATATGAACAACGCTTGGGTATCCCATATCTTGAATATGAAGCGCTGCGAAAGAGGATGGATAAATGTCAGTTTGTTGATGGAAGTGACATTCTCTGGAGCCTTAGACTCGTTAAATCTAAAATTGAGATTGATTGCATAAGAAAAGCCTGTGATGCTACCAGCTTTGCCTTGGATAAGGTGTTTAATACAATGCATGAAGGGATGAAGGAGACACAGATTGTTAAAAATTTTTTCTCCTACATGATGGAGGCGGATGCCGATAAGCCCGGATTTGCCCTTATTGCAAGTGAGAAAGGTCATTATGACAGAATCAGCAACATCGGATCAGACCGCAGAATTAAAAAAGGGGATCTGGTCTGGTTGGACGGTGGCGCAATGTACAAAGGATATTGGGCCGACTTTGGCCGCGCCGGTATTGTTGGAGCGGTTGATCAGGAAAGAAAAGAATATCAGGCATGTGTTCACGAAGTAACGATGAAGGCGATAAGGACGATCAAACCCGACATCACAGCAGGTGATCTTGCAAGGGGCTGTATTGATGCGCTTGTTGAATATGGATTTGACCCCTCAACGTTTGACTGTGGTCGTATGGGCCATGGAATGGGTATCATGAGTACAGAACCCCCTTCAATAACGCAGCAGGATGAAACCGTTCTTTGCGAAGGGATGATCATTAATATAGAACCTGGATTTGTTAAAGAAAATGGCGTTTTTAACATTGAAGAAGATGTTGTTGTTACAAAAAATGGTGCAGAGATTCTTTCCGGGGCAAAGAGAACCCTGTATGAAATAAAGTGTTAAGAGGAGAGTGAGTGTCATGACCACACAGGCGGTTGAAGGTTTTTGTAATGCACTTGAAGATGACGTCATCGCATTCAGCCAGGAGCTGATAAGAATCAAAAGCTATACCCATGGTGAAGAGAAAATTGTCAGGTTTATCAGTGAGAAAATGAAATCGCTGGGGTTTGATGAAGTGTTGCTTGATGATTTTGGAAATGTTGTGGGTCGGATCGGAAATGGCGATACCACGATTCTATTTGACTCCCACTGTGATACTGTCGAGGTAAATGACCCTGATGAGTGGACAGCTGATCCTTTTGGGGGTGACATAATTGATGGGAAAATTTATGGGCGTGGTGCTGTAGATATGAAGGGTGCCATCGCTGCCGCTGTGTATGCCGGTTATGCGATAAAGAAGCTATCCCTTGATAAAGGAAAAACCATTTATGTCTCATGTTCTATTCTTGAAGAGGATGTAGAAGGAGAAGCGCTTCTTTATTTGTTAAAAAATAATAATATTAATCCCGATTTTGTTGTTATATGTGAACCAAGCTCTCTAAATCTGGCCCTGGGACACAGGGGGCGTGCGATGCTGACGATCAAGACCCAAGGCGTTTCTGCCCACGGCAGCTCTCCTGAACTGGGTGAAAATGCCATTTATAAAGTAAAAAATATTATTGGACGTATTGAAGAACTTCAAGCGAAACTTTTTGCTGACAATAAGGCGGGTTCAGTAACGGTAAGCCGTATAGAAAGTAAGGCTGTTTCTCTTAACGCGGTTCCGGATCAATGCAAACTTTATCTGGACAGACGTCTTGAACTGGGAGAAACTCAAACCTCTGTGTCAGAAGAGATGGATGCATTGATAGAGGGAACACAAGCAACCTGGGACATCTATGAAATAACAGATAAAACCTGGACAGGCAAAACCGTACATTGCAAAGCCTTTTTTCTCCCATGGGAATTAAAAAAAGATCATGTGTTAACTCGTTCGGGTATGAGCGCATTCAATGATATCTTCCAAAGAGAGCCAATCTTGTTCAAGTGGAACTTTTCGTCCAACGGGTTTGCCACAGCCAGTCAGTTGGGAATACCCACCATCGGATTTGGTCCTGGTGACCCTGCTCTTGCGCATTGCCGGGATGAATGCTGTGAGACATCAGAGATCGTTGGGGCGCTTAAGTTTTATACGTCTCTTGTGAAGCGTTTATGATGTCGGCAATCTTGTTTCCCATGGGGTTATAAAATTAATTAACGATTAGATAAAAATACAAAAAGGATTAAATAAAATGTTGAATAATATCACCAATGCTGACCCTGAAATTGCAGCCATCCTTGACCAGGAGGCGAAACGGCAGGAAAATGGTCTTGAACTTATTGCTTCTGAAAACAGTGTCAGCCGAGCCGTCATGGATGTCCAGGGAAGTGTTCTGACCAATAAATACGCAGAAGGGTATCCTGCCAAAAGATATTATGGAGGCTGTGCCTTTGCAGATGCTGCCGAAATTCTTGCCATTGAACGGGCAAAAACCCTTTTTAAAGCAGCCTATGTGAACGTCCAGCCCCATTCCGGTTCCCAGGCCAATATGGCGGCCCTTATGGCCATGGTGAACCCCGGCGATACAATTTTAGGGATGGATCTTTCCCATGGCGGGCATCTGACCCACGGAAGTCCGGTTAATTTTTCAGGAAAACTTTATAATTTTGTTCACTACGGTGTTTCCAGAGAAACCGGAACCATCGATTATGATCAGGTGGAAACTCTTGCAAAAACACACCGCCCAAAGATAATCATTGCAGGGGCAAGCGCTTATCCCAGAACGATTGATTTTAATCGATTTGCCGAGATCGCAAAAGCGTGCGATGCCCTTTTCATGGTAGACATGGCCCATATCGCAGGTCTGGTTGCAACCGGACTCCATTCGTCACCGGTTCCGGTGGCAGACATTGTCACCACCACCACCCATAAAACCCTGAGAGGCCCCCGCGGTGGAATGATTATTGCCAGATCAGACCTTGGAGCAAAGCTCAACAGTGCCATCTTTCCCGGAATACAGGGAGGTCCTCTCATGCATGTGATTGCGGCTAAAGCCGTTGCATTTAAAGAAGCACTTTCAGATTCATTTACCCTTTACCAGAAAGATGTTGTAAAAAATGCCGCTGCCATGGCCCGTGTGTTTACTGAAAATGGCGTTGACATGGTTTCAAGGGGGACAGATACCCATTTGATTCTTCTGGACCTCACTCAACTTGATATTACCGGGAAAGATGCAGAAAATCTTCTGGAGCAGGCCGGGATCACTGTTAACAAGAATTCCATTCCCTTTGAAACCAGGAGTCCTTTTGTCACCAGCGGCGTCCGCATCGGAACACCGGCAATTACCTCCAGGGGAATAAAAACCGCCCAGGCCGAGACCATAGCACAGCTCATTTCCGGAATTTTGAAGAATCCCAATAACACGGCAATCATCCAGGAAGCCCGGGGTACCGTAAAAGAGCTTTGCCAGGCATTTCCTCTTTACAGGGATGGCAATCGAGTTTGTTGATATTGCCATCCAGACCTGCAGCCTTTGCTCTCTAACCTCAGGGGTATGGCGGTTGACTCTGGAAAGTCCATGGTTCATGAGGAAAAATTTGTTATTACGGAAACAGGTGATAATTATTGGTGTATCACCTGTTTCCTTGAACGTATTATTCTTGATTAGAAGGGAACAGACCTCATGCTGACAGAACAGGACTTTGAAGCAATGGAAATACCCCTTGAGCATTCACGGAGCCCTCGCCCGGAAAAGGTTCATATCGGACTGGTACAACTCTCTACGGATCATTCGCTTGAGGCGGACTGGACAAAGCTTATCGGATCATCTGCATTGGTCTTCAGCAGCCGAGTCTATTACTCCGGCGTTATGACAAAGGCGGCCCTCAATGAAATCGCTCAAGGGATTACCGATGCAGCGGATCTGATTGCTGTTGGCCTTTCAATGGATGTCATGGCCTTTGGTTGCACTTCAGCTTCAATGGTCATCGGCAGTAAAAAGATCGAAGAATTATTGACCGTCCTCCACCCTGGCCTTCCGGCCACTAATCCATGGGCGTCGGCAAAAGCGGCATTCCGGCATCTGAATGCTGAAAAAATATCTGTTTTTTCGCCCTATCCCACACAAGTAAACTATCCTCTCTACCGGGAA
>Ga0307987_1002147_pt1 | contig 10458 bp, 20 predicted proteins | sample EllFjometagen181_FD_203157 | JGI IMG/M metagenome (GOLD analysis project Ga0307987, IMG submission 203157) | Marine microbial communities from Ellis Fjord, Antarctic Ocean - #181 | ecosystem: Environmental > Aquatic > Marine > Unclassified | place: Southern Ocean | collected 2014-10-08 | reverse complement strand
ATGAAATTATATAAAAAATATGTAACAAAATAAAACATAAAATTATATAATAAAAAAAATAAAACAAATGAAAAATATAAAATATATATAATGAAATTATATAAAAAAGATAAATTCATAATAGCGTTGTATATAATATTTTTAATTATTCCTTTTGGGTTTTGGTTATTATTTTTTATATTTTTTATTTCAAAGTATGTTTTAAAAAAACCCCTGAAAAGAGAAACCCGATTACTAACCTATGTTTCTAAATATATAGATTCATATATAAAAAAAATATTAAAATGAAAATACACACCCCTATTTCATATGGAGAATTGATAGACAAAATAACTATATTAGAATTAAAGAAAAATAACATAAAGGACTTACTGAAATTAAATGATATTAATAAGGAGTTAGATGATTTGTTATATATATATAATAATAAAATATCATCTATTAATACCCTTGTTCCATATAAGGAAAAGCTATATAAAATAAATAAAAAACTGTGGGGGATTGAAGATGATATAAGGGACAAGGAAAGGAGGAAGGAATTTGATAACGAATTTATACAATTAGCACGAAGCGTTTATATAACAAACGATGAAAGAATGAGTGTTAAGCACATTATAAATGAACTTATGGGTTCTAATATAAAAGAACACAAATCATACAAGCCATATATTTAAAATAACATATTGGTTTTTTATTTTTTACACTATTTATAGGGTGTAAAAATATTTTTTAAAATAAAAGGTAATATTTTTAAAAATAATTATATATTTGCTTTAAATAAAAACAAATACATACATAAAGAAATGGCAAGAATATTTAGGGTATATGATGGGGATGTTAAGCAGGTTGCGGAAACAGTTTCGCCTGAAAACGGAAAGACATTTAAATTAAAAGAGTTATATAGTCATACAAAATCATCAATAGTAGAGTTTATATATTTTGATGACTTTATAATGGTTATAGATGAGGAGGGAAAATTAAACAATAAACCCATTAATGACATTGCCACCTACCACTTTAGAAAACATACAAAACAACACGATATAATTGTGGGGGATGTATTAATATGTGATAGAGAAGAAATAGCGTAATGCCTATATTTATTTATATATATAATAATATAGAAAAAAAAGGAACTACCCTGATAACTATAAAAAATATATATACATAAAACATAACGGAATTATATGAAGAAATATATAAATAAAAAACATATAAAAAATAATTGTATAAAAATAATTATATAAAAAAATATATAAAAAAAATATATGACAACAGTACGAGGTGGTTATTTAAATAAGTTTTCCTATGATATGGTTAAACTACAAAACAATAAATTAGATTTTCAAGTTGTTAGTAGTGGTTTGACAAGAAAAATATTATTTACCAAAAAAGATGAAATTCAAAATAAGAGATTATATTTTGGACATAAAAAAGGAGATATATTACCCGGTGTACATATGGTAAATGCGGTTAGGAGAAATATTGATGCATATATTGAAAGCGGTAAAGAAATACCGAAAATTGAGTTTAGACCAAAACTTGTTTTATATAATTTTTCTCAAATACAAATCGCAGTTGATAAAGACCCTCGTGAACTAACTAATGCTATTGATATAAACGCTTGTTATTTTAAAACCGCATACAATCTTGGTTTTATAAGCGAAAACTTATATAGAAAGGGTTGGGAGAAAAGAAAGGTGAATAAGTTGGGGTTATTAGCGAGTATTGGAAGTTTAAATAAACACGAAACGATTGAAACTTATAGAAATGGAAAGCTAAAAAGCACAGAAACTAATTGGGAATATAAAAATAAATATAGCCCCTTCTATTGGGCGATAATAAATTATGTTGCTGAAGTTATGATGGAGATTGCCCACGCATTAGGAGAAGATTTTTATATGTGGCTTACCGACTGTGTGTATGTAAATAGAGAGAAAAAAAAGATAGTTACCGATATATTGGATAGGCACGGGTATGACTATAAAAGTTTTTATATAGAATTCACCGATTTAAGGGCGAGGCAGCTAGAGTGGTACGATTTTAAAGCAAACGACTTGAAATACATAAATCACAATATATTATTGAACTACACTAAAAACTACACCCCATTTTTAGAAAACTCAACAGATAAGTATGGTTTTAAAAAATAACTAATTATGTGTAAACGCAGACCTTTTGATAAAACCAACGGAATACATAAGGCTTACAAGAAGGCTGAAGAAAAAAAAACTAAAAAAAGAAATAAAATATTATATAAAAAAAATATAAAAAGTGAAAACATAACAAATTGTTATCCCGAAGGAGATGAGATGGATGAATTAGTAAGGTATTTTGTTGAAGAATTCAAATTAAAATTACAGAAGGATGAAACCACCATTAGTTCTGATGATTTTTTAAGTTTTAAATATAAAGGGAAAATAAAATAAATAAACATTTAGAAGAAGAAAATATAATAAACAGATTAATATGAATACAAGACAAACATCAATAGACTGCTACAATCAAATAAAAACTGATGGCTCGTTATCTAAAATGAGATTCAGAGTTTACGAAGCTATTTTGAATAATGCACCTTGCACGAGTGCAGAGGTATTATCTACTATGTTAAGTAAAAATAGTGCAATTACATCATCAAGAGCAAGGTTTACTGAGTTAAGAGAATTAGGAGTAATTTATGAGGTTCAAAATAGAAAATGTACTATTACAGGAAGAACATCAATAGAATGGGATTTGACAGATAGACTACCTATAAAAATAAAAAGCTCCTCCAACACTAAGAAACATAGGATAAAAGACGCTTTAAATTCCTTGCGTGAATTATATAAAACTAAAAATATTAGCACAAATGAGGATTGGAAAAGAGTTGCTGATTTGATTAATAAAATATAAATAAAAGAGAAAACCCCCACTCACTCATATAAGAAATAGAATTATGAATAAAGAAATAACATTGTACGAAACATTTAAGATTTACGGAGCATCTACAAGAGTATTAAATGTATTAAGGATTACAGAGTTTGATTGGAATGATGATAAGCATTATAGGTCAGGCAAAATACTTTTAAAATATAGAAATTTCGGTCCTGTTGCGTTAAATGAATTTAAAGAAATATTAAGAAAAATAGATGAGAATAAAGCGGGGTCATCACACAGGGAATATCTCACTCCATTAAAAAAGTTAAATGGTGGCAATCCCATATTTATATGTAACTGTTGTCGTTGTACTCTTCAGGATAATGCAGAGATATTTTGTGAAGAATGCTCTATTTTTATGGAGAGTTATGCACTTTGTTCTGAACAAATTAAAATTAGTGAATTAGCAAATTATGCCAACCAACACATAATTAAGGAGTTGCACGATTTAGATATTTTATTGAGCAAAGACAGAAAGGTAGACAAGAGTAGTTTCGGAGCAATAACTAAGAGAATTGAAGTAAGAATTAAAAACCTAACAGATTACCCGCTAAGAATAAATTGGGAAATAGCAAGATTAAAAACAGAATAATTATGGGAAAAGATAGTACAATGTATGAAACATTTAAGAGGTATGGTGCTTCACAAAGAATTACAAGTCTATTGTTTGGATATGATATATCTTGGGAAGATAAGGATATTTATATGTCAGATAAAAATATGCTTAAATTCAGAAACTTTGGTCGCCACTCATTACAAGATTTTAAAGTATTACTAAGGAGAATACAACAGGATGGTAGAGTTCCTAACGAAAGCAAAGAGATTGACACTAAAGTTGTTAAAATACAAAAGTATGTAATTGAAGTTAATCATTTGTCTGATGGTTCTACCGAAATGCGTAGAACAAATGATGGATTTTCTGCTATTGAATTGATTGGAATGTGTGGAATGATAAAAAGAGAGGTGTTTTTACAAATGGATGGACACTTAAAGCCCGATATAGTTACAAGGGAGGTGGTGTCAGATTAATAAATTTAACAGATTACCCGCTAAGAATAAATTGGGAAATAGCAAGATTAAAAAGAAATAATAGATATGGAAACACTTATAGCGGGAACCTCAATAATAATATTGATGATTGTATATTTAAAACAAAATGATTAGATGGATTATAAAAAAAGAGAACAAAAACATAGATTTAACTTGTTTGAAAAAGAACTCAAATGCTTGATAGAACATTATTCAATAGATGAACATTCTAATATGTCATCTATTAAGATTACAAAGTTTATACTTGGTAGTTTAAAAGAACTATCAAATCCCGAAAAATGGGTACTACCAAATAACAATAAAAAAGATTTTGATGAATTAGAAGAGGGTGATGAAATATCATTTCAAAAAATACACCCTTGTCGTAAGGGAATTACAATTAATAAATGGTATAAAATACATTATACTTGGAACTCTATCCGTAAAGGGGTTAGATTTAAAGGAGATAACAATAGAACCGTATCCTATTGTCATAAAAGTTGGAGAGGTAAAATCAGTAATTATTACAAAATAAATTTGAAATTCAATAAATAATATGAATAAAAATGGGAAATAGCAAGATTAAAAAGAAATAATAGATATGGAAACACTTATAGCGGTACCCTCAATGATAATATTGATGATTGTATATTTAAAACAAAATGATTAGATGGATTATAGAAAAAGAGAACAAAGATATTTAATGAATGAATTTGAAAGAGAGCTTATAGAACTAATAGAGCATTTTGAATTAGATGAATTACTTGAAATTCCACCCACTACGATTACTAATTTTATGGTTGGTGGAATACAAGGACTATTGAGCCAAAAACAATATGATAGAGAGAGATTGCATAAAAACAAAAAGGAGTTTGAGAAATTACAGATTGGAGATGAAGTTTCATTTTTAAAAATAAACCCTAAGCGTAAGGGTATTAAAATTAAAAAATGGTATAAAATAAATAATGTTTGGTTTGATACCCGAAAAAATAAAGGGATTGGTTTTACAGGAGAGGACAAAAAAAGAATATATTTTAGGAATGACATTGGGGACACTAATGTATATCAGATTGAATTGAAATTTAAAAAAATAAAATGAAAACAAATTATAAAATAAAAAAATGGAAAAAGAAATAACATTGTACGAAACATTTAAGATGTACGGAGCATCTACTAGGTTGCTGACTATATTAAGGGTTTCAGAGTTAGAGTGGAATGATGATAAGTATTATAGGTCAGAAAACACATTTTTAAAATTTAGAAATGCAGGTCGCACCTCTTCTGATGAATTCAAAAAAATATTAAGGAAAATAGATGAAAATAAAGAGGGGTCATCACACAGGGAATATCTAACTCCATTAAAAAACTTTAATAGTGGGAGCCCCATATTTATATGTAACTGTTGTCGTTGTACTCTTGAGGATAAAGCAGATATATTTTGTGAAGAATGTTCTATTTTTATGGAGAGTTATACTCTTTGTTCTGAACAAATTAAAATTAGTGAAGCGAGAAATTATGCCAACCAACACATAATTGCGGAGTTGCACGATTTAGATATTTTATTGAGCAAAGATAGAAAGGTAGACAAGAGTAGTTTCGGAGCAATAACTAAGAGAATTGAAGAAAGAATTAAAAGACTAATAGATTACCCTCTAGCAATAAATTGGGAAATAGAAAATTTAAAAAGAGATAATAAATATAAAAAAACCAAGAAAAGGAAATAATATAAAAAATTGGGCGGAATGGGAAAAACATACAGAGCAATAAGGCACGATATAGTTAGAAAAAAACAATCAGAAAATTCTGCTGAAGTTCATCATCCTAACCAAAAAATAAATCAAATATATAGTTTTTTAAAATATAATAAAAAATATAAAATATTAGAATTGTTTTGTGGAAGAGGTAATTTAACTGAACATTATGAAAATTTTGGAAAAACAGATTGCTACGATAAAAAATATAAAAAAACAGGAGATAGTTTCGTGGAGTTTCACAGACTAATTGCGGAGAAAAAAAAATATAATATCATTGATTTAGACCCATATGGTTTCCCGAATAGGTTTTTCCCTGATATTTTCCTGCTAATAGAAGATGGGTATATGTTTGTTACTATGCCAAAACCATATGTAAACATATTAAATGGAATCACAAGAACCCATCTAATATCATATTATGGAGAACATAATCCGAGTATAGATATAATTTTAAAGCAGTTTGTTATGTGGGGGTTGTGTCATTGGAGAAAGGTTGAAGTTTGTGATGTATTAGATTGTAAAAGTATATGGAGAATAGTTCTTAAAGTAGAGAAGGTAAAGTCCACAGAATATACCGGGGTAAAAAACAGGGCAGAAATTAAATATAATATAAAACCCAAAAACCAATTAAAATTAAATTTATGAAAATAGAAATTGACATACCAAAAAAAATAATGAATGATATGATTGTAGAACAGGAAATTATAAACTCATCTTGTTTTGTTAAGGAAGATGAAGTGTTGGATGACATATCAAGGGAATTCCTAACTGCAATTTTAACTGAATATAAAATGCAAGAGTTCCTCTGCTTACCTTTTAATAACATTTCCATAAAAATATCTAAAAAAAATGACTAAACATATTAATCCAAAAAAACGATATAGAATAAAAACAAAGAGCAGTTTTTTCAAAGATAAGTATGGGGTTGAATCACCTATTATTACTGAACTTACGAGAGATATAGATGTTTTTGGTGACAAATGGATAAACAGACAGTATGTTCCGGCAGTTTTAACATTTATGCTGAGGCAGATTAATGATAATATATATAATACGAATGGAGTCGCTTATTATGGGAAAATAGAGGTTCCTGACAGGCTCTTTAGTCTTGGGGAATTAGTGTTTTTTGATGAATTAGAGCCCATTATAGAGTCTATATAATCTTATTTTTAAAAATAAATGTTATATTTGTAAACTTAAAAAAAAACTATATGATAACTAAAGAATTTGAATTAAAACCCGACCTATTTATTAATGCTGATAATTACTTAGCATTAATTAAAATATATGAAAAGGCGGTAAAAAGAAAAAGCAGGAGATTTCCTTTTAGAAATAAAGAAGGAAAACTGTACTCTATTGAAACTGAGTATGTAACTTTTGCACTAAAACACATCAAGGAGTCTGACCCCGATAAATTAGATGAAAAGGCGGCAGAATATAAAATACTTGAACAAAAACTAACAAAGGAAGAGTTAGAAAAAGAAGAGTTTGAAAGAGAGCAGATGAAAATGATAGAATCTGAAGATGATAATGAGGGTGATGGGGAAGATATTTTCACATTTAACTCTAAGGACAATGTTAAATTAAAATAATAATATGGAAACTAAATTAAAGAAGTTACTTAAAAGAAGAAAGTTAACACAAAAGAAGTTATATGATAATATCGCTAAAAGGTATGAAACTCCAATTGGTCAGTATGCATTAAGTCAGATTGTAAGCGGTAAAAAGTTAAACTATCATATAAATACATTAGTGAAAATATGTAATGTTTTGAATGTTAAACCCCAATCAATAGTAGAATCAGATGAATTAGAAAAGCAATTAGTTAAATATGTTATGGAGCACAATCATATTACCTGCAAGGATGAAGATTCCGAATAAACCCACATTTAACACGCCAAGCCTTGAATAAAAAATTCATACAACATCTTGTTTCTAAACCAAACACTTATTTATTAGTGTGGGGTTATATATATTCTCGTTTAGATGAAGAGAATAAAGGGGCAATATATATATATGAAATGTCATCAAAATATAATGTCCCCAAATCAACTTTAAAGAGGATTGTGGATTATGGTGTGTCAGTTAGTGGTTTTAAAATGGATTATAAGTGGGTTTCCAACACATTGCATATAAGCGTTTTAGATAGTAAGAGTGAACCAAAGGTGGTTTCTAAGCGGACTAAAAGTGAACCCAATTTGGTCTTAAAAAGAGCAAAGCCTAAAGCAAATACATTGTATTCTAAGATGATTGAGGAGTATGATAACTTTTGCCACGAACACACAGGAGTGGGTAGTAAAATAGATGGAATGCAGGGAAAATCAATGAAATCAATAATTTCTTTTCTTGAAAAACAATGTAAGCGAAAAAATAAAGATTTAAGCAAAGAAGATTTAAGTAAAGAAGATTTGGAGGGTAATGTCCTATTGAGTTGGAAATACATATTAGCTAATTGGGAAAAATTAGATGACTATAATCGTAATAGGATAAAATTATCAGAAATAAACTCAAGTCTTTCTAACATACTTATGAAAATAAAAGAACAACCTATTAATAAAAAACAAAAACAGAGATATGAACAAATTAATCAAGCGGTCAAAGGGGCTACAAGCACAGATTATTCAGGATTGGGCACCGGAAAATAAACAAATAATAATTGCTCATTATGAAAGAAAAATTGCAACATTCTTTGATGCAGAAGATAAGAACGAGCAATTCCAAAATCTACACACACTTATGGTAAAGTGGGCGGTACTTACCGGGGTAAGACCCCTACCATTAAAAGATGAAACCAAATTATTTGTAGAGTATATATCTGAGCATTTTTATCGTTTATCTATAATGGAGATAGATAATGCTTTTAAACTTGCTACATCGGGTAGTTTGGATATTGATGCCGAACACTACCAATCTTTTAGTGTAATTTACATCTCCAAAATAATAAATTCATATAAAAGATACATTGGAAAATACATACTTGATTATCAAAATCAATTGGATGAGCAAGAAACGAAGGTGGATAGCCCTTCTGAAGATGAAAAATTAAAACTTTTAATAGAAAGTATATTGGAAAATTTTGAAAACTTTAAAAAAGACCCCTCATATAATCATTTCGGATATATATCATATGATTTCCTTAAAAACTTAGGATTAATTGAAATCTCACCTGAAGAAAAGGAAATAATATTAGTAGAAGCGAGAAAATTAGCTATTGAGCAATTAAACGAAATAAAGAGGTCTAAATTTAATGAGGGGCAACAGGTGGAAAAAGAAACTATTAGGTTGCAGATTATAGAGGTATGCAATGATAAAAGCGGGGGGCAGGAATTAGTTATAAGAATATGTAAAAACTTAGGTTTGTCGCATTATTTTGAATATATTTTAAAAAATAATTTATCTTTGGGTGGTGAAATCGCAAAATCTATAAAAAATGGTTAAAAAAGAAATAAGTTTAAGTTTAGATAAAAACATTCTTTTCAAAGAATGGGAGAGGTTTGAGCAATTAGCAGATGATAAGGATGAGTTATGGAAAATATTTTGGGCTATTAGCAATGATAAGGAGGAAATAATAAAAGAAAAAATATGTGCTATTTCTTATTTTTCAGAATATGTTATGAACTCTTTAGAAAAACCTATGAAAGAATTTATATCAGAGAAAAAATTAAAAGGCAATGATATAGAAACATTACTTTCCCTCTTTTTTCAATTAATACCTAAATCTAAGTGTGAAACCTGTGATGGTCAAAAGTTTTTTATTGATAAGTTAGATAAACACCATAATCACCAAAGATATAGTGATAATTAAATGATAATATCCGCTAAAATATATTCTATCAAGCAAATAAATAATGATATAACTAATATTATATTGGTTAAGAGTAGAAATAAGAAAGAATATTTTATGTCTATCCTGTGCTATTTTCATTTTTCAGATGTGGTTAAAGATTATTACCTGAAGGGAGATTATATTAAGGTTTGGTTTAGATTAAGGAGTATTCCAAGGTTATCTGTAAATAATGATGTAAAATACTATACTGATATTATTGCGGAACAAATAGTTTTAGTAAAGAGAAAAGGTTTAGTCATTAAAAAAATAGTTAACGAATATGGTATGAAGGAGAAACATAAATATTATTTTGAAGATACAGGAGAGATAGTCACTAAACATAGCGTAAAAAGTTCAATAAAAGATAATCCAAACAGAAATAAAATATGAAATTAGGCGTAAGTTATAATGTGTATGATGGAGAAGAGCATTTAGAGAATTCAATATCTTGTATTAGGGGTAGTGTAGATTTTATTTGTATAGTCTACCAAACAACATCTAATTACGGAGAGAAAAGAGATGATTTAGAGCCATTTTTAAGGGATTTAAAGCAGCGAGGCTTAGTAGACTACTTATACCATTATAATCCAAAAGATATTGAAGGAAGGGGTAGAGGAGAAACAAATGAAATTATTAAAAGAAACATAGGTAGGGATATTTGTGTTAAAGTCGCAAATTGCACACATCATATAACAATGGATTGTGATGAAATGTTTATTGAAGAAGAGTTTGAATGGGCTAAAAATGAGGTTATAGAAAACAATTACGATACAAGTTATGTTTCTTACGACAACTATTATAAATTCCCTAATCTTATTGTTTCTAAAAAAGATTTTATGAAAGCAACAAATCAAAGAACAGTAACATTAGGGTACATATCATTTATTGTAAAATGCGATGAAAGAAATTATGGAACCGGGGTTAGCCCTATTT
>Ga0307987_1002146_pt1 | contig 10459 bp, 3 predicted proteins | sample EllFjometagen181_FD_203157 | JGI IMG/M metagenome (GOLD analysis project Ga0307987, IMG submission 203157) | Marine microbial communities from Ellis Fjord, Antarctic Ocean - #181 | ecosystem: Environmental > Aquatic > Marine > Unclassified | place: Southern Ocean | collected 2014-10-08 | reverse complement strand
GTTCCATCAGCGACTTCGACTGCCCATGCCCGGCGTGGGTCTCCGGTGCGGCCGTCAGTGCGCGCAAGACACCCTCCCGCACAACTTCCACAACAAAAGTCGCCTCGATGTCGCCGTGGACGAAAGCCAGTCCGGCAAGCTCCCCCGGAAATGCCTCGAACACATAGGGTCGGTTGGTGAAGATGACTCCCTTTGCCTTGACCTCGCTGACCTGCAGCGGGGATCTCAGGCGGACCCAGGCCGAATCGGCGGGGGCGGCAGCCACTCCCAGTGCGAGATGGGCTCCGGCGACGAGGGTCTTGACGTGGTTCATGCTCATGTTGCTCCCTGCGGTGCGCTTCCCAGTGGAGGGGGAAGGATAGGCGGCCCTGGCGGAGACAAGGGGAATGTAGCAGCAAGATCGGAGTTCGCATGGGCCCAGCCGAGCGGTTCTGGTTCTCCGTGAGTTGGGCAGTCGCTCCACCGCCTCTGAGATCGCGCAGAAGTCAAGGCGGCGGCAGCAAGACCCGATAGGGTCGTCAGACTATAGCCCCGGGTGCAAACCCGGGGTATGGAATGCGGGCGAAGAGGGAAACTCCAAAGGAGTGACAGAGGGATGCTCAGGAGTGGATCTGTTGGTCCATGGGTAGCGGTCCGGTCCGCAGGTTCTGTATCGCAGCAGGTGCGGGGGAATGTGTCGCTCCTGCGGAGCTCAGCGATCCGGGGAATGGGGCAACCCCGGGTTCGCACCCGGGGCTGTAGTCCGTGCCTCCTCCAGAGGCGGGATTCTAGCAGTCCGTGATCGACGCAGGACGTTTGAGCACGAAAAGACCCCGTCACCAGTGAAGGCAACGGGGTTTGTGAGTAGGTCGGCTGGGAGAAGGCGGCCTACTTCGCAGGCAAGGGATCGACGAAAGAGGCCTTGTACCTCCACTTGGCGTCTGCGCCGTCTAGGTCGGCGAAGCTCGTGCGGTCACTGATGGCTATGAACTGGCGCTGGGGATTGCCGAGGAGCTTCCCCGCTGGGTCGGGGTAGTAGATGCAGGCTTGGCTGACACTCAGTCTCCCCGAGCCTGGGAGGAAATCACGGCGACTCCACAACAGCCAGAATGGGCCGAACTCGTGGGGAAAGTCGTCGAACACGGATTCGCCGGAGACAACGCCATCGCCGGAGAGCAGGGAGCCGCCATCGGTGCGGTATACCCAGCTGATTCGGGCTGTGGATGGGGACCATCCCTCAATGTCCAGTATACGGTAGGCACCATATGCCTTGCCCTTCCTCACGAGAACGACCTGGCCCTGCTTGACCGACGAGGAGAAGGCATTCGGGCCCTGGAGACCTCGCGGGAGCGAGAACTCCTTGACAAGGAGCATGGCGATACGGCTCATGGCCTCCGCCTCCGGCCAGGGCTGCTGCCCAGGATTGCCGTATTCGTAGGTACGGTAGCGACCTTTGGTCTGGTACTCGACCACATAGCTGATGCCGTCACGGATGGCGCGTCCCTTGGGCAGGGCGGAGCTGTCCGGAAGGCTGAGGATGCCTAGGGCGACAAGGTCGTTCCAGACTTCCTTCCACGAACGGGAAGGCTGGACCTCGCGGCTCTCTCCACGCTGCTGCACATGGTAGGCGCGCCAGCTACCCGCTTCGCGCTGGACAACCAGACCCGCCAGGCCGATACGCCCGAACCCGGCCCACACACGGACTTCCAGGTCACTCCGTGCCAGCTTCTTCTCCCGCAGTTTCTGCATCCCCGCGCCAGCAACTGTACTATCAATCTTCTTGAAGCAGCTGGGCTCCCACCCAGCCTGGGGGATTTCCTTCCGAATGCCTGTCGTGCAGGAGGCCGTCAGCAGGAGTGTTGCCCAAAGTATCGTTCTCATGGTTCCCTTCTCCGATCTTCCGTTGGGGCTGTTGTGTTCGGGAGCCGTCCCGGCTCTAGACGCGAATGACGACTAGCAGTTCGTGATTGGCACAGGACGTTCAGGCACGACAAAGACCTTTTGGGGCAGCGCCAGAGCAACACGAAACTGACACACTACCAGAAGCTACTCCCAAGGTTGACGCCTGGCAAATGGTGCAGTGCGTTGGGCGTGACTAGCACTTTGTGAACGATGCAGGACGTTTGAGCACAAAGAACCCCGGTCACTGGGATTCGCCTGTGCTGCCTAACGCGGCAGGTCCAGCCCTGAAACTCGTCCCAACGTCGAGAACCGACGCCAGCCCTTGCGAAACGACCGATGGGCACCGAGATTCCTCCCGTGCCTCAAGCAGACGATACCCCCTTGCAGCCTGGGAGTGGACCATGGACGGATCCATGCGAGCCGGAGCGGCCCAGATCGACATCACGCCCGAGTTGGGAACGCACCTGGCGGGCAGCGGCATGGGAGAGCGACGACCGACCCAGTCCGTCCTTGACCCGCTCTATGCCAAGGCCGTGGTCTTCGAATGCGGGAAGCGACGGGTCTGCATTGTGACCTTGGACGTAACCATCATCACGGCCGACTACACGCGCCAGATCCGCGCCGCCATCGCCGACCGGATTGGCGTGCTGCCAGACGCGATCATGGTGCATGCCATCCAAGATCACTCCGCCCCGAGTGTCGGGTACTTCATGCTCGACCCGGATTTCCCGCTGGAGACGACGCCCGAGACCGAATACCTCTGGGGGGCGGAAAAGGCCTACTCCGAGTTCGCAGCGGAACGCGCGGTGGAGGCAGCGGTCGAAGCCGCCGCGAAGCTACAGCCGGTTCGTCTCGGCATGGGGCGCGGCATTCTGGACGGATTCGCCTTCAATCGTCGCGGCGTGCGCCGCGACGGCACAATCATGATGCCCAAACCGCAGGGACGCGAGAACCAGCCCCTGGGGATCACCGAGCTCTGCTACCTGGAAGGCCCGATGGACCCGGAGGTCGGGGTCTTCTGCGTGCAAGGCCAGGACAAACACCCCCTGGCCTTTCTACTCCATCACACCTGCCATCCAGTCAACGTCTTTGGCGAACGCGCCACCTACTACGCGGCGTCTGCCGACTGGCCAGGGGCTTGGAGCACTGCCATGCGGCAGGCATTCGGCCAGGAGGTCACGCCGCTGGTGCTCAACGGTTGCTGCGGCAACATCAACCCCTGGCATCCCTACGACCCGGACTGCCGGCCCGACCACCGTCGCATGGGGTGCGCACTTGCCGAGATGAGCCAGCGGGTCGTCGGCAGCATGGAGTTCCAGACCACTGACGTGCTGGACTGGCGACGGGTGCACATCCCCCTGCCCTACCGGGATATTCCCCCGGAGCGTCTGCGGGAGATCGACGAGATCCTCAGCGCCAACCCGCAGCCGCCGCGTCGTCCCGATGGCGAGGTGGACCCAAAATGGTTCCGGGCCGCGTCGACACGCAGCGTCGAGCTGTGTCGCCAGCGCGAACCCCAGGCCATGTACGAGATCCAGGTTCTCCGGATCGGCGATGCAGCCATCATCGGCCTGCCCGGTGAGCCCTTTGTCGAAGGGCAGCTCGCAATCAAGGTGAATTCGGCGGCACCCTATACATTCATTGCACATCTGACGTCACAGTATGTCGGTTATCTGCCCACTCGAGCGGCGTATGCACGCGGCGGGCACGAGGCGAATGCGGACGTGACCTACTGGGCCAAGCTCGCCCCCGGCAGTCTCGAACAGGTCGTGCAGGCCACGACCGAACTCATCGCCGACCTCTGGCGGTAGTACGCGGGAGGGTCGGAACTGCGGCGCTCCCGGTGTGGGCCTCGGCATAGTGGCACAGCCCCTGCTTACACTCCACTATGTCCTCCCGACCACGGCCTGGCTCGCTTTGGCAGCAAAGCAGCCCAGTGACCGCCCCGGGTGGAGCATTGACACCGGAAACCGTTCGGGTATCGTAGTAACATGTCTCACAGGCAGTGCAGAAGCGTATACGGTCGGGCACCGTTCCCCGGCCCTGCGCACGGCAGTTCCCAGCTTGTGTGGCCCACCGGAGGATCTCGTTGATGTCCGATCGGGAGAGAGTTCAGACCGCCCTTCTGTACCGCGCTGCCACTGGCGAGCTCGATGCCCAGGATGTGGTGCGGGTCCTCGCGGCATCCTCACTCCCTGCGGGCTGCGCCGCCGATGCCACGTCTCTCATGCGTTGGCTGGATGGCGTTGGCACGCCCGAGGCAGACATCCTCGCCGACCAGCTGTGCCCGGAGCGGTGCGCGGCAATCCGGCAGCATCTGGAACGGGCCCCCGGTGGCGACGCGGTCCCTACGGCCCTCCGCGAGGCCGTGGCCGACCTGCCACAGGGGGGTGCCCGGCGCGAATTCAGCGACGGGCGGCTGATCAAGACGTTGAACCTGGCCCTGGCTACCCAACGGGACCGCCTCGCACTCGCCGCCAAGGGGATTGCCGGGGATGTGGGCGAAGCGCTGGACAAGCAGCTTGCCGAGCAGCGCGCGACGCTTGCGGATTGCCCCGCTCTCTGGCAGCGGCTACTGCCGCCCTGGACTTTGGCCGAACGGTTGCTCGCCGAGCCGGGACGGTGGCAACGGAACGAGGAGAGCAGGCAGGACATTGTGCCGTTCGCCGCACAGCTGATGGAACAGCGGCAGCTCTGCCCAATGACGACCGCCGACTGGCAGCTCCGCCTCCGTGGCTGCACCACCCGCGAACAGGCGATGACCCAGGTGGACAACCTGTGCATGTGCCCGACGCGCGATCTGGCAGATGTCATCCCTGCCGTGCTGGAAGAGCCATGGCAGCGCCGACGGGCCGTGCTGGTCTTCACCTGGCGTTCGGGTCGGCAAGAAGTGGACAACTGGCCGGGACTGTGCCGGAGCCTGGCTCACGAGGCGGACCGTTGGCGAGCGATCCGCAGCGAACTGGAAGCCCTGGGACGCGCGCAGGCAGCCGAGCTGCTGCTGCTCTGGTGCAGCAGCCAGGACGAGATCCCTGAGCAAGTGAGCCGGATCCTTGGCCAGCAATGTACCAGCACCACAGGCCATGCATCTGACCAGTCTCTCCTGAGCACGTACGGCCAGGCAATGTCTCCCGAGGACCGACAGAAACTCGAGCCCCCCAGCCAGCTCCCACCCATCCCCGACGCCGCGCCACCAGCAGTGCGGGTCCTGCCGGCACCGGAACCGGTCGTGGTGGCCGTGGCAGCAGTGCCCGCCGTGGCAGCAGTCCAGCCGGAGCCCGTCGTCGAGGAGCCCTGCGAACCACCGCCACCCACCGTCTGGCAGCGGCACCTGCGGCCGTTCCTGACCGAGAACTGGCTGCTGATCGCAGGCATCCTTGGTGTCCTGGCGGGAGTCTCGGTGCTGGTCTACCGCTACTGGGAATCCACCTGGGTCATCCGCTACGCGGTTGTCCAGATTCTCTTGCTTGCCGGCACGCTGGCCCTGGCCAAAATGGGGGCATGGCTGGAAGAGCGGGACGCGAAACTGCGCGACACCGCCGTGGTGCTGACCGGGGCCGCCTTCCTGCTGGTGCCGATCAACGTGCTGTGTCCCGTGATGCTGGCCGGCAGGGCTGGCACATCGGGACGGCTGCTTGCCCCCCTGCTCGGCCTGGCGCTCCTTGCGGGCTCCTCCTGGTGGCTCCGACGAGTCACCTTGCGCCTGATACCAGGCGTTGGGAACCGACTGAACGGAGCGTTGACCGGCATGCACGGCATCGGCTTCGTCTCGCTGCTGCTGACGTTGCGTCTGGCGGAGAGCTCTGTCCCGGTCGTGCTGGGGGCCCTGCCGTTTCTGCTCCTGGCAGCCTGCGCCTGGAGCACCTTGACCTTCCCGGTGCAGGACCCCGATGTGCCTCCCGAACCACGCCTGAATACGTTCTACGGGATTGCGCTCTGCGGCACATTCCTCCAGCTGGTTGCCTGGGCACACCTGCTGGCCTGGGTCGGGCTCTCAGGCGCAGTGTGGGCTCTGGCGACGGTTCTGGCTGGCGGTTTGGCGTTGTTCGCTGACTGCCGACTGGCGAATGCACACGGTCGGCCAGAGACGCATGGCCGCACTGCCTTTGCGGGCTTTGCCCTGATCCTGGTGGGGCTACTCCTCAGCCTTCCCTTCCCGCACATTCGCCCCCTTGCCTTCTTGCTGGCCAGCGGGATCTGGATTGCCTACGGGGCCGCGAAGCAGCACCCCATCCACGCCTGGATCGGCGTTCCCCTGGCTGCCTTCGGGATCATCGCCGTGGCCTTCGTCCCCGCCTTCCCGGCGGCGTGGCGACCGGCCGTCGCCCTACTGGCGGCAATCGTGCTGGAACCCACTCTTTGGCGGCGGTTGTCCGGGCACTACCCGCCCCTGCAAAGTGCCCTGGCGGGAGCTCAGAGCACCCTGGCAGGCGCAGCCGTGGTCGCCGTCGTGCTCACTCAGGCCCACTACCGGCATGACCCCCGGATAGCGCTGTTGGTGATCGCCCTTGCGGCCTGTTCCTTCGCTTGGTTTGCGTACCGAGACCGCGCGGAGCGCTGGGTGCGGCTCGCCGCGATCACGGCCGCGATTGCGCTGCCCTATGCCGGGTTTGCGAACACCACGGGGGATCTGGGGGCAGCGAACACCATGGCATTCGGGCTCGGGTTGCTGGCCTGGGTCTGGATCGGCGTGGGGCACTGGGGGCGCCGCGTGGCGCTCCTGCGCGGCCCCCGCTCGACCATACTGGTGGTCTACGGCGGCTGTGCCATGGTGGCCATGGCACTGCGCCTGCTGACCCAGCGTCTGGACCCCGAGGCGGGGCTGGTCTGGGTCTGGATGGATGCGGCGGGCCCGATTCTGATTCTCGCCGCCTTGGTGCTGGCGACCTGCTGGTCGCGCTCCTTGCTGCCAGCCGCGATGGCGGCGGTCATTGGCGCGATCTTCGCGCCCGAGATGCGGACCTTCCTGGGGCGAGCGCTGCCGCAGTTCTCCTGGAGTTCCGGACTTGGCAGCGCCAGTTGGGGACTCATCCTCGTCGGACTTTGCTTCTGGCTGCGAGACAACCCCCGCCTGCGGGAACTTGGACCGGGGGACAGCTGGTGGGAGAAGGAACACTTCCCATGGTTGCGCAACAACCACACTCTCTTCACACTCCCGGCATTTCTGACGGCAGTGTTCCTCTGCGCAAGGGTCAATACCTATGTGCTTGGCAAACACGTGTGGTATAGGGACCTGGGATGGAAGACCTGCGTGGCGCTCTCGATCTCCGGCCTGGCTTGGCTGGCCTGCGCCGCCTATCTGGACCGCATCAATCAGCTGTGGCTCCGCATCTGCGCGTATCTGGGGGTGTTCTGGCTGGGAATTGGGGTTGCGGCCACCTATCTGCTCCTGGGGCGTGGCGATGAGCAGGTGGTGGCTCTCTGCTTCTGCGTCGCCGCCCAAGTTGTGCATACGGTGGGCATCCTGTACCTGGCCCCGCGCGTTGCCTGGGGAACGGAGGTGCTTATGAAGCCCGCGCGGCGGACCCTCGTCATCACTTCGGTGGGTCTGGTGCTGGTCGTGAGTCTCTCGATGCTCTTCGGCGATGGCTTCTTCTCCGTGGCGGTCCTGGCGTGCTTCTGCGCGGGGCAACTGGCTTGGCATGGTCTGCGCACGCGTCGGCAATCCTTCGGTTGGTTGCTCTTCCCGTTTGTTCTGGTCATGGCGGCCAGCGCCGGACTGGGGGGAAGGATGTGTATCGTAGACGCCGCTGGACTGGGTGCCGTATCCCTGGCCCCGCTTGGCCTGCTGATCATCACCCTCGCGTTGGCAGTGGCTGCGGAACGCTGGTACACGGCGGCATTCTCGCGCGGGGCAGCGTTGGTCACGCCGTTGCTGCTTGGCTCCGGGGCCTTGGCAGTGTGGTGCGGGGGACTCATGTTCGGCCGGGTGATCGATCCCGGCGCCATGGGCATGGTCCATTTCTGGGTTGCCGCCGGGTTCATCCTGCTGGCCAGCCGGGCCAATGGCTGGACGATTCCGGTCTTGCTTGCCGTCACTGCAGCGGGCGTCCTGCTGGCTGCGATGGGCGTTCCCCGGCCCGGAACGCAGGTGGTGCTGGAGGCGGTCTTGCAGCCATGGAAGCTGGGCTTGTTCGGCTGCGTCCTGGTGGCCTGCACCCATGGGGGATCATGGGGATTCCGTCGTTGGCCCGCCCTGTTCGTCTCGGCACAGGCGCCCCTTCCATTGCCCTCAACCAAGCCGTTCACAGCGCTGGGCGTGGTCGCCGCCAGCACCGGGGTCCTGGTCCACGTCTCGAACCCCGGGTTCCGCGATGCGGTGCCCCAGGTGGGTGCTCCCTTCCTGTCGGCACTGGCCCTCGCGGGGGCCGCCATGGCCCCGGTCGCAGAACTGGCCGTTCCCTTGCTCTTGGCCTCCGGGGTCACCGTGGCGCTCGGCTGCGTGTTGGCAATGCGAGTGTTCGCCGGGCCGTGGCTGGGCCCCCTGGGTGCCGGAGAGGTACATCTGATCGTTCTGGGCCTGGCAGTGGCAGTCGGGCTAGCGGAAGCGGTCGCCTTTGCCGGTCGCCGACGCTGGCCTGCCCGGGCGCTCCGCTGGGCCTGCGCTGCCCCGGCGGCACTCATCCTGATCCTGCTGATTCTCGGCTACGTGTCTTCTCCTGGACTGGCCGAGACCAATTCCCTTCGCTGTGCCATCTCTGGCCTCTGCTTCCTAGTGGCGGCGGGGCCCTTCCGCCGGTTCCGAGACCTCGAGGAAGAGACTCCATTCGCCCTCCTGCTGCCCATCTCACTGGCGCTGGCAATGGCCTCGCTAAGCATGGCTGTGCCGTTCCTTCGCCAGCCAGCCTGGGCATTGGGGGCCTTGCTCCTGCCCGGAGGGCTGCTCCTGCTCTTGGCCGAAGTGCTGGACCGCCGCTCAGAGCCTTGGCGGAAGCTGAACCTGGAGCTAGTCTTCTGGACCCTCAGCGTGCCGCTGCTCCTGCACCTGGTCCCGCCTCTCTACGGCTGGCTCTGCTTCACCGCCCCGGCCAACTGGCTCGACCACGTCCACAACCACCCGTTGGTCCCTCTTGTCGCTGGCATCCTGATGGCCCGCTTGGCGACCCGCCACCAACACCACGGAGCCGCCTATGCGACGGGCCCATTGTTGACCATCGGGTGTGTGTTGACAGTGCGCGTATTCGCGGGACCGGGGCTGAGAACCATCGGGGCCGGAGAGGCGCACCTCATCCTCCTCGGCCTGGCGGCGGCAGTGATCCTTGCGGAAGCAGTCATCTTCGCGTCCCAGGGATCCTGGCCGGCCACGACCCGCCGCTGGCTGGGTGCCGCGCCAGCGGCGCTCCTTCTGGTTCTCTTGGCCATCGGCTATCTCAACTCCCCCGGGCTGGCCGAGACCACGTCGGTCCGCTGCATCCTGTCGGGCCTCTGCGCGTTGGTTGCGGCGACCCCATTCCGTCGCTTCCGTGAGATCGAGGAAGAGGCACCGTTTGCTCTTGCTCAACCGATCTCCCTGGCCGTCGCGGTGGCCTCGCTGAGCATGGCCGTACCGTTCCTTCGCCAACCACAATGGGCGCTCAGTGCACTGCTTTTGCCGGCCGGGTTCCTCCTGCTCCTGGCCGAGGTGCGGGAGCGGCAACCGGAGTCCTGGCGCAGGCTCAACCTGAACCTGGTGTTCGGTGCGTGCTGCGCGCCTCTCCTGCTCCATCTTGCGCCGCCCCTGTACCGCGGGCTCTGCTTCCGCGAACCGGTGCGCTGGCTGGCGCACTTCCATACCCATGCGCTGGTTCCCCTCATCGCGGGCATCATCCTGGCCCGGCTGGCCGTGAGGCATCGGCACCGGATCGCGGCCTTTGCGGCAGGACCGCTGCTCGTGATTGGGGTCTATGCGGTGGTGGCCCAGTGGCCATTGGTCTGGTGCTTCGACTCAGTCGCCTTGCCAGCCACTGTCTGGTTGCTTGCCTTGGGACACGTCTGGCTTGGCCTGGTCGCCTCCCCCGCCCTGCGCCGGTGGCTGGTTGGGGACACGTTTGCCGACCAAGTGGCCCCACTCTGGCGAGGCTTTGCCTGCGCAGCAAGCCAAGTTGTCGTGCTGTGGATCGTCCTAGGCGGCAAACTGGGCAGCCATGCCAGCGCGCCGCTGCTGGCCGGCGCCGCCTCGATCCTGATCCATGCGGCCGCTGCCAACGGTGCGCGCTGGCTCAGTGCGCTCGCCCTCGTGGAAGTGGTCGTGAGCATCCATCTGGATTTCCTCACCCCGAGCCATCTGCCAAGAAGCATGGTGATCTGGGTTCTCCTGGGGCTCTGGGGCGCACTGCTGCTGGCCGACAAGCTCCTGCGCGGGCGTCTTCGGGAGCAGGCCGGGGCCGGGTCACAGGCACTGGTTCTGCTGGTCTTCGCCCAGATCTGCTACGCCGGACCAGGGAGCACGGCGGGACTGATCGGCATGGCTCTGGGGGCCGGACTCTACGCTCTGGCCCCGTTGCGAGAGAAGGTGGATCACGTGCCGGATGCGACTCCTGCCGCTCTCCTGTTCCTGGTCCCGGGATGGAGAGCGGCAGGAGTCGCATCCGGCACGTGA
>Ga0307987_1002145_pt1 | contig 10461 bp, 8 predicted proteins | sample EllFjometagen181_FD_203157 | JGI IMG/M metagenome (GOLD analysis project Ga0307987, IMG submission 203157) | Marine microbial communities from Ellis Fjord, Antarctic Ocean - #181 | ecosystem: Environmental > Aquatic > Marine > Unclassified | place: Southern Ocean | collected 2014-10-08 | reverse complement strand
AACAGAGTTGTTGTACAAAACTCATGGTGAAGAGGATGTTGCTATGTTGGCAGAAGGAGTTCCGCTTGGACTTGGTAAAATTCGAGATGTTGGACTTGCTGTTGCATATTTGGCTGGAGATGGTGGTAGATATATAACCGGCTCAACAATTGATGTGAATGGTGGAATGTACTTGAGGTAATCTTGAAAAGAAGGATTTTATAATGAATATCACTTGGTTGACTCAAGGTAGTTTTCTTTTTGAGAACAATGACACAAGAATAGTTGTGGACCCATATATGAGTGATTTTTTGGAAACTCATGGATTAAAACGACTTGTTGAGTTTCCATTGTCACTTGAAGAGCTAAAGCCAGACATTTTAATTTGCTCACATGATCATTTGGATCATCTCGATCCCGAGACGGTTGAAAGGATTGCTGCTATTTATCCAGAATGTATATTTGTGGGACCCAAAAGTTGCTGTGAGCATTTCCAAAAACTTGGAATAGGTGAAAGTCAGATTGTCTTTTTGGAAGTAGGACAACTTATTGATATTGGTGGTGTTAAAGTTACTCCGGTTGCAGCATTTCATTCCGATCCTGATGCAGTTGGGCTGGTTATTGAAGAAGATAAGAAAATCTATTTGAGTGCAGACAGTAATTATAATGATGGTCTGATTAACAAATATACCTCAGACTGTGATGTTGTACTTATCTGTGTTAATGGAAAATTAAACAATATGTCAATAGATGATGCTTTGAATGTGGTTAAGCAGATAAAACCAAAAGTGGCCTTTCCTATGCATTATGGGTTGTTTGCTGAAAATACAGTAGATCCAAAATCGTTTATAGATGGTTGTAAAAAACTGGGTATAAAGTCAAAAGCTTTACAGGTAGGAAGAAGTTGTGAAATTGCAAATTTGCTTGACGAGGAGATTCAAAATGTTCCTTTTAGTGGAGTGGTTCCACCGGTAATAACTCCTTTGATGAATGATGAAACTCTGGACAAAGAAGCCTTTTGCAAATTAATAGATAAGTTGGTTAAGGCAGATTGTGCAGCATTGTTCTTATGCGGGACTGCCGGTATTGGTCCGGCATTAACCGATGAGCAATATACACAAGTTCTTGAAACGGCCTTCAAAGTGACACCGGAGCACATTCCATTATTGGCTGGTGTAATGGAGCCGGCAACAGCCCGGGCAATACATCGCCTACGTATTGCTGAAAAAATAGGTTATAAATATGCCGTGCTGTCAGCACCATATTTCTTTGTTCCTCGTTCTGATGCTGAAATTCTTACCCACTTTGGTGAATGTGCCAAGGCCACTTCAATGAATATCATTGCCTATAACCTTCCCCAGTATACTCGGTGCAATATTCCTGTGGAAATTCTGTTAACAATGCATCGTCGAGGTTGGATTGGTGGAGTGAAAGAAAGTTCCGGGGATAAAGAATATTTTAAAGAGTTATGTCAGAAAGGAGTTGAAGCAGGGCTCCCTGTTTTTCAGGGAAATAGACCCATCTTTTCTGAATTATCAGAATTGGAAGCTTCTGGTATTGTTCCTGTTCCAGCAAATGTTGATCCTGAACTTTATGTAAAAGCCTGGGAAGAAAAAACTGAAGCACTGCAACAAAAAACAGATGAACTGTGGGATTCATTGGTGAAAGGTTCTGATTTTCTGTCTGGTTCGTTAAAAAAACTTGGGGATGAAGGTATCGGCATTGGCCGGTTACCTCATCCCTTGTTAAAAGGTACTGTCAAAAATTATATGAGAAAGTATGAAAACTTAATCTAGGCAAATGAATATCCAATATCGAACATGGAATATCCAATGATGAAGGATTGAATTCACCCACAAGTGGGTTCATGTTATTATAAATTAGAATATTCATAACACTAGACTACGTATAACAAAGGACTTTAGGGCTGACAGCCCGCAACATTAATAGCCTAGGGCAACGCCCTAGGTAACATAATAAAAACAAGGTTTTTACCTGCCCACGGCAGTGTCCTTCCTTGGATATTGGATATTCCTTGTTGGATATTGGATATTGAAAAAGAATGGGATAAGACAGAAATGTCTGTATCCCTACTTGTCCTGCATAGCCCTTGGGCGAAGCGGGATTGATTTATAAAGAATTGGGTGCAGGCTCAGCCTGCAAACTTTTGACAGTACCTTATTAAAATAAGAGGAAAAATAATGAAAATAACAGAAATTAAACCGTTGATTTGTCACTGCTATAGAACTAACTGGGTATTTGTTAAAGTGATGACCGACGAAGGAGTTTATGGAGTTGGAGAGGCAACCCTTGAGTATAGGGAACAAACTGTTGCGACCGCTATTCGAGAGCTAGATAGAAACTTACGAGGTTGCGACCCTCGTAATATAGAGGCAATCTGGCATGAATGTTATCGCAGTACATATTTTCGTGGCGGACCAGTCTTTATGAGTGCTCTATCAGGTATTGAGATGGCTCTTTGGGATATTAAGGGTAAGGTTCTTGGCGTTCCTGTATATCAGTTAATAGGTGGGCAGGTTAGAGATAAGGTTCCCTGTTATGCAAATGGATGGTTCTCGCCGGCAAAGACACCAAGTGAATTTGTAGAGAAAGCTAAAGAAGCTGCTGCACAAGGTTTTACAGGTCTGAAATGGGATCCGTTTGGTTCGGCATATCTGAATATCAGCAAAGCAGAGATGCGTCAGTCATTGCAGTGTGTAGAGGCGGTTGTAGAAGCTGTGGGTAATGATATGGAAATTCTTATTGAAGGACATGGACGTTTTAATGTTGCAACTGCGGTTAGAATTGGTAGGGCATTAGAAGATTATGATATTACATGGTTTGAAGAACCTGTTCCGCCGGAAAATTTAGATGCATTAGCAGAAGTTAAAAGTCGAGTTCGGGTTCCAATTGCTGCTGGAGAGAGAATTTACAGCCGTTGGGATTATCAACGTTTCTTTAAGCTTGGTTGTGCTGACTATGTGCAACCCGACTTAAGTCATGTTGGTGGAATTGGTGAGGTAAAGAAGATTGCCGCACAGGCGGAAGCCAATCATATTGCAATTTGTCCGCATAATCCAAGTGGTCCGGTTTCAAATGCCGCAACGCTTCAGATTGCAGCTTCTACACCAAATTTTCATTTGCTTGAAACAATGGCTGTTGATGTTCCTTGGCGAAAAGATATCTGTAGTGAGCACATTAGCTTTGTTGATGGTCAAATGACTATTCCGGATCTACCTGGATTAGGGGTTGACCTTAATGAAGATGCGATTGCGGAACATCCATATGAACCAAGAGAACTGCGTCATTACAATGGTGAGCTGACCAATATACGTCCTCCGGAAGCGGATACATATTTTAAACAGTAATATATATAAAAAAATATTGTTTTTTTTGTAAAAATGTAATACACTCGTTGATATTGATTTAACAATAATTATTTAAGGAGAAGATAATGAATAGTGAAGATGCTAAACAGTTAGATTTATTATCTATATTTCATTTTGTTTTGGGAGGTATTTTGGCTTTATTCTCATGCTTCCCCTTCATGCATGTGATTATGGGAGTATTAATTGTCTCCGGCAAGTTTTTTGAAGGAACAGATGGGGGACATCCACCTCCTAATACATTCGGATGGATTTTTATAATTATGGGTTCATTGGTTATTTTATGTGGCTGGACTCTTTCGGTTTTTGTTCTTATTGCTGGTTTCAAACTTAAGAAGCGTAAAAATCGTATGTTCTGTATGGTGATTGGAGCCATAGAGTGTGTGTTTATGCCTTTTGGAACAGTTTTGGGTGTTTTCACCTTAATAGCTTTAAATAAGGACTCAATCAAACAGACATACGGTCAATCACTTGTTGAAGACACCGTAGAAAATAATTTCACCAACACAATATAAAGGAATATTATGAGCAAGAGAACCATTGTATTAGTCATGCTTTTTTTAGGTGTATGTTCGTTCTTAGTCGGGTTATATGTTAGTGGCCAGAAATATCAAAAATTGCTGGTTAAGCCATATTTAGCTGACTTGTCACGCAACTTGATTTTTGTTGCAATTTTACAGAATGAGAATCGAATTGAGCCCGAAGCTTCAATCCACCTGGCATATACATGGTATAAAGTTGCCAGAGATCAGGGATTTGAGGATGAAACAATTGCCACATGGTTGAAAACTTATGATTCAGTGTATGGGCTTCCTTCTACAATGAAATTAGATCCTGACATTCAAAATGCAGATTCCTACATCTTTAAGGGCGAAGCCAAAGAGAGGTTGTTGAACTCAATAGAAGACGCAATGCAATGCAATTGTGATACTCATTAAATTAAATATATTCGGAACCCGCCAGAATGAACAAAGAAGAAACCTTGAAGTATGATTCTCAGAAAGATGCAGAGCATTTTATAAACAATGAAACTCAGTTTCATCTTGGAATTCTTCCTACAGAGCAGTCTCACCCAAAGACCAGAGAACTTTCATGGACATTAGAAAGAGATATCGCAGCAGGCATTCGTGATCTTCAGTCTGTAGATAGAGATATTAAAGAAACTGTTGAAAGTATTTTCAAAGACGATGCATATAAAAAACTGCAGATAACATTGAACAATACATTTAAGAATGGAGGGCGAGTCTGTTTCTCTGGTTGTGGGTCAACGGGGCGTCTTAGCATTTTAATGGAGTCATGCTGGAAAAAGTTTTGGAGAGATCTTTTGGAACAAGGTGTGGCGTCTAATGATATATGTAAAAAAATGTCAAATCAGGTTTGCAGTATTATGACTGGTGGAGATTTTGCATTAGTTCGATCTGTTGAAGGTTTTGAGGATTATACATCTTTTGGTCGGCATCAGGTTGTTGAGGCCAATCTTGGAGAGGGAGATGTATTGGTTGCAATCAGTGAGGGTGGCGAGACTTCATCGGTGATTGGCACAATCTTAGAAGCAAGGGATAGAGGTGCTAGTGCATTCTTTGCATATAATAACCCATCGCATGTTTTGTCAGAGCACATTGAGAGATCTCGAGATGTTATAAAACGTGATGATGTAACAACAATAGATTTATGTACAGGTCCAATGGCCGTTGCTGGTTCCACAAGAATGCAGGCAACAACAATTGAACTACTTGTTGTAGGTGCAGCATTGGATCATGTTCTAACTGAATTGCTACCAGATATTTTATCAGCAGATGAGTTGGCAAAATTGCCTTTAGAATGGAAGACAACTTATGACCCTGAAAAACTTTTTGCAAATTTACTTGAAGATTTATCTTGTGACACAGCTGTTAACGCTCTAAAGAAATGGGTTGAAATAGAAAAGGATTTATATTCAGAAAATGGACGAATAACATACTATGCAGATGAATTCTTGCTTGATATCTTTACAGATACCACAGAGAGAGCGCCAACTTTTATGTTGCCACCATTTAAAAAAATTGATGATTACACATCGGCACCATCTTGGGCTTTTGTAAAAGATCCTTTGCGTTCTACTCCTGATGCATGGCAACATGTTTTGGCTCGAAATCCTAGATGTCTGGAGTGGGACAAATCTATTTACAGTGAAATTGGTGCTCCAACAGCAGTTTGCGAAAAACCGCCTCTACTGGGATGCGCAGAAATTTATAAATTGCCAATTGGTAATGACATTGATGCTTCTCGATATGAGGGCGTTGAAAGTATTGCCATGGCAGTTCTACATGATAAAGAAATATTAAGACCAGGTTTTCAAAAGTGGTGGAATGCATTTGATGAAATATCAAAATCTTTTTCGCGTAAAAATGTGACAGTAATAGGAGCATCAGTTCCTGCCGAACTCCATAGTGAACAAGTCTTGCATGTTCCGTGCCGAATAGTTTCTACTCCTCTTGGATTGTGGTCTAGGCTGGCATCTAAATTGGTTCTGAATACAACTTCAACAGCAGCAATGGGGTGCTGCGGACGTCTTGCCGGTAATTGGATGGCGCATGTTGATACTTCCAACAAGAAGTTGATTGATAGAGGAACAAGGTTGATTGTTGAGCTGGCTGGTGTAGATTATGTAACTGCTTGTCATGCTTTGCATAAAACAATTTCAGATTTAAAGTCAACGGTTGTAGCAGGAGATGAAAAACCATCTCCAGTTGCTGAAACTGTTCGCCGCCTTACTGTAAATTAACACAATTATGACCTTAGATTTTTGGTTGAAGGCCGAATATGCATTTCAATCAATTAAATCAGGGCGCTAGCCTTACTAGTCCAGGTCTGCGGGATTAGAAAATACTTTTCAATGACGATGAGGACATCGTCGCTCCTTGCTTCGTATTAAGAGCTACGTAGTACGAGATATGGGAGCGATACTCGAGTTTACGAGAGGGGCTTTAACCATTAAGGATAAACAATAGGGTGAAGCAATGAACGTAGTGAATGGCCTACATTCGTCCTCGTTATCATACAAATATAAATACCTGCGGAGCTATTCCAAAGTTTACCCCTTACCGTTTACCATTTACCGTTTTCTTGTGTCCTCGTTCTCATAAAGTGGTCTCAACCAGAAAAACAAGGATTATTATGAAGATACTTACGATATCTCCATTGACATTAATTGGAAAGTTGATATAATTCTTGGACATTTTTAAATATTAATATTAAGTGAGTTATAATGAAAATAATTCTTGCAGAACGTTCGCATGTGTTACTATGGGGCGATTTATTGAACAACAGTATAAATCATAGGTGGAAAAAATGAAGATTACGGAATTGAAAGTGAGTCCTGCCTTGGATAAGAATTTTCTACCGGCATCATTGTGGCATCGGGCTTATGATGAGATGTGTGCGTCAGATGAAGATTGCCGGGATATTGTGATTGGGCTGGGGCGACCTGATGGCACTATGTTTCGTTATGAGATGCGTGTATTGAGTGAGTCGAGCGAAACTGAGGCTTTAACACTGAAAGCTGTTGAGAGAGTAGTTAAATTTTTGATGTGGCAGAAGGGCGGATCTGTAATATATATTGGCGGAGCTCCTGAAGCGGGCCGCATGTTGCAAAAAGCATACGTTAAAGATGGTGAGCGTGCTTTTGATAATGATCTGATTGGCAAGAAGATTTTTGATCAGGATATGGAAGTTGTGATCTGCGAAGCGGCTGATGTGCCAGCTGCGAAGGATAGTGTCTTGCCGTTGGGACGTCATTTGGATGGTTGTCGCATTGGATTTGATCTAGGTGGAAGTGACCGCAAGTGCGCGGCCGTTATTGATGGTAAGGTTGTTTTTTCTGAAGAGGTGAAATGGGCTCCGTATTTTGAGAAAAATCCTGATTATCATTATGCTGGAATTATGAACTCGCTGAAGCTTGCTGCGGAACACCTGCCACGGGTTGATGCTATTGGCGGAAGTGCTGCCGGTGTTTACGTGGATAATGAGCCTCGGATTGCATCACTATTTCGTGGTGTGTCGGAAGAAGATTTTGCTAAAAAAGTTCGCCCTATGTTTAAGAACATCAAGAGTGAGTGGAATGATATCCCTTTTGATGTTGTGAACGATGGAGAGGTGACAGCATTGACTGGAGCGATGTCGCTGAATGATACTGGTGTGCTTGGTGTGGCAATGGGTACCAGTGAGGCCGCCGGATATTGTGATGCGGCTGGAAGCATTACAACATGGCTGAATGAGTTGGCCTTCACGCCTGTTGATTATCGAGAGAATGGACCTGAAGATGAGTGGGCTGGTGATGAGGGTTGCGGAGTTCAGTATTTCTCACAGCAGGCAGTGGCGCGTTTGATTCCTGAAGCTGGAATAGAGGTAAGCGATGATATGGGATTGCCGGATCGCCTTGAGCATGTTCAGGCATTGATGGCAGATGGAGACAGCCGTGCGGCCAAGATTTATGATACAATTGGTGTTTATCTTGGATACAGTTTGGCATGGTATGCTGAATTTTATGAGATGAAGCATCTGCTTTTGTTAGGGCGTGTTACGTCAGGTGAAGGCGGACAGATTATTATACGTAAAGCTGAAGAAGTATTGGCAGCGGAATTTCCTAAGTTGACAGATAAGATTTCTATTTCGATGCCGGATGAGAAGATGAAGCGCCACGGACAGGCAATTGCGGCTGCGAGTTTGGCAAGCCTGTGAGAAAAATCTGAAATGCTGAAAGACTTAAAAGGAAAGATGAATATGAACTTGGGTAGGGCTGATGTAGATATTTTTGAGTTCACATTTGATTACATTGAGAGTTTTAAAACAGATGTTAAAGAAGAACGAGTTGGTAAGTTAATTAAGTAGATAAATAGGGTTTCCTGTTTAATGTAGACATAGGTCAACATACTATCAAAAAACAGGTTATGAATTGAACAGGAAACCCTAAATAACGAGTCAATGATTGGCTCAAAATAAACAGAGGAGAAGAGAGATGAAAGTAGGATTTTACGGACACGTAAGACAGTACGAGAACATTCAGAGCGAGATTGATGGAAACATGCAACGCGTTATACAGAGTGGAAGTTTTGTTCAAGGGCCAATGCTTGCTGAATTTGAAAAACAGGCTGCAAAGTATTTCGGTACAGAGTATGCAGTTGGTGTTGGTAACGGAACTGACGCACTTTGGCTGAGTCTGCGGGCACTGGGCATTGGCAAAGGTGATGAAGTTATCACAAACGCTAACACATTCTTTGCTACAGTTGAAGCTATCTGGATTGCAGGTGCTAAAGCTGTATTAGTTGATTGCGACCCAAAGACTAAGTGTATTGATCCAAAAGCAATTGAAGCTGCTGTAACAGATAAGACAAAAGCAATTATGCCTGTACATCTTTATGGGCAGTGCTGTGATATGCCAGCTATCTGGGACATTGCTGAAAAGAACGGACTGAAAGTTATTGAAGATAGTGCTCAGGCAATTGATGCTGCAGGCGACACATTCAAACAGGGTGACCGCAGTGCTTCTGTTTCAACAAGTTTTATCATCCAGAAAAACCTCGGTTGCTTCGGCGATGGTGGCATGGTTTTCACTAATGATGCAGATATGCATGCAACTATCCGCAAATTGCGTAACCATGGTTCAGATGCACGTAACAAGCACAGTGCTGGTTTTAACAGCCGTTTGGATGATATCCAGGCAGGTATTTTGAGCGCAAAGATGAATTACATATCAGCATGGACAGATCAGCGTATCGCATGGGCTGGTGTTTATGATGAAGCATTGAAAGATTGTACAGGATTCACACTTCCTTACAAAACTCCAGGCTATCGTCATGTTTTTCACCTATATGTTCTTGACATGAAGAATATAACAGATCGTGAAAATATACTTGCGTTTCTTCAGGAAAATGGCATTGATGCCAAGACTCACTATTCAATCGCTGTACATCAGCAGGATGGTTTCCCTTGGGGCAAAGAGTGTGATATTTCTGGTTCTCTTGCGAATTCAGAAACAAATGCTGCTACTTGTCTATCACTTCCACTTTATCCGGAATTGAAAAAGGAAGAATCTGATTATGTTATTGCTAAGGTCCTCGAATGGGATCAAGCTAATGGCTAAGTTATTACGGGATTAATTTTCTGTTAACAATTTGTCCCAACCGGTTTATCCGGTTGGGGCTTGAGATGGGAAGGAAATGGTAATTTTCTTCCCATCTCAAGCTCTAGTGATCCTGCTTAGCAGAGATTACGGGGGGCGTTAAAGGATACTCTTTAACAAAATGAAATGTTTAAACCTGTATTATTCATAAACTTCGTTATGAAAGAGCATAGAGTGCTTAAAATCAATGAGATAGCACAGAATAACAGGTGAAGGTGTATGAACATACATCAAAATTGTTCTTCAAGCTAACTCTTTGATTTTGAGTGCAATATGCTGTTGCAATAGATTTTTATGAATAATTCAGGTTAAGGGTGCCGACTAAGAGTGGCGACTAAGTTTTGAAATAATATATAAAGGAAAAATAACATGGCTAAGTATAGTGTAGTAGTAGTTGGTATGGGTAAACGCGGTAAGCACCATGCAACGGCATTTAATGCCAATCCTAATTTTGAAGTTACAGGTATATGTGATATCAGCGAAGATGCACTCGTGGCGGCAAAAGAGTTGCTGGGTGGCAATGTTAAAACATCAACCGATGCAGCCGCCCTTACCGCTGAACTGAGACCTGATATTTTCTGTTTCTGCACCATGCCGCATTTGCGTAAGACATTTATTCAGATTGCAATCGACAATGGCGTTAAGCTGGTTTCGTTTGAAAAGCCAGTGGCTGATTCAAGCATTGCTGCTCGCGAAATAAAGGCTATTATAGATGAAAGTGGAATCAAGGCTGTTGTAAGTCATCAGCACCGCTACGGCCCGCATTACAGCAAAGTGAAAGAGATTGCGGAGAGCGGTGCACTGGGTAAAATTCACACAATTATAGCCACAACACCTGGCTGGATGATGCATATGATGACCCATATGATTGATTACATGTGCTGGTATAACGATTATTCTGATGCAGAGTGGGTAATGGCTCAGGCTGCAGGTGGT
>Ga0307987_1002144_pt1 | contig 10462 bp, 7 predicted proteins | sample EllFjometagen181_FD_203157 | JGI IMG/M metagenome (GOLD analysis project Ga0307987, IMG submission 203157) | Marine microbial communities from Ellis Fjord, Antarctic Ocean - #181 | ecosystem: Environmental > Aquatic > Marine > Unclassified | place: Southern Ocean | collected 2014-10-08 | reverse complement strand
AGGGCTGGGGCGTTGATATTACATCTGTAAAAGGAACGGGGTGCCCACCTCTGCATATAAAAAGTAAAGGATTGGCTGGCGGGGTGACCATTCTTCCCGAGGGAAAGTCAAGCCAGTACGTTTCCTCTCTGCTGCTGGTTGCTCCCTATGCCAAGCAGGCTGCTACCTTGGAAGTACAAGGTGAAGTACTCTCAAAGCCCTATGTGGCCATGACTCTGTCGGTAATGCACGATTTTGGGGTGAGCATTGAATGTGATGAAGAGTTTACCGCTTTTACCATCCCCCAGGGCAAGTATCGGGCCATGAAATATGAGATCGAAGGAGATGCCTCAAATGCTTCCTATTTCTGGGCAGCAGCTGCGATAACTGGAGGCAGGGTTACCGTGGCCAATGTTCCGGTTCCATCGTTACAGGGTGATGCAGATCTCGTCCCATTGCTTGCCAGAATGGGCTGTGAAATCACTATTGATGATGGTGGTATATCTCTTACAGGACGGTCTCGTTTGGAAGGTATCACCGTGGATATGGGAAATATGCCCGATGTCGTTCCTACACTTGCAGTGGTTGCAGCCTTTGCCCATGGGAAAACTGTAATTACTAATATTGCCCATTTACGGATTAAAGAGTGCGATCGTCTTTCCGCTACATTAACAGAGCTTGCAAAAATGGGAGCTAAGGTGGAAGAAGGAGATGATTATATGGTGATCCATGGCGATGGTGGTGCGTGTTTGCATGGGGCAGAAATTGAAACCTATAACGACCATCGCATGGCTATGAGTTTTGCTGTGGCGGGACTGCGGGTTCCAGGTGTCCAGATTACAGGCGAGAGCTGTGTTGCCAAGTCTTTTCCTGATTTTTGGGAGCGTTTTGCCAAGCTTGGCTGATATTTACTAGAATCGAAAGCTGTTGCTATAGCCCATTGGCCTTTGTTGCTCTCAGCACAATAAATCCGGCATTTTGATCAATACCCGGTTGCGGCGCTTCCATTTGGGTAACATTTCCAGGTGTCTGATAGAGGCTGGAAACAGCATTGGTGACAGAAAAACCCTGCTCCTTCAGAATGGTTTCAACCTGTCCTACGCTAAAAAATATAGCGTGTTCGTAGAACGGGTGCCCATCTTCTTTTTTCTGCTGCAGGTCTTTCCCCCAGGGCCCGGTAGCCGGAACAAAGCCTAGTAGTAAATGGCCTGTATCTTGTAAAACCCGGTTGGATTCAGCAAGAACTTCCCCCGCATTTTGCACAAAACAGAGGGTGAAAAAGAGTGAAACTCTGGAAATTGAGTTACTGGTAAAGGGAAGCGCTTCTCCGATTGCCTGACAGACGGTAACTCCTCTTTTTTTTGAAATATGGAGGGGAGCTATGGCAGGATCAATTCCAAAATCTGTGCTGAAACTTGAGGCAAAACGTCCGGGGCCAACACCGATTTCAAGTGCTGGCTGCCTATTGGGAAGTATCAGTGCTTTTACGGCTGCAGCTTCAATATCAAAGAGCAGGCTGTCTTCAAACCAGCTGTCATACTCATCGGCCCGTGCATGAAATACGGCTGAGTTACGCTCCCACTGTTTTTGGGCTTTCATTGGTCCTGTTTTTCGAAATTATTCTTCACCAGGAAGTAGAGTTTTCCTTCTGCCTTCATGCTCCCGGCTGCCGTTTTGGCGTAGTTCCCATTTCCCCAGAAGAGATCCGCACGCCCCGATCCTTTGATCGCAGAGCCCGTGTCCTGTGGAAATACAAAACGATGTATGGGAACCCATTCTGTAATTACTCCATCCTTATCGAGCAGCGGTTTGGTGCTAATAAGAAAGGCGAGGGTTGTTTGGGGGAGGACTTCAGGGTCAATCGCAATGGAGCGCCCTGCAACGAGCTGCTCGCCAAGATTTCCAATTGGATCACCATCGGGGGCCCAGTTGAAAAAGATGTACCTGGTATTATGATTCAGGATTTCACTCTGCTCATCCGGATGCTGCTGCAGGTAGGTTCTGATACTTGGAATAGATGCCTCTTCAAGACTCATTTTCCCCTGGTCAACCAATAGTTTCCCAATGGAAAAATACTCACGGCCGTTGGAGCTTGCAATATGAATAGAGCGAAGCGTACCGTCCGGTAACTGAATCTTCCCGGATCCTTGAACATGCAGGATAAAGGCATCAACCGGATCATCTAGATAAACCAGCTCATTGCCATCAGCTATTCCCTCGGTCTCAATTTCCTGTCGTGTCCAATAGGGAACATATCGATTATTCTTATCTCTGCGTTTAATGATGAGGGTTCCAGTGGCGGCATCTTTTATACGAAGAAGTGAATCGGGCGGACTGTACAATGGATAGAGGTAGGGCGCTTTCTTGTGCAGACTTCCCCTGAGCAAGGGCTCGTAATATCCGGTGATCAGCATTTCGCCTCTGGGGTGTTCGTCTCTTCCAGCTGCCTGATAGCTTGTATAATTTTCAGCTATTATGCGGGCGAGTTCATCGGCGCTTGGGTCCTGTTTAAGGATATCAATAAAGGAGTTCATTGATTCTCGCATCCAGGTAATGGGATAGGTGTCCGATCCCAGGGTAAGCGAGGTATCGTCGGGAAGTGTATTTAAATAGTGTAGTTGACGGACAGCCCCGGTAAGCAGATGTTCAAGTTGTAAATCATCGTTGAACACGGGTAAATCGTTTGATAAGAGTTTGTCAAGTGGTCCTTTGCTACAGCCATTCAACAACAGACATATCCCTGTGAGTACGGTAAGAAATATGGAAATTCTTTTTCTGATCATAGTTTCGTTATTTGATGGCTTCGGCCAGCTCACTTACTGTCATGGCGTAGCGATTTGAGTGATTCCATTCGGTTATGGCCTGAAAGTTGGGATATCCGGCTATATATCGTTTGCCACCGCCTTTTCTAGGATCTATTTCCAGGCCAACAATGCTGAGTGGACGTTTTTCAGGAGGGATAGGGAGGGCGATGGATTGTTCTTTTTGAACTATCAGATAATCCACCACACCTTTTCTTCCTTTCTTGTTTGCTGCAATGAGTTCGGCTCCTTTTAGGGATGATCCTATGTCGACATAGAGGGGGGCATCAAGGGTCCAGTGGAAATGATGGAGATAGTTGGCAATTGATGCCAGAATATCTTCAATGGAGTGAAAAACATCATTTCGTTTATCCCCATCAAAGCTTATTGCATACTCTCGAAAGCTGGAGGGGATAAACTGGGTCTGCCCAAAGGCACCTGCATAGGAACCCTTTATCAACCGTGGATTATAGCCATTTTCTTTGCAGAGAATAATGAATTCGACTAATTGTTTACGAAAGAATTCCGATCTGCGGGGGTAGGCATCAAACAGGGTGTTTAAGGTCTGAAAGACATTGAAGCCTCCACTGTAGGTGCCAAAACGAGATTCAATCCCCCATATGGCAATAACCACTTCTCTGTCAACGCCAATTTCCTGCTCTATTCGATCAAGGACTGCCCGATGTTTTCTGAGTTTCTTCTTTGCCTTTTTTATGACTGAGTTGGTTATAAAACGGGGGCGATACTTGTAGTAAGGTTTGGCCTCCCACTGGGTATCCATAAGAACAAGTACTTTACGCTTGATCTTGACTCCCTTGAAGGTGGCGTTCAGCTCAGATTGGGTCAGGTTATGGCTTGTCTTAAGTTCCTGAAAAAGAAGCTTGTACTTCTCTTGACTAAGATCAATCAGCTGCCCATCTTTGACGCGATCAGCGGCGGGGATTGTATTCTCTGAAATTCCAGTAGAGGGGCTGAAGGTGAAACAGAAGAGTAAAATAAAAATTCTTGTCAGGAGGCTTTTCATTTTAGTCAGGCCATTATTTAGGAAGGATATGTCGAATGAAACAGAGCAAGAAATTCATCGAGCATTTCTGCGGGAAGATTGTTGATGCCTGCTGCTGCCGTTCTTCCTCCCCCGGTGGGGAAAGCTAGGCAGAGTGTATCAGCATTTTGTCTGTTATTTAGAGGCGCTCTTACGCTGATACGTAGAGTGGAGTCGTCGTTTTCAACGATAAGTGCATGGGCAGCGTTTTTTTTCTCACGTGCACGCAGGTTGGAGTAGACTCCAGAGACACGCCTGGCCCAGGGGGCATTGGGGAAGGTGTAAACCCTGTTGTTTTCTTTAGGTTCCATCTCCTGCTGTTCCATGGCAAGAGCCATGTCTTCCTTGAATCCCTGACGAAGCGTTGCAAGATCTGAGGAATCTGCAAGAAACATAAAAGGATCTTCGAATGGATGCAAAGCAAGATACAGGGCTTCGGGAGTAAAATGAAGATCACTGATATCTGCTCCGTAGCCGTTGTAATTCAGTAACTCTCCAAGCTCACGTAGTTGTGTCAGTTGCCCGCTACTAAGAGATAATGATTTTGCAGCTTGCTGTGCAGAATCGTGGAGGTTATCGCCATATGCAGCGGCCACAGCCCAGCTTCTATATTTTCCGTCGAGCAGTTTGTCTACGATGAGCGAAGTGCAAACCGTTGGGGATGGATCAATATGGGTGATTAGCTGGCTCGTGTCAGGAATATCTCCTGCAAAGTGATGATCGATATAGGTGACGCTGTTGTTTTGATCGAGCAGAGCCAGGAGGGGATCACGGTTGGAGTTAAGTGATATATCAAAAACAGTGATGCTACTGTCCTGGGCCGTGCTGATTTTGCTGAGGAGCTTGATGTCACGTTTGACCCCGGTGATCAGAGTGGCTCCGGGGACTGGCGCTTGCAGACGAAATTGATGGAGAGCAAGTATCCCGTCTGCATCGCCGTTAAAGACATCAAAGTGCATTACAGTGCTACAGCCTTAGCCCCAGGGGACTGCCAATATTGGCAAGGTTGAATAACACACTGATTACGTGGTCGCCGGGTGTATATTTTGATTTAAGCTCGAGGGACCAGCATGCGGGTTTATACAAAAGAGAAATATTCTGTTCAATAATCTGGTCTGAGGAAATAGAATGCTGCAGGTCATAGAGTGCAAATATTGTATCGAAAAGCTGAGCTCTTGCTTCGATATTAAATTGTTCAGTGGAGCCCTCATCACCGTATCTGTAATCAAGGTTTAGATAATCGCCCCGACTGTTTTGATAGGATCCTTCAAGAGTGTGCGAAACGAAACCATCGCCGTATGGATCAATGTCGGTCTTGTAAATAATCCATCCCTTGTCCATAGGATTCAGACGCAATTTCACGTTGACGTCTGAAAAGGGAGTGTCTGATTGTTCATCCTGAAAGTCGTAGCTTTGTTGGATCTTTAGATACCCGTAATCTTTTTCTGTTTTCTTGCCATCGGCACTACTACCAAAGAGGTTGAAAAAGTTGTCGAGTCCGTAAGAAACGGCGTTTTCGGCACTTTTACGATCTACGCCATCAAACTCAGGCAGGTCATCCTGGTCGGGGTCTGAACGGTAATCGTAGGCGACAAAGGGTCTGAAGTTATGAGTAAGACCAGAGTCTCCGGATCCAAAGTTAAAATCTCTTAAGAGGGTTGTGCCAATTTCGGCATTAAAGTCTCCAAGCAAACGGTTTTGACTGGTTCCCTTGTCCCATTCAGCATCTCCATTTGTCTGGATAATGTAATAAGTATCGCGAAGACCAACTTCGGCACGGGCCTCAAGATAGGGACTTAAAGGAATTGGTGCACTCAGACGAGGGTAGATATCAACTCGGTGTCCACCCACGCCGTTTTCTCGATAATAATTGACGTAATCAGTGTCCCAATCGACGGTGAGGGAGGTGTCTCCGATTGACTTACTGCCCGTAAAATCTAAACTTGGCAGTTTCCAGAGAGGACTTTCGGGGGTGGTTCCTGGGACTGCCAGTCCCGTGTCAGGATCAATAACTGGATCCGGATCCTCCCGGACATCGTTGATACCTAAGAAGACACCTTCAAGCGCCATGCCATCCCATGCCTTAAGGACTTTCAAGGAGTTTTCACGGATATCACTGGTTTTGTTTTGGAAACCACGACCAAAGACTTCACTGAAACGATCGTCTGATTCCTCAAATCCGGTTATTCCGTTGTTGAACTCTGTCAGGTAGTCTCTGTCGGAAACGATATCAAGATCAATACGGGAAACGACATCGTTGGCAAAATCGTGATCAAGCTTTCCTCTCACCCAGTATCTGTCCTGATTGGTATGAGTGTAATCTGTCTTTTCCCAGTATTCAGTTTCCGATGGATCGGATAGTTTATCGTCCAGGTAACTAGCCATTAAGGCACCCTTTTGACGATCATCCAAGATGTAGCGGTACTCTATGCCGGGCATAAAACCGCGGTTTGCATAATATTCAGGATACAGGGTAATATCCGATGAATCGGAGAGATTGACAAAGAGAGGCAGGTTGAAACCAAAACCACTGCGATCTGAATTTGAGATTTCCGGGAAAAGTAAACCGGTTTTTCGTTTGTTTCCTACGGGCACCATCATCCAAGGAGTGTAGAGAACTGGGATATCTTTAATTCGAAAAGTTGCATGTTTCATAACTGCGTATTCACCCTGAGTAACGACGGTGTCACTGGCAGCAAAACTCCATGGCGGAGTATTTTCTTCCGGAACTTTACAGGTTATTACCCATCCATTTTCAATGTGATAGGTATTAACACCTGTTTTTTCTACGGTTTCACCTTCAAGGTGAAGGTCCATGGCATCACGCAGAATGGTAGCTTCCTTAAATGTCCCTGTTTCCGTGTTCAGATCAAGAACACCTTCGTCTGCAACAAGTTGGTCCGTATCGTTGCTGACGGATACGTTACCCTTTGCCTTAATGGAGTTTTGGCCAACGTCGTAAGCGACCCAGTCGGCCTTTATTGTCATTTCAGTTTTGGTGCGAGGGGTGGTGTCAAGCACAACTTCCTGAGTCACAACTTCTTCAACCGCTTCTCCAGGTTCTTCTTCGAGCAGAATAGACCAGTCGGAAGACTCTGTCTTTTCAACATTTGATTTTGCTGGCAGAATTCGAATTTTGGTAAGAACAACATTTCCCTCGGCAATAACACTTTGAGGGTTCTCAAATCGGAGGACCTTGTCTGCCTCAATCTGCCATTCGTCGGTTTTGACGGTGTCAGCCAGACCAAGGCCAGGCTGTACAGCAAAGGCCAGTAGAGAACCGACGCAAAGAGAAAAGGTGGTATAAGGGCGGCAATTAAAGAGCTTTGTCACTGATAACTCCTTGAAGATTCGATTTTTTTCATGTCTAGAAAAAGGGGCGACAATGAAATGCTTTTTTTATAAAAATAAACTGTATGGATTTTGAGAGATAATCGCCTTGTTTAAAGGGGAAAAACTCCTTGTAACCCTGATTAGTAAAGGGTAATTCCATCAACGTAGGAAATGTACGAGGATGGAGAGTTAGTGTCAAGTTTAAAATCACATGTTTGTCTTGATAATAACAGGAAATTATTTTACTTTCAGCTTGCATTGTAGTGTGTTTTTCAAAAGAAGGACAGGAATTTTCTTGCCTTTCCGTGGAAAATCATTATCTATATTGCATTATAAGTACGATCATCCCTTCTTTTTCTGCATATCAGCCGCACTCTTTTCCGTTGATTATTTTTAAAATTGGCTTTCGTGATAAATAGGGTACTATTCTCTTCTAGGTGCCATCTATTGCAACTATGTGTCGAGTGCAGTAATATTGGGGTTTGATGATTGAGTTGATTTGTTTTTTTGCTGCAGGTTTACAGGCATCAAAAGGATAATGATATCCGGGATGTTATCCGGGGAATTGTATGTAAAAGAGATTGAAAGGAAATAATGTGATCTCTTTTACAATAGTAGTGTCAGAAATTTTGCAGGTTCACTGGTCTCATCGTGACGCCTTAAAGCTCAAACCGGTTCATTGTGTGCCGTGATGAAAAGCTTGGGCAAAGTACTGACAAAATGTAAGACGGGAAAAATAGTGTTTTACTGTTCCTTCCTGTTTGAAAAATGTAATAACTTTCATTGAGAGAGTTATCAGAAATGTTCCGAAGATGGGCCTAGCCTTTTTTCGGTAAAGGAAAAATTATGGTAGATAAAAAAGCAGAGCCAAAGAAAAAGGCTGTGCAGGAAAAAATTGTTAAGAAGGTCTCGACTGGTGCATGGTGGAAGAGTACAGCTAAAAAAGAAGTGGTAAAAGAGGTAGTAGTGGCTTCTACCGATAAAAAAGAATCGTTAGAACCTGAGAAGGCTGCTGCTTCCGGGACACGGAAAAAAGCTGCTCCAAAGAAAAGTGCTGCTCCAAAGAAAACTCCCGCAAAGCCCAGAGCTCCTCGAAAGAAGCCGGCTCCAAGAAAGAAACCTGTCAGCAAAGTTGCGGCGACTGTGGAGACGGTAGCAGAACAAACTGCTGAGGTTTCTTCCGATTCCGGTAAATCTCTTGCTGGGTCACAGATCATTGCTGAGCCAAAGGTAAAAGTACCAGAAGCCCCAAAAGTTGAGCCAAAGGTAAAAGCGCCAGAAGCCCCAAAAGTTGAACCAAAGGTAAAAGCGCCAGAAGCCTCAAAAGTAGAGCCTGCTGAAGAACCCACACCCAAAGAAAAACCTGCTCGTTCTCGTGGCAGGGGGAACCAGAATGCAAAAACATCGGGAACCGCAAAGAAGCCTCAATCTCAGCCGCAACCTCAGCCGCAATCTGAAAAACAGGTTCCTCAGGAAAAGCCACAGACGCTAAAGCTTCTTATCAATGCAGAGGAGCCTGAGGAATGTCGATTGGCACTTCTTGCCGATGGGCTGCTAGAGTCTATTCACGTCTCCACCGTTTCGTCTAAACAGACTAAAAATAATATCTATAAGGCAAAAATTGTTGCCATTGAAAGTAGTCTCCAGGCAGCATTTGTGGATTATGGTACTGACAAGAATGGTTTCCTTCCCTTTAATGAGATTCATCCTGAATATTATAAACAGGAGATAAGTGAGGAAAATAAAAGATATATTGAGCAGCATCAGTGGAAAAAACTAAGAGTCACCGAGGTGCTTGAACGGGGGCAAGAGGTTCTTGTTCAGGTCGTGAAAGAGGAAATTGGGAATAAGGGAGCGAATATGACCAGTTATCTCTCCATTCCGGGACGGGGGGTGGTCTTGATGCCCGGTTCTGATTCCTCTGGTATCTCACGAAAGATCAGTGGTGAAGAGCGTCGTTCTCAGTTGCGCGAGATTATGGATTCGCTCAATATACCCGAAGGTGTCGGCTGGATTGTTCGTACGGCAAGTAAGGATGTGACCAAGACTGCCCTCACCAAAGATGTACGTTCACTGTCAAAGCTCTGGAAAGAGATCAAGCTGAAAGGTCAGATGCTCGAAGGTGTTGGCAGGGTGTATCAGGATCACGATTGTGTTCTGCGATTTTTACGGGAACACTTTGACCCGGAGATTAAAGAAATTCTCGTGGATGATCTGGCGGCTCTTGAAAAGGTTAAAGATTTTCTTGATATGCTGCCAAGTAAGCAAAAAGGTGCTAAGGCCAGATTGCATAAGGGATCACGTCCTATTTTTAATCAGTTTAATGTTGAAGATCAGATTGAATCCATTTATCAGCCCCAGGTACAACTTCCCTCGGGAGGTTCTATTGTTATCGACCCAACGGAAGCACTCGTTGCCATCGATGTAAATTCCGGTTCAACCGGTAAGGGAAAGAATTTCGAAGAAGCGATATTTAAGGCCAATATGGAGGCAGCGACCGAGCTTGCCCGCCAATTGCGTCTTCGTGATCTTGGTGGTTTGATTGTCGTGGATTTTATTGATATGCGTATCAGTAGAAATATCCGTGAAGTTGAACGTCAGATGAAGAATGCAATGAAGCGGGATAGGGCGAAGGTAGATATCAGCCGGATTTCCAAGTTTGGCCTTATGCAGATTTCCAGACAAAAACTAGGTGCTCCCATTGAGACCAGTAATTACCGCGTCTGTGAGCATTGTAAGGGGCGTGGTATTGTACGCTCCGTTGAGACACTGGCTCTCTTTTATCTGCGTCGTATCCAGACGGGAGCAAGTAGGAAAGAAGTCGTTAAAGTCGAGTGCCATTTCCCCTTGGATGTAGCTCAGTATCTTCTTAATAATAAGCGAAATGAGATCGGTGAAATGGAATCTAGGAATAAGATCGATATTATTATTGTTGCCGATCCCACTCTCAAACCCGCTGACCATGAAATAATTTGTCATAAACAGGAAAAAGAGATTAAAGGTGGAAAACAGGCTTGAGGAAAAAATTGAACTAGGGTATATAATGCCATTCATATGCATTAGTAGCTCAGCTGGATAGAGTACCTGACTACGAATCAGGGGGTCGCAGGTTCGAATCCTGCCTAGTGTACCAGTAATTTAAGGCACTTATCGTTAATTCGGTGAGTGCCTTTTTTGTTGAAAATGGGTTTAGGGGCACTTTAGGTGCAGTCTTGAAGTTTAGGTGAAAATGGCGAGATAAACTATGGGATATTTGACTGGCATACTTGAATTAATACAATACCAATTTTTTGCGTTCTTCATGGGA
>Ga0307987_1002143_pt1 | contig 10463 bp, 3 predicted proteins | sample EllFjometagen181_FD_203157 | JGI IMG/M metagenome (GOLD analysis project Ga0307987, IMG submission 203157) | Marine microbial communities from Ellis Fjord, Antarctic Ocean - #181 | ecosystem: Environmental > Aquatic > Marine > Unclassified | place: Southern Ocean | collected 2014-10-08 | reverse complement strand
CGTAAAAATCAGAATTGAATTTAACTATTGTACCTGGAAGAATTATTAAAGTAACTCCAGTATCTACATACAAACCGGAAGTGACAAGATAAGGATTGTTGTCGGGAGACCATGTTGTATCTTCGGTGAGGTGACCGCCTACTTCAATTGCGTACGCAATTGAAGAATTAGAAATTAGGAATGTGAAATTAGGAATTAAAAGAATAAAGATTAATAATATAATTTTTTTTTTCATAATTACCTTACCTCACCCGAACTCACCCCAACCCCTCTCTTCAAAACAAGAGAGGGGCTTTTACGAGATGAGACAAACATCAGTTTAACCATTGCGAAGGTCAAGACTAATTTGCTTAACTCAACTATCATTTAACCATTCGGAAGGTCGAGAAAAGCAAGAAGCCAGACAACCATTCCGAAGGTTATTTGAGAAGCAACATTTTTCTCATGGCTGATGATTTTCCTGCAGAAATTCTGTAGAAATAAATTCCTGATGATACTGATTTGTTGTTAGTATCTTTACCATTCCATTCAATAGAGTGCTGACCTGCTGAAAGCTGGTCACTAACAAGCTGTTTTACTTTTTGACCCTTCACATTATAGATCGATAATTTCACATTACCATCTTCGGGCAAGGAGAAGCTGATTGTTGTAGTTGGATTAAACGGATTTGGATAGTTGGAAAGAGCTACATTCACAGGAATGATCTCTTCTTCGATAGGTTCTTCCGTTTCATATAATCCGTTTTCAAGTTCACTCACTATTTGTTGGAACTCGTTGAAATTCTGCGGTTTGACTGTGCAAATTTCCGGTAAAGCTCTACTGCCTTCTTCGATAAGTTTAACATAGCAATATGCTTCATCTTTAAGTGCATCAGTAAGTTCAATCTCATCAGCAGGATTTGCAATGACTGTTTCCAAACGACTTATAGCAATATCATACTCTTCTTTCTGCATATAAGTTTTGGTTATAACATCATTTTTTACCCGATATAATGAACTGCCTTCAATAGCTGCTATATTATCAATGTATTGCAACAGAGCATCGTAATCTTTATCTGTGTAATTTACAATGAAATAGATCTTTTGCAGAGATGTTGCTGCTTCAACAGATTCAGGATAATCTGTGATTATCTGTTCAAATGTTGAACGTGCTATTGCGTAATTGCCAGCACTCATATCTTCAGAAGCTGAATCAAACATCATTTTTTCATCTGATACTATATCTCCAAAATAGAAAGCGTTAATGCTGGGCCAGAACCTTTCAGGATCGGAATGATCTATTGTATTAACTGAGCCCGAGACATCAACCTGATCAGTTCCATTCCAACCAAATAATTTTAAAATATATTTATCCGCATTATAAACATATTCATCATCAATTATGTTATTTGCTTCTTCACCCCAAGTGTAACTCTGTTCATATCCTGCATATTCTGCCCAACCATTATTGGAAACTTCATAGTTTCCATCGACGATAAAATTATCAAATGAACCACCTTTATATCCAACAATACCATATCTATTGTTATTTCGGACATTTGTATATTTAAAACGAATATCTCTGTCCTTAAAGATAAGTCCGCTACCCTCATTGTAATTTATTTCACAATATTCGATAGTTGAAAGTTCATCGCAGGCATAATTCATATTTACACCATTTCCGTTACCTGTCATTGTTGAGTTTAATATTGTTGCTGGTGAGTTATAAACATTAATTCCAGATGAATTATTAACAAAATCACAATCATCGATGGAAAGATTGTGTCTATCGCGTACAAGCAACTGCACATTATCATGGAAGTTTGTTTTAAAGAAATTAATTGAGGCAAATGGTCTTACACTTCCTTGCATTACAAGATCACACATATCTGAGATGTTACAATTTACAAACCAATAAGGTGAAGCATCTGTTGGATTTTGGATAGTTATTCCACTCCATTGTCCTCCTGAACCAGAGGAGATAATAGCTTCAGGTACATCATCAGGATATCCAGGATGATTTTCATAAGCTGTAATATCACCTGTTGTTATTATCCCACCATTTTGAGCAATGATACGGTCACCCGGAAACCATTCTTCAAAACCACTAACGGGTACTCCTGGGGGTAATTGTTCAAAATATCCTGTGGCAAAACCAGTGATTGTACTACCCCAGTCTAAGGATAGTTTGGCTCCAGAGCCTTCAATTATTATAGATGACCCATGTTTTATATCAAGTTGTGCACCATCATTCAAATTCACAATACCTTCAATTTTGAATTCAGCTTGTGTATTAAAGTAAACATGTGAGTTAATATTTAGGGTAACATTGTCTGCTAATGTTAAATCACCGGTGATATATTTCATTGTATTCCAAGTAGCGTTAGATGCTATCTCACCTGAAATAAATTTATCATCCCAATAAGAATTATTTATGCCCGGAAAGTTTATGTATTCATATTTATTTAAATAGGTTAAGTCGTGCCTATTGAGTAAATTAAAGTTATCATCCTGAGTTTTTACAGCATAGAAATCATCACGATCTTTATAACCTATGTCATGTCCAGGATCATAATCATGCGAATTTCGGTACACATATAGATTTTCACCGTCGGACAAAATGAAATTCGTTACATTGTGCCACGGAGAAGCATAATCAGGATTATTGAATAATTCATCAAATAAATTATAATTACCCGAATTTATGGTAGCGATAATTGAATTTCTAATTCCTTGTATTACGTCACCATTAACTTCATTAATATTGTACATAATCCAATGAAACAAAACTTCACTATCAATTATGTCGTTAATATTGTGATAGTTAGGATTACCTTGAGTATACCAGCCTGAACTATAATCAATCCAATTAGAATGATATCCATTCTCCCAGTCGAACCAGTCAAGTGCATTAAGTTCATTGAAAATTAATGCTTTCGGAGTAGATTTAATTGTTCCATTATGCATAAAGGTAAATGTTTTGCCTGGGCTATTTGCAATTTCTAAACGAAAAGGATGATTTCCATATCCACTTTCACCTAATCTATCATGACCAAGTACAAGAGTCGCCAAAGTATTTTGATTATCAACTAATTTTGTAGTTGCAGTATTAAGCTCCCATTTTTCATCAGCACTACCTCCCGTATAATAAGTGCCTGAACCAATTTGATACCATGCTTGATTATCAGGATCTCCTTCATTGGAAGCATTATGACCTAAATTATTAGGATCAAGATAGAAATCTCCACCTTCTTTATAATAAAGAATTCCATAACCATCATCGTTTAAAGGATAATTGGAAGAACGATCTTTTAAAAATTGCATAAAATCATTAGGATCATCATAAGCAAGAATAGAATTACCAATATTCGAAATAAACTCACCTTTCTTGGCAATCATTGCCATCATATCACATTCTGCATAAAGTACAAATGAACTTGAAATCATAATAAAGGTTAACATTATGATTAAAACTAACTTCTTTTTACTAGTAAACATAATAAACTCCATTTTTTTTATTTTTTTGTGTTTGTTCGATAAATATTACTCTATAGGTGGTTATCAAGTATTCAACTTAATATGCGAGATTTACGTCTCTAAATCATAGGCTGATCCTCTTTGCTTTTTTATGGTGTATAAAGTTTCGCGTGTGCGGTGCTCTTCTTGCTTTTCTTTCAATCTGAGCACTGACACTTTTGTTAAGTGCCATCTTTTCAATGTTATTTCAATAACAACATACGCTTAGTTATCGATTTGGATGGAGTTATAAGTTTATAAAAATACACTCCGCTAGCAACACTCTTGTTATTATCGTCTTTACCTTTCCAAATAACTGAATGAGTACTTTTTTCGAAATAACTGTCTGCTAACGTTTTCACCTTTTGACCTTTAATGTTGAATATCTCCAGCTTTACTCTACCGGATTCGGGAAGATTAAAAACGATTTTGGTTTCAGGGTTAAAGGGATTTGGGTAATTTCGTAAATTATAATTAGTAATTGGTAACTCATTATAAAAAACTCCAACGGTATCAGCACCAAACTCATAACATCCCATATCAATAATTGCTATTCCGTCTTCATCTCCATCCCACACTCTTTGATTATGTAAAAGATCCCATGGTGGTAGAAACATCCCTGTTGTATCAGGTGTGCCTGTATCGATGCAGGGAGAAAATTCCGTTAGTTGATATGGATCATTGCCTGATAGCAGAAATAATGGATCCTCGTTAATATTACCTTCCAACCAATTAATAATGGCTTCATTAGGTGGATTACCTGGGTAAATCGCTGACTCTCCACCTTCAATATCGCAATATTCGACATTCAGGATAGAAGGAATTGTCGGCCAGTTGCCAGTATTTATCTCATATTCATAATCTGATTCATTATTATACAAAATATTATTACGGAAGTCGATTTCACCAAATATACCAAGTGGGCAAATGTGCGAAGTATTCTGTGTAAACGTACAATTATTTACTTCTACTGAGCCAGGACTACTGATATAAGCAATATAATTTCCATTGATTGTAGAATTATTAACAAATGAACAATTACTTATCTTGATATCCGGAAAGCAATTCTGTTGAGCTGCTATTTGAATTGTATAATACTCTTCATACTGAAAAGGAGGAATATCAGAATTTGAAAAAACACAGTTTTCTATTTCCAAGTAATCATCAACGAAGCAATAAAAATTAGAAATATACTGATTGGGTCCGATGGCGTCATTATTGTCGAATGTACTATTTTTTATAGTATAATTACCACCATCTAACCATAATCCAGAACAACTCTCAGAAACATTATTCCGGATTATGATCCTATCAAAAAATATGTCATAGCTACGGTATACATTAATTGAACCATGATCAACATTACAGTCCTCAACTATTATGTTTTTAAATAAGATGCCCTCTGAATGTGCTACATGAATAGAAGAATAAAAATTTTGACCAATATTATGAAATGTGAAATTCTCTAATGAATTGTGCCCTCTGTCATGTCTCATAAAATATGTGGCTTCGCTATAATCATTATTTAGTACTGTCGTGTTCATATCCTCACCGATAAGACTTACAAATTTCTTAGCAGAAAAAGGGAATATTTGATCATTTAATTCCTGAGAATAAGTACCTGCAGCTACATATACAGTTTTGGGATTACTGCTGTCTGATTCTATCTTCTGAAGTGCCAATGCAATTGTCTTTATGGGTACATTTGGAGCTAAACCACTATTCTCGTCATTTCCATCTGTAGAGATATATAGATCATGATTAACTCTTTCCAAGAAATGATTTTGTGGATCAACAGTAATTTCACCTGTACTTGTAATACTACGTTGATAATAGGCAAAATAATCAAACTGATCTTGAACCGTGAATGTATCAACAATAGCATGGATATCGTTCACTGCATCACTTGCAAGTATATCAAGAGCTTGACCTGCAAAATTATTATAAATACTACATAAATTCACCGGATCAAAAATAATATTCGATTCATCAACTACATTTAAACCACCGCCATTACATGCATAATTATTGTATATACTCACACCAGCTAATGTAATATCCGCTCTGTGTATATCTATTCCACCTCCATAAACAGCATTATTGTTAAATATATTACAGTTAACAATACTAGCATTAATGGGATCTGTTTGGAAAGTTGTAGAAATGCGTATACCTCCTCCTAACCTATCAATATCACCGTATATTATATCTCCTAATCCATTTGTAATTGAAAATCCTCTTATAACAGCTCCTAATTCATTACTTTCTAATCTTACGCATGAACCTTGTTGACTGCCATCAATAACAGTATTTGAAATGTATGTTTCATCTCCGGTTATCAATTCAAGACTGGCAAGTGTAATATTCTTGCCATTGAAGTTTACGTTTTCATAATATCTTCCGGGATAAACCAGAACAGTATCACTATGAACAGATGCATCAATTCCTTCTTGTATTGAAATGAAGTTACCTGTACCATCCTGCTTAATATGCCAGGTTGTGGAATTAAGCAGTGAGCAGAAACTTACTAGAGCAAACAACAGACATAATTTAATTTTCATTTTTTCCTCTAAGTTATCCTAAGCCCTATTCTAATCATTAAGAACAGGGCTAAAGGATAGTGTAATTAAATCATAATGTTACTTAAGAAGCAACATTTTTTTATTCAATGTTTTTTCACTTGTTGTTAACCTGTAGAAATACACTCCACTGGCGACTTGCTTTTTGCTGTTATCCGTTCCATCCCAAATCGCTTGATAATGTCCTGAATTCTTATTCTCATTAACAAGAGTTCTAACTTTTTGTCCTTTGATATTGTATACATTCAGTTCAACATCTCCTTCATCTGCCAGAGAATATCTTATTGTCGTAGTCGGGTTGAAAGGGTTAGGATAGTTCTTATCCAGTGAAGTCTTGATGATACCAGGTGTATTATTACCGGAATCTTTTAGGAAAATCAGGTAGTAACGATCTTGTGTTTTAGAAAAATCAAGTTTTCCCTTGTTCCCAACATCATTAAGATTTTCCTTTATAGAGTAACTATCTATCAGCGCATTCTCTGATCTAGCACTATAGTACAGTTGAAATTCTACTGAACCCGGATCAAATGCCATTGAATCATTAAGGACATAAGCACAGATTTGAACCAAAGAATCTTCAATTACTTCTGCACCCTTGCATTCATTGTCAACAAAGATTCCTATCTCTGTTGGGTTACCCAAAGCTTCAGGATCAAGTTCTACGTATACTGGTATGTAATCTGCTTCTTCAATGTAGGTGAAGCTCTCAGAGGATGATCTTGTACTTTTGGGAACAGAACCTCCACCTTGTTCTCCCCAATAGAAGCTACAATCATTTGTACAATTAACAACCACCAGGTCTCCATAGTTTAACGTCCAATTACTTGCACCAAGCCAACCTAAAGCTGTTTTTGTCAGTGTGAAATCTTCGGTCTTAATCATATCGATATCATCTAAAACGGCTTCAAATGCATCTAAAGGTTCCATGCTGGCTTCAGGAAAATATCCTATCCAGTTTATTCTACCTTCAGGTAACATCCCGGCTGTCAAATCTATAGTGGTGAATTGTGATTCAAGAAAGCCTGTTACATCAAGATCAAATGATTCATGCATAGAGATTTTATACCCCTGCACACTTGTAAACTCATGTAAATAATTAGTCCATTGCCCTTGATCATACTCAATTGTTTGAGAGATTCCATCCTCATACCACTCTACTTCATCCAAAATTGTATAATCCCAGATATCAGTTAACCAGTTTTCTGCTAAATCTGCATCAATTGAAGTTGTATTTATGACAGGGAAACACATCCAATTGATACCTTCAGTTGTATCTATTAATTCAATAGTCTCATTCTTATGATCAATTGCTCGTACTGCACCCATGTCAGAACGGGTTCCATCTGGATCAAAGATAGATGGATCTCCGGTGTCGATTAGAGGGGAATAATAAGAATAATCGTCAGTCCACAATGGTTTATAGTTTGCATCAACTAAGGGTTCTGCATTTATATTGCCAATTCCAATAACAGGGCTACCTCCCTGAATATTAGAATAATAAATTTCAACATCTGAATCAATAATATAAATTTGATCAGAATCTAAATTATTATCCCATACAAGGCAATTATTTAATAAAAAATCTGAATAAGAAATTCGAATACCATAAAGATTACTATTAGGATTACTAAAATTTCCATTCCCATAAATTGTTGAGTTAGAAATAACTCCATCTGAAAATTGAATATATATTCCGACAGATGTATTATCATGTAAACATAAATTTTCAAAGTAGGGATTTGAGTTATTAACAAAGATTGTTCTTGACGTTGTGTTTGAGTAAGCTTCAATATTATTCACAATTGCATTTGATCCTTCGAAACATATTGCTGATGCTCCGTAATTATCATGAATAATTAAATCAGTTAGTATTGGACTGGCACCATAACATAAAATACCTGTACCTTCATTTGATTGTGTAGTATTGCCTTCAGTAATGGTGAAACCTTTTAGTACTGAATTTACATCTTCAGCATGATTAAACAGAACAACTCTACTCTCTACAGCTACATTTAATCCACTAATTATCGTATTCTCGATGTAATCAGTATCTTGAATATAATGATACAATGATGTCACTAAAATCCTTTTACCATTGAAATTAATATTTTCATAGTAAGTTCCAGGATGCACGATAACAATATCACCATCTGATGCTGCATCAATTGCTGATTGAATTGTAAGATAATTATTAGCATCTACTATAAAAAGGATCGAATTATATTCAAACATTGTCAGATCAATATTTGAAGTAGTTTGTCCAGCTGCTACTTCAATTTCATCAGCATAATAGTAACTCTCTGAATAACCAGATAAATATGCACTCACAGAATAATTACCCTTATATATTTCAACCTCATAATCTCCATTAGAATCAGGATGTGTTGTTTTAAAACCAACTGTAACAACAACATCCTCTACATTTCCATTTCCTCCATTCAAACTAATGTTTCCAGAAACAACACCATTGAAACCTGGGGGATAAATATGTACTATTCCAGAATTAATAGACATGTTTGGATATGGATGAGGTAATGAATACCAGCACTCAACATTGGCTACTCCTTGTCCATAATTTAAATGAAAAAGCTCTTCATACTCATCGTTTAACAAATAGCCATCACAAATCATAGAATGTGCTGGTGGTCCTATACTTAGTTGTACAGGCATTGCATTTTTCATATCTATTATGATATTTGAAATCAACTTATCTAGATTGTAATTTATTCGTTCAGCATTATTGTATTCAAATTTTTCTATATAATATTCAGGACGAACAACACCACCTGATGCTGTGAATGAATATTTCATTTCACATGCCACACCAGCAATAAAGCATAATGCTGCAAGCTCATCTAAATAATAATTTTGATTAATTGGATTAATTGAAGTATTTGTTCCATATAGATCTCGAAGATCATCTAAATATGTATTCATTGATGAGTAGATAGACCCCCATGTTGAATCGAACGCTGGGAATTCTCGGGTTTGAGCATGGTAATCAATTATTATGACAGGGTTTGTATTCGTTGATATATATCCATCATTTTCATTAGTCCACACTCTATTCCCAATATATTTATGATAATTTAATATCTGTGAAGATGCCGTTGCTGAACAACCTACCACGCATCTTTCATCGTTTTCAGGATCTTTAGGGCAAAATTCATTAAATACATCCCCTTGCTTCCATTCTGTTTCAATCCAACCGCCAGTGATAGTTGATCCTGCAGGAGGCCAATACTGCTCTTCTCTTTGATTGAAGTAAGTAGTATCTTGAGTAGTATAATAGTCCCATAAATCATTCTTATTCAGAACGCCAGGTAATGTCCCACTATTCATAGCATCAATTCTTTCGGTCATATCATTCATTAGCATGTGATACAAAACATTCTCAGGATCAGAATCATAATCAAAATCATTCTGTACTGAATAGCTAATGATCGGTTGAATATCAGTGTTAACTGATAGAGCTATAAATCCTAATGGTGAAAGATTAGCAATATAAGCTACTGTAACGTTTTTATCATCTTTGAATTCGACAACAGTGTCAACTGATAATGAATCATGATATAATTCTAAATAAAATTCTGCTACATCAGTTGCATCATTAATGCTTGAAAGTACTGCGAATATTCTTAGACTCAATGAAACTAAGAATATTATTAAAATCGTCTTTTTCATTACGTTCTCCTTTTGTATTTATTTTTTGGGGGTTAATTATAGATTTCAATTTATAAAAACCAGATTTCGATATTAAAGGCTCGATTTATTTTCCGATATTTTTTTTAAATCAATGGCACTTAATGATTGGCAGCTGCCACGCTCTTCCTGCTTTCCTTCTTGCTTGGCTGTGGAGCTGTTTGTTACACACAATTCCTTAAATAATTTCAGTTATTCTTTCGTATAAATCGATAAAGTGGTTTTGTCGTAATCTGAATTTAGTTCCGTGATTATGACCCGTTCTTGCATCAAAATCAATTAAAATATTTCCAGATTCCAGAGCATTAAGAAATCCTTCAAAATTAAATTTTTGCAACATTAAAACTTTGCAATAATGATATGATTCTTTTTTTGTCTCTTTATCTTTTCTTACCTCAGCTTGAACATAAAATGTATTTGGTAATTTTGTTCCAGCTTTATGCATTAAATCGTCAAAGCCCCAATAAGGTTGTGGATTTAATTCACTCAATCCAATACTGTTTTTTACAGAATTCAACCAATTATTGTGTGAAGAATCTACTTTATTAGAATCGAAAGTAATTAGAATTTTACTTGATTTTCTATCAACTTGTATGCCAAATCCTCTATTTGTGAAATTATTTCCGTTTATTGTTTGCCGAAAACTCATTTCATTATCTTTATACTTTTTTCCTGCTTCTTTATGTTT
>Ga0307987_1002142_pt1 | contig 10466 bp, 9 predicted proteins | sample EllFjometagen181_FD_203157 | JGI IMG/M metagenome (GOLD analysis project Ga0307987, IMG submission 203157) | Marine microbial communities from Ellis Fjord, Antarctic Ocean - #181 | ecosystem: Environmental > Aquatic > Marine > Unclassified | place: Southern Ocean | collected 2014-10-08 | reverse complement strand
GTTACAATGCAATTTATGGAAGTTTTGCTGCTTTGCCTTTGTTTCTCATCTGGCTCCAGGCCTCCTGGATTATTTTATTGTATGGGGCAGAAATTGCATTTGCCTGGGAAAACACAAGCGCCTTTGAAACCGATGACATGGAGTATGATAATATCAGCATTCGTTTGCAAAAACTGATAATGCTTAGAATTCTCCTGTTATGTGTAAAACGATTTGCAAATGGCCAGACACCGGCTATGGATATTGAGATATCAGCTGAGTTAAAAATTCCCCTTATAATTATAAAAATAATGCTGGAAAAACTTGTGAAATGCAATCTTTTGTTTGAAGTTTCTTCTTCTCCAATTGTTCTGGGATATTCTCCGGCAATGGATATTGAATCTTTAAGTATATCAGATGTTGTTACGGCCTTTGAGACCCATGGAGATGAATACGTCCAGGTTGGAGGCACCCTGGAATTTGAAGCATTGGAGGAGAGTCTTACCTCCTTTGCGCAGGCGGCAAAAAACTCCTCTGGAGAACGGAAATTAAAAGATATTTAAGGCTATTGTTGTGCCATTATGGTGTTGTAATATTAAAAAATTCTTTTATTTCCTCTTCCTTGCGCTTGAGCTGATCAATTATCAAGCGCAGGATAGATTCATTCACACCAATTTTTTTCGAAACATTTTTAATGGTTACTGGCACGGGATTGCCACTGTGCCCAATTCCTGCTTTTTGTGTTAAATAGTCTGCAAGATTTATTATCAAGGATTGATGTCTGAAGTTTACAGGAGAAGACTCTGGGGTGTGATGATACCTAACCGGAATAATAATGGATTGAGGGAAATTCCATCGTTTCATCACCAGGGCGGACAACATTGCATGATCCAGTTTAAAAACAGCATTTTCAGCAAAATACAATGGCTTTTTATTCTCCATTGCAAACTGCCTTACCTTTACATATTCCTCGTTAAAATACATGGAAAAAATGATCTTGCCCATGTCATGGAGAAGAGCAGGTATAAAAATCTTGTTTGCAATGGCAGGATTTGTTCTTTTGGCCAGCTCCTTAGATACGGTTGCAACCCCTATACCATGTATCCACAAGGCTTTCAAATCCAGGGTTAATTTTGATTTCTTGGTAACAGCCGAAAGGACCCCCATGCCAAGGGCAATACCGACAATCTCATCAAAACCAATTACAGTGATGGACCTCTTGACGGTTTCAACTTTTGTCCTTTGGGCATAATAAATTGAATTGGAAAGCCGTAACAGCTTGTTGGTCATTCCCTGATCATAGGAAATAACATCTGCCAGCTCTGCTGTCGTGGTTTTTTTATTGGATGCCACACTTATGATTCGGTTTACAACCACAGGAAGGGTGGGTATATCACTCTCCTTTTTTTGAACCATTTTAAGAATTTCAGTTTTTACGTCCATCTATTCCTTTTTACCGAATCTATTAAAATAAACTTTGTCATATTGCAGGGTTTCTTTGGCATGCCCTTTTTTAATTTCATCAGGATACCCTAGAGCAATGATGGATTCAATCATTATATTATCGGGTACATCTAAAAGTTCTTTAATATATGCATCTGCGCTTTTGGATAAATCGTGATCCCGTTTACGAATCTGAACCCAGCAACTGCCAAGGCCCATGGCATGTGCGGCAAGATGGATGAATATTGAGGCGATGGAAGCATCTTCAACACACACATCGCTTTCCGAAGAGTCTGCGCACACAACAATACCCAGGGGGGCTTTTTTCAAAAAAGAGGAGCCATGGGGTTTTGCCAATGCAAGTTTCTCAAGAAGATCTGCTCTGTCAATCACAATAAATCGCCAGGGATTAAAACTTCGTGAGGAAGGAGATCTTAATGCAGCCTCAATAAGCTGTTCAATTTTTTCTTTTTCAATTGCCTGATTTTTAAACTTTCTAATGCTTCGCCGTGGTTCAATGAGTTTTAAAAACATGGTTTCCCCCCTATTGGAATTAAAAAGGATTACTGAATAAAAATTAATGAAATCGGGTTATATTTATATTTCCCCTGGATTGCATTTCATCAAATTTTTTCCTTAAAAATCGTTTAAATCTTTTTCTTGTCACCGGCCAGAGCAGCAGCAACCCAAATACATCTGTCATGAGTCCTGGAGTTATCAATACAAGTCCAGCTATCAAAATGATCAAAGCATCCATGAGATCCTCTGCCGGCATAAGGCCCTGTTGAAGGTTCGTCCTGACCTTGAGCATGGTATTCATCCCTTCCATCCGGGCAAGCCAGGCACCTGCAAATCCAGTCAAGATGACCAATAGGATGGTATTGAACCCTCCTATGAGTGTTCCTACTTTTATTAAAAGATAGAGTTCAATAACCGGTATGAGTGTAAAACACAAAAAAAGTCGAAGCAGCATTTTGTTTCTCCCAAAGGGGTTTATATCTGTTAGAATAATGATAATGGAACCATCTTTGTCAAGCTGAAGCTATCGCTAATATTCTTTTCATGACATCTTGTCAGCTGAAATCCTGCCGATCAGTTCTTTTAGAAGCTTGGCCGCCACCATGGCAGTAACTGAACAATAATCCCGTTCAGGATTATATTCCACAATATCACCGCCAATGATATTGCCCTTTACCTGATGAATGATATCAATTACCTGACGGGTGGTTAACCCTCCAGGCTCATGGTGGGAAACACCCGGTGCAAATGCCGGGTCCAGGCAGTCCATATCTATAGAAAGATAGACAGGACCCTGAAATTCCAGTTTTTCAATCCACCCATTTCCATCTTTCATTTCCATAACTTCAACACCCAGCCGGTCTGCCTGGGTTCTCTGATGGCCGTTGATAGTTCTGATCCCTGCCTGAACAAGTCGTTTTGCCATTTTTTTTTCCATGATCCTGGCAAAAGGGCATGCATGGGAAAAGGGATTGTTATCAAGGGTGTCGTAGAGGTCTGGGTGGGCATCCAGATGTAATATATTCAGAGAGTTATACTTATTTGCATGGGCTTTAAAAACAGGAAATGTAATGGAGTGATCTCCACCCAGAGAAATTACCCTGGCTCCTTTTTTAAGAAGTCCGTCAACGGTATTGGTAATGGCATCAAAAGTAGATGGCGTATCAGCACAGTCCAGATCCCCCATATCATAGAGGCTGCTTATACTGCCCAGATCAATACCATGTTCTGTCCAGAGGTTGGATGAATCGGAAAAATAACTTTCCCGTATTCTGGAAGGAGCCAAAGCAGGGCCTCTTCTAAAAGAGCTATTGGCATCAAAAGGGATGCCGAGAACACAGATACTTTCTTGATCAATAGAATAATGGTCGATAGAATAATGACCAATGGGATCAGAAGTAGTGGAAAACTGACGAATGGGGTCCTGGTTACTGGACTTTAGATGGGGGACAAATGATTTCATTGTTTTTTTCTTTCATGGGAAAAGGGTATAAAAATTGTTTCGGATCCCAAATATTGGAGTCCATCTTTCTGACAACAGAATTTTTAATTTTTTTTAAAAAGCTATCCCTGGATATTTCAACAGCTCCCATTTTAAGCAGATGACCTGTGGTAACCTGGCAGTCAATCAAATCAAAGCCATGAAATATTAAATGGTTTATAAGGGCCACAAGAGCAATCTTGGAGGCATCAGCTTCAAAGCTGAACATGGATTCCCCAAAAAAAGAACCCCCGACACAAACCCCGTAAAGACCTCCCACCAACCTGTTTTGATACCAGGCCTCAATGGAATGGGCATACCCAAGTTCATGAAGGCTGATATAGGCTTCTATCATTTCATCCACCAGCCAGGTTCCATCATTGCCTGGACCCCTTGGTTTTGAGCAGGCTACAATGGTTTGTTCAAAGGCATTGTCCATTGTAACCCTGAAAGGAACTTTTTTTATCTTTTTTTTCAGACTTCGGGAGATTCTAAGAGCCTTGGGAAACAATACCAGCCTGGGGTTCGGGGACCACCACAGGATGGGTTCATTGTCTGAAAACCATGGAAAAATACCGTTTTGGTAGGCAAGCAAAAGCCGTTGGGTACAAAGGTCCCCTCCAATGCAGAGGAGACCGTCAGATCTTGCAAGCCATGGTGGCGGAAATTCAATTTTTTCTGATAACCTGAAAAGGGGCATTCAACTTTTAAAAGTAAAGGTTAACTCTTCATTCCTCAGGCCGATTGATATTTTTCCCCCTTTTTCAAGTCTGCCAAAAAGAATTTCATCTGTGAGCTTGTCTTTTATGGTTGTCTGAATGAGCCGGTCAAGGGGTCTGGCTCCAAATTTTGGATCATGCCCTTTCTTGGCCAGAAAGGTTCGGGCTTTGGTAGAATAATTCAAAGAGATCTTCTTTGCTTTCAGCATTGTTTTCAATTCCTTCATGTTCTTGTCCACAATCATTTCCATGATCTCTTCGGACAAATGGTTAAACTGAACAATGCTGTCAAGGCGGTTTCTGAATTCCGGGCTAAAGGTTTTTTCCACGGCCTTCATCCCCTTTGAATCCGCATTGGCGATCTGGGAACTAAACCCTATGCTATTGACACTCATTTCCCTGGCTCCTGCATTGGAAGTCATGATAAGGATCACATTCCTGAAGTCAGCTGACTTGCCGTTGTTGTCTGTCAAGGTGGCATAATCCATAACCTGGAGCAAAATATTGTATAGATCCATATGGGCTTTTTCAATTTCATCCAGCAGCAGCACGGAATGGGGATGTTTTCGAATGCTATCGGTTAAAAGACCTCCTTGGTCAAATCCCACATAGCCTGGAGGCGCACCAATCAGCCGGGAAACCGCATGCTTTTCCATATATTCGCTCATGTCAAATCGTAAAAATTCAATGCCCATATTGGAAGCTAGCTGCTTGGCCACTTCCGTCTTACCCACACCCGTAGGGCCCATGAACAAAAAAGATCCAATGGGGCGGTCCGGAGCGGCCAGCCCTGCCCTGGATCTTTTAATGGCAGTGGACAGGGTATTGATGGCATCGTTCTGTCCATAAATAACCTTGAAGAGTCTTTCAGGCAAGGATTCAAGGTTTGCCTTATCCGTTGATGTCACACTGGTGACAGGTACCTTGGCAATCTTTGCCACAATGGTTTCTATATCTTTTGTGCTGACATTTTTGCGTTTACCCGCCCCCTTAAGGCGAAGGTAAGCACCGCTTTCATCGATCACGTCAATGGCCTTGTCCGGCAGCAACCGGTCATTGATATATTTGTCAGACAATTTTGCTGCTGTTTCCAAAGTCTTATCTGAATACTTAAGACCGTGGTGTTCTTCGTAATAGGGCCTGAGTCCCTTTAAAATCTCAAAGGTTTCATCCACAGTGGGTTCTGAGACTTCTATTTTTTCAAACCGTCTTGAAAAAGCTCTGTCTTTCTCAAAATGATTTTTATATTCTTCATAGGTAGTGGTTCCAACACATTTAATATCACCTGAAGAAAGGGCTGGTTTCAGGATGTTTGAGGCATCCATTGAACCGCTGGTGGTGGCTCCTGCACCCACAACCGTATGAATTTCATCAATGATCAGAAGGGCATTTTCCTTTTGTTCCAGGGCATTAATCACATCCTTGAGTCTTTGTTCAAAATCACCCCTGTATTTGGTTCCGGCAAGAAGCGCCCCCATGTCCAGGGAAAAAAGTTCACAGTCCGCTAGAAGGTCCGGCACCTGTTTGTCGTTTATTTTCAAGGCAAGGCCTTCGGCAAGGGCTGTCTTACCCACACCTGGATCACCCACCAGAATGGGGTTGTTTTTCCTCCTGCGGCAAAGCACCTGCATGACCCGTTCCGTTTCATTGTGACGGCCTATGAGAGGATCAATTTTTTTGTCCCTGGCCTTTTTCAGCAAATCTGTTGTAAAGGCTTCAAGGGGATCTTTTTTCTTTGGCCGCTTGGTTTTAGGGTCTGCCTGGGGAAATATTTTATGGGATGGATTTGGATTGGGGTTTGATTTTTTCTCACTCTCCGCTGAATGGGAAATATGTTTCAACACATCCAGCCGGGTTATGCCTTCCGATTCCAGGTAAAAAGCTGCATGTGAATCTTTTTCCTGGAAAATTGAGGCAAGAATATCCCCAAGATTAACCTCACTTTTTTCCGCTGACCTGGCCTGGTTGATGGCCCGTTGTATCATCCGCTGAAAACCAATGGTCTGCTGAAGGACATACTCTTCCTGGCTTTCTATTTTGGTTAATTTTTCTTCAAAGAATTTTTCCAGTTCATCCTTTATCTGCCCGGGGCTTCCCCCACATTTTTCAATGGTTTCCAAACCGATTTCATGGTTAAGGATTGCATAAAGAACGTGTTCAACACATACATACTCATGCCTTCTTTTTTTTGCTTCCCGTACGGCAAAACCGAGAGCAGTACTGAGTTCTTTGCTTATCATAACCTTACTCCTTTTCCATTGTACTTTTTAAAGGAAAGCCTTTATTGCTTGCCAGATTGTGTACGGTATCTACTTTGGTTTCTGCAATTTGCTTCGGATAGATACCACACACTTCCTTTCCCTTATTATGTATATTAAGCATTATTTGCGTCGATTTTTCAAGTGATTTCCCAAAAACAGTTACAAGAATTTCCACAACAAATTCCATGGTGGTATAATCGTCATTCCATAAAATGACCTTATACATGGGAGGATTGTCCCTTCTGGTTTTTGAGGATATTCCTTTTTTTGTTTTTGAATCCGTGGATGTCATAAATTACACCTTGGACATACAGCATTTTTTATATTTTTTACCACTGCCGCAGGGACAGGGGTCATTCCGTTGTACTTTCTGGGTACTGCGTTTCACAGGCTTCTTTATAGCGGGTTCGTCAGCATGGGAAAAGGTCAGGTCTCTTTGTTCATTTCTTTTCATTTCATCCACCTTGGAGGGCTCGGAAATCTGAATTTTAAACAAAATATCAATCACCTCTTCCTTGATTCTTTCCATGAGGTCATGGAACATATCAAAACCTTCTTTTTTGTATATACGCAAAGGATCCTGCTGAGCGTATCCCCGAAGTCCGATTCCTTCTTTTAAATGATCCATGGATAACAAATGTTCTTTCCATCTGGTATCAACGGTCTGCAAAATGATAAACCTTTCCAGCTGGCGCATCTGCTCTTCTACAACAAGGGCTTCCCTGGCAAGATAATGCTCTTTTACCTTGGTAAAAATAGAATCCGACACCTGGTCCTGGGATTGATTCTCTGTAACAGGCAGGCCAAGATCCATTGAAAAATTAAATAATTTCTTTATGCTGCTTTCAAGTCCCTTTATATCCCAATCCTTTATGGGTTTTTTTTCAGTGGAGAATTCACTCACCAGGTCATAGGACTTGTCTTCAATCATTTCAAGGACCACAGTTTTTAAATCACTTTCCTCCAGTGCCTGACGGCGCTGGCGGTAAATCACTTCCCTTTGCTGGTTCATTACATCATCATATTCAAGCAGGTGTTTCCTGATTTCAAAATTGTGACCTTCCACCTTGGACTGGGCATTCTCAATGGCCTTGGAAATAAAAGAGTGCTCAATATGTTCCCCTTCTTCAATGCCCAGTTTATCCATGACCGCATGTATCCTGTCCCCGCCAAATATCCTCAAAAGGTCATCTTCCAGGGACAGATAAAACCTTGAACTGCCCTGGTCTCCCTGCCTTCCGGAACGTCCCCTAAGCTGGTTATCAATCCGTCTGGACTCATGCCTTGAAGTACCCAGTATATGCAATCCTCCCAGTTCCTTGACACCTTCTCCAAGCTTGATATCAGTACCCCGGCCAGCCATATTGGTGGAAATGGTTACAGCCCTTTTTTGTCCGGCATTGGCAATAATTTCAGCTTCTGCCTTATGGTGCTTGGCGTTTAATACATTATGGGGGACACCTTTTTTTTTAAGTTTCCTGCTCAGGTCCTCGGACACGTCAATGGAGATGGTACCCACAAGCACGGGCTGGCCTTTTTTATGGAGGGCAATGATCTCATTGATTGCTGCATCATATTTTTCTTTCTGGGTTTTATATATGAGATCTGGAAAATCCTCCCTGATCATGGGTTGATTGGTGGGAATTACCATTACATCCAGGTCATAGATTTTTTTAAACTCAGGTGCTTCTGTTTCAGCTGTCCCGGTCATACCGGACAACTTGTCATACATCCTGAAATAATTCTGAAAAGTTATGGAAGCCAGGGTCTGGTTCTCATTTTCAATCTTAACATTTTCCTTTGCTTCCAGGGCCTGGTGCAAGCCTTCACTGTAACGCCTGCCTGTCATCAGACGTCCGGTAAATTCATCAACAATGACCACCTGGTCGTTTTTAACAATATAATCAGTATCCCGTTTAAACAGGATGTGGGCTTTAAGGGCCTGGTTTAAATGATGAAGCATTTCAATACTGGCCGGATCATATAAATTTTCCACATCCAATAGTTCTTCCCCCTTGGCAATACCCTCCTCTGTCAGGGAAACGCTTTTGGATTCCTCATCCACGGTATAATCAATTTCCTTTTTAAAAGCCGGGATAATGGTATTGACCTGGATATAAAAATGGGTGGATTTTTCAGTGGGTCCTGAAATGATCAGGGGAGTTCGAGCCTCATCAATGAGAATAGAGTCCACCTCATCCACAATGGCAAAATTGAGATGACCCTGGGCAAGGCTTTCCTTGTCAAACTTCATATTGTCCCGGAGATAGTCAAACCCGAATTCATTATTGGTGCCATAGGTGATATCAGCTGCATAGGCTTCTTTTCTTTCCTGGTCGTTTAAGCCATGGAGGACCACTCCAACACTCAATCCCAGAAAATTATAAATCTGGGCCATCCAGTCGGCATCACGCCGGGCCAGGTAATCATTAACCGTGATAATGTGTACCCCTTTGCCGGAAAGCGCATTTAAATAGGCTGGAAGGGTAGACATAAGGGTTTTACCCTCACCGGTTTTCATTTCAGAAATGGCCCCATGGTGAAGTGTAAGCCCACCGATGAGCTGCACATCAAAATGGCGCATACCAAGAATTCTGACAGAAGCCTCCCTTACCAGGGCAAAGGCTTCAGGCAAAATATCATCCAGGGACTCGCCTTTTTCAATCCTGCCTTTAAATTCCAGGGTTTTCTGGGCAAAATTTTCATCAGACAGAGACTGCATTTGAGACTCAAACCCGTTAATTACATCTACAATGGGCTGAAGTTTTTTTATTACCCGGTCATTATTGGAGCCAAAGATCTTTGTAAAAAAATTAAATACCATTTATATTTTACCTATCCTTTTACCGAATCAATTACGTATATAAAATTAAAATAAGCATACAAAAAATTAAAAATTATACAGACATTAAACTTTTCTGTAAAACATATAAGCATTATTCCAGAAAATAAAATAAAAAAATTAAAATAAATTATTTCTTTTGGTGAAATCGGCAAAGAAAATTGTTGGGGCAGGAACTAATTGAGGATATATTTTAAAGGATTGGCAGGAGTTCCATTGATGCGAACCTCGTAGTGTACATGGGGACCGGTGCTTTGACCTGTATTGCCGAGAAGCCCTAGAACTTCCCCTCTTTTCACATTCTGACCCCGCTTGACCAGTATTTTTTTCATATGTCCGTATTTGGTGACTCTTCCATATCCGTGATCAATGACGACAAGAAGGCCATAATACATTTTGTTGGCCGCATAGGAGACCTTGCCATCGGCAGTTGCAATAATTTTGGTTCCCAGTTTATTTGAAATATCCAGCCCGGCATGGAAGGTGCGCTTGCCCGTGAAGGGGGATTTTCTGTAGCCAAACTTGGAGGTGATCCAACCGCCAACCGGCCTGATGGATGGTGTAGCTGCCAGAAGATTCTTTTTTTTCTCAATCTGGCCAATCAGACTTCCGAAATCCAATACCTGCTGCTTTGTAGCCAGGGTTGTCTGCTTCACCTGCTGATGCATTTCCCGAATCAGGCTGTTGTGCCTGTCCTCCAGGGGAATATCCTGGTCCAGGTCATTTTCCGGAATTCCGCCAATACCGATCAAACCAGATGAGTCTCTGGTCTTTTGTATATCAGCAATAAGCCTTACCTTAGCCTCAAGTTTTGACAAAGTTTCCACCTGTTCTTTTAGAGCATCAATATTTTTTGCAAAAATCTGAATCTGACTCCTCTGACTGGAAATTTCATTACTCTGGAAATTGATAGTCTTTGTCAATGCTGTATTGTCAAAGGATATAGTCTTTAAACGATAATAATCATAACCCATATAAGAAAGACCGGCACCAGTACCCAGGGCAATAACCATGAAAAAAGCCAAGACCAGTTTGTGGATGGAAAATTCCCTGATGTTGGAACTTGAGCCGGAATGAAACCATATTTTTATTTGTTTTTTCATTATCACTTTTTTAGTTAGATAATTAATTTATGTCAAGCATATAATTATGTTACAAAGGGGTTTGAACATAGTCCAACCCAGTCGTCTCAGATAGTCCGAACATAATATTCATATTTTGTA
>Ga0307987_1002141_pt1 | contig 10467 bp, 6 predicted proteins | sample EllFjometagen181_FD_203157 | JGI IMG/M metagenome (GOLD analysis project Ga0307987, IMG submission 203157) | Marine microbial communities from Ellis Fjord, Antarctic Ocean - #181 | ecosystem: Environmental > Aquatic > Marine > Unclassified | place: Southern Ocean | collected 2014-10-08 | reverse complement strand
ATTAAGTGTAGTGAGGATATTCGTAAAAAAGACGTGCTTACACTTGGTCGTATTCTTGGTCTTGATCGTGCTCCAGAGGTTAAAACCATACGTCGCAAGCTGCACGAATTAGTAGGGCAGCAAAAAGCTTTTCAATGGATGAAAGAACTGGCCGAAGCACGTGTAGCTGAGTGCGAAGGTCCGGTTAAGACCATCCAAATAGACGGGCATATTATAGCATATTCAGGCAAGAAGAAGGTAGGAACTGTTTATAGTGCCCGAACCAAACAAGTAACCAAGGGGCAGACAGAGAACTGGGTGAACCTACCCAATCTCTTCACATGGTGCATCCACATAAAAAGACCATGACCAATTCCAGGCAATAATCTCAATCGAATCAGATACGCTTCGGATACCATCATGAACTAGTTTGATGACTTCGACAACGATATCTTCTGAGTTGCGTTTTGCACAACGTGGACAATCAACAGCTAAGTTTTCAATTTCGCCCAATGCGCCAAGCACTCTGCCGCGTCTGGAAACGCAATGCGCAGGATATTCCGAAGCGGTAATAAGAATGATTCCTCCAAGTAGAGGTAATGCTTCCCCCAATTTCCCCGTAGCATTTTTTAGATAGTTCTGAACTTTTGCTGTTGAAGTACACATTGAGCGCACTTGCAAAGATTCAGAATTATCATCTCCTTCAATTTTTTCAATCTGCCCGGCAACATCGGGATGTTTTTCCCAGAAGGTCGTATTACTAATTGGCAAAGCTCGCGGCGGTTGCATATATATATATACTTTAATATTGTGTTTGCCGGCCCGTTCAATCAGTTTATTAAGTTTTTCTTGGTGAGTAGCGGCATTAGTGCCTAATTCAGGAAATATAGATTCTGATACGATATGATGTAACAGTCCATGAACCCAAATGCCATTAAATCCACTTTTTGCTATTTTCGCTAATACCTGATCAGTATAAACCTCATCAGCCGTCACTGTTTCATCTAGTAGGTCGTTTGGCGTTTGAGAGTTCTCGCCAAAACTAGTATATGGCGAACGCCATATCCTGATTGATTCAACCATGGTACTATCCTCTACTATCTTCTTTAATACTTTACTTTTTCACGTTTGCATTTCATTAAATTCCTTTTCCATTATTAATGTTTTTGACAGAATCATAATAAATTCAATAACCAAGATATATGACAAAATCATAATAAATTCAATAACCAAGATATATGACAAAATCATTTTATGACAAAATCATAATAAATTCAATAACCAAGACATATGGCAAAATCATTACTGGCAAAATCATTTTTTTAATCATTAGTATATAGGGATTAGTTGTGGTAACCCCAGTTCTGCGGTAAAAGATTTTTCATCTCTTCTTAATTAAAATATAAACAACTCTTTCTTAAAAAATGATTCTGTCGACAATGATTCTGTCGAAATTTTATACTTTTTAAGACCTATTTTGTTCCCGCTTGCGAACATTACATTTCTTTTCCCGCATGCGGGACTAGCAAAGCTAGCTAAATTCTTTTAAAAATGATTTTGCCACAAATGATTCTGCCAATAAGTATTTTATCTTTTTTCTTTCTTCAATCTGCGTTCTCTGTTGCTCTGCGCGATAATTCTTTTGGTTGCGGCTCGGCCGCCCTATGCTCTTGGTGCCTTTGTGCGAAATCTGTGGATAAAAACTCTTCTCTTCTTTCCGTGCTTTCGGTGTTTTCCGTGGTTTAATCTCTTTCTAAAATGATTCTGTCGATAAAATTTTTCCCGCATGCGGGACTAGCAAAACTAGCCAAACCCTAATCTTTTTAATCTGCAAGTCTGAGAATTCATCCTTGAAAAATGAGTTGAATTTAAGGTGTTTTGGTTCAACCACACAAACCGTGACAGAGCCGTAAATATTTGAATGAGTTAGGGGACTCTCGAATTGTTTGGAATTGCAATAATAATGATTCCGCATAATATCATTGGAATTGCCAAAAGAGCCCATACAAGAGGTATATTAAGTTTGCTGAATAAGTATCCTAAGACCGCTGGAGCAACTATACATCCTGCGGCACCAACTGCTACTGTTATGCCAACGACAGTTCCTGCTGAACGTGGATTTAAAACTGCTGTAAGATTTATTATTAGTGGCCATATTCCGGCAAAGCTGAATCCTAGTAATGCAAAGAATATAAAGCTAACTATCCATGAAGAAAGAAAAAATTGCACTATAAAAAGTATAGCTGCTGAAAATGATAATAGTGAAATTATTATTTTAGGTGATGTTTTCTCAGGAATTAATGCACATAAAATTCGCCCTAAAATCATAAAAAACCAGAATGCGGCAATTGCATATATTGCCCATCTCTCTGGAGCATGGTAATGTTTTTGAAGAAAGATATTAATAAATGTGGCTGAACCGGCTTCTGCAAAAACATAACAGAAGATTGCTATACAGGGGGCAATGAAACTCCATTTTATAAGCGGTAGTTTAATTTTTTCTTTATTGCTCTGTTGTTCTGCAAGTGCGTTAGGTACGGGGAAACGTGATACAAAGAATAGTAAATAAAGTATTAATGATAATACAGACATAATAAAAAAGAAGATTCTCCATGAAACACCATTAGGCATGAGCCATCCTAGGGTAAATAGGCTGCCAACAGCACCAAGGCAGTAGCAGACTTGCGAAACATTTAGAACCAATTTTTTTCGACCAGGAAAAAGTTCCATTAATATCACACAACTAATGCTTTCTAGAATCCCACCTCCGAGTCCTAGAAAAATGCTACCAAGATAGCAGGTCGTAATATTGTTACTAATGCCCCATATGAATGCGCCCAAAGAAAGCAGGATACATGCAGTTTGAATAACTATTTTTCTGCCAAATTTATCTGAAAGAATTCCTCCTATTATGGATGAAACCACAAATCCAGCAAACTGTACGCTAGCAACCATTGCGAATAATTCCGGTTGGATATTAAACTCTTTGGCAACTCTGACTATCGAGCCAAATACTAGGTTTGCGGAAACACCAAATAGCGCCACGGCGCAAAGAGAGGCACCTGCCAGTAGTTTTTTTGAGAATATTGTTTTGTTCATATTTGACATATTAATTAGTTATTGTTCCAAAGGCATGTATTCTGTTACAACTGTAACATCAAGTGTAGTTCCCGGCACCAAAGTTTCAGGGCATCCGCCAGCGGCTTCTATTTCCACAAAATTGTCCGTATCGCAATATACGCTGTAGCGAACACCTTTGTCGGTTGGCTGTTCCGATGGATCGGCATCAACTATATCAATATAATGCTGTTTATCTGATAAAGGTAAAGAAGTTCTCTGTATTCTTAGATTCTTTTCAGGAATATTAAGTTGAATCCATGGTGTGTTTTCACTTATACCAACTTGAAAACGTAATGTTCCGTCTGTAATGACATGCCACAATTTATCTTTGAGATAACGGTGACTGTCACTAGGATCATACATATCCCATATTTCTGATGAATCAGTTTCTGGGAAGATGACTTCACATCCAGAGCCACAATCAAATTGACAAAGTGTCCAAGGTGCTAGAAGACATTCTTTATGTGATAGGGGATGTGAGCTTATATATTTGATTGATTCAATAGTTTTGACAGTGAGAACGTCGTTCTCAGTTTTAACAGACACGTCACGACTGAAAATTGTGGATATTCCTAGTCCTGAAGCATTAATCAAATCTATTTCGGCTTCAATCAGCGCATGGTTCTCACTCTCTTCAATGAGGACAAAATTTGCACCAGTCAACCCTGGTGGTACGCGCCATGCTCCTGTGGAATATTCATACCCTAGACAGGTTCCTTCCGGTGCAGGCCAAAGCCCATCTCCACCTGGGTTCAAATATTCTTCACGTGTCGTTATCTTTTTAATGGCATCAACATTGACTTTGCTGACAACTTCTCCATTATAAATAGTATAAAGCCGTCCCTCAAGATCAAGTCCAGCAATAATGCCATTCTCAATATCTCCTATAAGGTGATAACGCTTTGTTCCCTGCTTAAAGAGTTCAATCAATTCTTGACTAGTCATTTATAATTTCCTTTTTTATTTCATTTCAGTCATCAGAGACGATGACCCTCCCGACTTGCAAACCAATATTGTCCTGCAAACTTCTTCCTTCTAAAAAATACCACCGGAGGCATTCCAACGTTTACCATTTACCGTTTACCATTTACACTTCTTGTGTCCCCGGCGTCCTCATTAGAAAATTTTTAATTTTCTTGTTTTTCGTCTTTTTTCATAGAATTTTTTACAGTACCTATTTCCACTCATCTGCAATTGTAGCAGCTGTTTTAAATATACCACCTCGGCTTTTTAATTCAGCCAATAAAATATCTAGTTCTCGACAAGCAACATCACCACAGTTTTTGGTAATAAATGGCAAAGGTGTTACGCTTGCTTCACCATAATCAATAGCCCCCTCAGGCATTTTATGAAACTCCCAAGGATGAAAGTAAAATGCAAGTACAGGCTTGACGCCACGTGAACTAACATACTCTATAAAGCTGTCAACTTTGCCCATTAGCGCATCAGCCGATTCTGTTCGAAATAATGGCCATTGATCTCGGTCTCGCTGATATGGGTCGTTACTCTCCATGCTAAGATCACAGAAGTTGGGAATTTCAACTAGCTTCATATCGCCTTCTTCAACCCAATTGTGTTTGGACGGATGATATGGGTAGTAGAGATTACGGTAAAAGTATAACGGCAAGGTTGCATCAGACTTATATCCAAGCTCTTCTAGAACATTTGTGACTTTTGTGCTTCCCCAAAGTCGGGGACATCTAAAACTGATTGGTCTTACTCCTGAAACCTCTTCCACAATTCTGGTAGCCTCTCTTATTCTTCCTTCCACTTCAAATGGAAATACAGGCCAATTATTAGGTAATGGGAAAATGGGGTCGCCAAGAGTTTCGTGCACAAGCCCATGGCAACCTATTTCGTGTCCGACGTCTCTTACCTTGTTCATCGTTTCTCTATTATTTTCAGCCGCATGACCAGTCCAGAAATAGGTTCCAACAGCATCATGTTTTGCCATTATTTCCAGCAGACGGGGAGTGCCGTGAAGGACTCCCTCGTAATCGCTTGTAAAAGAACCGATATCTGTTTCCATATCAATTCCAATAAGTACATCAAATTCAGTTTTCATTAATACTCCATTTATTGTTTAAGGTATTGTCAAAAGTTTGCAGGTTCAACCTGCAACCACCAAGCTGAGCTTGGATCCATATTTTTTTCGATTCACCCGCCTGCGTTCCTACGGCGTGGCAGGTAGAATCGACGCTACAGTTGTCAAATACAACATTAGTAGCTCGTTAATGTAGCGTCCGCTCTGCCTGTCGGGCCGTAGTCTCGAAGAGCGAAGACTGATGAGCGGAAAAATAGTTTTCAATGGCTAAAATTTTCTTCCGTATATCTTCAGCATTGAACATATAGCAATGTGCTTCAGAATGATACCCGAATCGCTTATCCTGCTCTACGTAGGGTAAAGCCCGTTTTATATTCTGCAATTCATCTTTAGTTATTTCATTATACTCTGTGAGTTTTTCGTTATTCCAATCAAGTCGCAGCTTGTATATTCGGAATAAATTCCGGGTACTGCGAAAAGCACCGGCACAAACTTCGGCATTAGCAATTTCCTCGGCGGCATGAAGAGAATTAACATTAGTTAATCCAAGTTTTAATAATTCTACAGCCTTATCCCATTTTTCTACAAGCAGGCCAAATCCCATAATAATTTCTTCTAGAGAGAAGTCTGCAATAGCGTTGGAAAGATCATCACCTCTTTCATCTCCCAACCAGGATCGGCCGGAAGTTTTTCCGTTAAGTGGGGCTGGATGGGATATAAAGCTTAGTGCATAATTAGTAGGTCCCGTATATAGGTAAGGAATGCAGAAAGGGTAGTTGTTCATGGCGTCAGCAAAAGCATCCCATGCTGCTCTTATTTTGGAACTATCGCATTCACCAAAATAATTTATAGCAAACTGTGATAATGCAGGTTCTTGTTCTGTGGGTGATTCAGTAGATAAAAACCAGTTAAATGCCGCGGTATTTGCCGTAATCATATTGCCAAAATTCCAGCACCCCATAAAACCGGCCAGATTGTTTTTTTTCACATAAGCAGCTTTTTTAAATAGATTTCCAATCAGCGGTAAATTTGGCACTGTTGCTAACTCGTGCGTTGTTCCGAACTGCAGTTTTGCAAAACAGCGAAGGCCATGTTTACGTGCCAAATCAAATGATTCAATACACTGTTCTGAAGGGCCGGCATACGAAATTGAGTATTCATCAATCTTACTATCTTTGTGGCCAAGAATATCTTTTTTTCCACCACGTTCGAATCCAACCATTAATATTACATCCTTAGGTAATTGACTGATCATCTCTTCACATGGTGCATCCACATAAAAAGACCATGACCAATTCCAGGCAATAATCTCAATCGAATTAGATACGCTTCGGATACCATCATGAATTAGTTTGATGACTTCAACAACTATATCTTCTGAGTTACGTTTTGCACAACGTGGACAATCAACAGCTAAGTTTTCAATTTCGCCCAATGCGCCAAGCACTCTGCCGCGTCTTGCAACGCAATGCGCTGGATATTCCGAAGCTGTAATAAGAATGATTCCTCCAAGCAGAGGCAATGCCTCCCCCAGTTTCCCCGTAGCATTTTTCAGATAGTTCCGAACTTTTGCTGTTGAAGTACACATTGACTGTACCTGAAAAGATTCAGAATTATCATCTCCTTCAATTTCTTCAATCTGCCCGGCAACATCGGAATGGTTTTCCCAGAAGGTCGTATTACTAATTGGCAAAGCTCGCGGCGGTTGCATATATATATATACTTTAATATTGTGTTTGCCGGACCGTTCAATCAGTTTGTTAAGCTTTTTTTGGTGAGTAGGGGCATTAGTTCCTAATTCGGGAAATATAGATTCTGATACGATATGATGTAACAGTCCATGAACCCAAATGCCATTAAATCCACTTTTTGCTATTTTCGCTAATACCTGATCAGTATAAACCTCATCAGCTGTCACTGTTTCATCTAGTAGGTCATTTGGCGTTTGAGAGTTCTCGCCAAAACTAGTATATGGCGAACGCCATATCCTGATTGATTCAACCATATTGCTATCCTCTACTATTTTCTCTAATACTTTACTTGTTCTCGTTTGCATGTTATTAAATTTGTTTTCTATATATTAATGTTTTTGACAGAATCATTGTCGACAGAATCATAATAAATTCAATAACCAAGATATATGACAGAATCATTTTAATGACAAAATCATAATAAATTCAATAACCAAGACATATGACAGAATCATTTTAATGACAGAATCATAACAAATTCAATAACCAAGATATATGACAAAATCATTTTAATGACAAAATCATAATAAATTCAATAACCAAGACATATGGCAAAATCATTACTGGCAAAATCATTTTTTAAATCATTAATATAAGGGATTAGTGGTGGTAACCCCAGTTCTGCGGTAAAAGATCTTTCATCTTTTTTTAATTCAAATATAAACAACTCTTTCTTAAAAAATGATTCTGTCGACAATGATTCTGTCGAAATTTTATACTTTTTAAGACCTATTTTATTCCCGCTTGCGAACATTAAATTTCTTTTCCCGCATGCGGGATTAGCAAAGCTAGCTAAATTCTTAAAAAATGATTTTGCCACAAATGATTCTGCCAAAAGTTTTACCTTCTTTTCAGACCTATTGTTTTCTACGAAATTCGTTGTTCGTTGGTAGTTAAGATACTTCAGTCTTCGCTCTCCGAGCTACGCCCGACAAGGCCGAGGGCAGGTAAGAACTTTGTTCTTGTTATTGCTTCACGGGTTTACACCCGTGGCGACATTATGTCGCACCTATGGAGCTGTAATCAGACCCGACCAACTATTAAATTCTCCCTGTTTTTAAAGTTATTCGATGCAATCGAACAGGGGTTTTTGATAATGCTAGTTGATCCAGCTACTAGCAAAATGTAACAATAAAATTAAATAAAGTTTTTCAAATAGCTAATAGCTGGACATAAGAGCAATTATAAAAAGACCATTGTTCCAACTTGTTGGAATGCTTTTAAAAACAATTAGTGCAAATTAGCGAGGAACCGACCAACGGGAGATAGGCTGGAGGTCACGACAGCAATGAGTGCAACGAATGGCCATTCGGTGACCCTTTTTGTGTTTTTTGTGCCTTTTTGTGGCTAAATTTCTTTTTTATTTTTTTAATCTGTGAAGAACCGACCAACGGGAGATAGGCTGGAGTCTACGACAGCAATGAGTGCAACGAATGGCCAATCTGTGAAATCTGCGGATAAAATTCTTCTATTCTTTCCGTGATTATCGGTGTTCATCAGTGGCTAAACTCTTTTTATAATCATTCTGCAAACAATCTTTTTCATGTCTTTCATAGAATTTTTGACAGTACCATATCAATAAATCGTCTTAACAGTCGATTTCAATCAATTCCATGTGTGAACCAGAATTAAGCATTTCTGCGGCTCCGGACTCTGTTACTCTAAGACCGTTCTCCCAGCGAAGACCAAAGTCTTTTGCAACAAAAAACGTATCCGCCTGGAAAGTCATGTTAGGTTGAAGTGTATACTCACTTATTGTCTCCATCCATGGCTTTTCCACTTCAATCAAACCGAGTCCATGACAGGGACCATAAAGATAATAGTCACTCATACCATCTGCGGCAACAAGTTCTTCGTATTTTATAGCAACTTCTTTTGCCATAATACCAGACTGCACCATCTCATAAGTTTTGTAGTGCATTTTCTTGCCATATTCAATTAGACGCTTATGTTCATCTGTCATTTTACCAAGACAAATGGGGCGACCAATAGAAGGAGAGTATCCGTCAACTTTACCGCCAATATTAATTTGAATAATTTCGCCCTTCTCAAATTTTCTATGCGTTGATCTAGAAATTGCATTAGTTGTCTTCTTGCCGCCAAATGAATAAACAGTATGTGCCTCAGATTCTGCCCCGTTAGCATAAAGGGTCTGTATTGCTATTCCTGCAAGCTCCAGCTCTGTCATTCCGGGTCTTACCGCAGCTAACATCGCTTCAAGGGCAATTTCTCCCAAACGTAAACCTTCGCGCAGACATTCTAATTCAGCTGGAGACTTTATGGCTCGTAAAGTTGTCATTATATCATCCGCATTTACAATCTCAGCATTTGGATATGCCTCTTTCAACCCTTCATACATCGCCATATTTGTGCATAAATGCCCAGCAAGACCTATTCGCTTTACATCTTTAACACCAATAGATTCAAAGACATCATTATAGCTGCTACCTGTTGACCCAGGGTAGACGGGATCTGCTGTTTCTCGATATTCTTTCATTAGATGAATATTATCAATTTTGCTTCTGCCTTTAGCAAACTCTTCAGATTCTAGTCCAACCATTAGCGCCGCTTTACCCGACGGAGCTACTGCAACTCCGCCCATTTCAAATAGTGGCCAGTATGCCGATAAATATCGAACATTAGAGTAGTCAGCTTCATTTGAGTTGGCTACTAAAACATCAATTCCTGCCGCAGCAATTAGAGGTGCTGCTTTTTTGATTCTTTCGCTATATTCATTTTCAGGTATCATGTTTTTCTCATTCATAGTATATTTCTCTTTATTATTAATGTTTTTGACATAATCATTTGTTAAATTTCTTTTCACTTCTTTCATCCCTTTTCTTGGAGCGGTAATGTCCTCATTACCATCTTGTTTACCATTTACTATTAACCAGCAACCTTTCCGCTACCTATCTAACCATCTAACAAACACCCGACCAAAGGGAGAGAGGCTTTAGCGTGCCTAAAGCAACAAGCGCAGCGAAGTGGCAACCCATCTGACTAAATCTCTGTTTTCATAGAATTTTTGACAGTACCTTCTAGTTTGTTGATTCTCTTTTACGTAATTCTGCTTTTATCCGCAGCTTGTTGGTTTTATCAAAAAATTCATTACGAACAATAGAAACTAGTCCATTGACAGCCTCTTTGCCCAGTTGTTGTTTATCAATAGCGACACTTGTTAGGGATGGTGTCAGGTACTCACAAATGGGAGTGTCATCAAATCCAACAAGTTTAACATCTTCCGGTATACGGATATTATAAGTGCTCAAAGCTTTCATGGCACCGACGCAACACATGTCATTTGCAAAAATAGCGTCGAATGGTACTTTTGATTTAATAAGTTTAATGATACTGTTTTTTGCATCTTCTGGACTATAGTCAGTGTTAATAAGCTTTATGGTTTCAAATCTACTGCTGTAATTTTCCACAGCCTTAGTTATAGCCTTGGTGAAATAATGGCTTTTCGGCCCCCCAATAACTACCGGTCGCCTCGCACCGCATGACAATAAATGCTCAAGAGCCAGTTCGGCGCCTCCAAGATTATCTGATTTGATATCAGCAACTTGCTCCACG
>Ga0307987_1002140_pt1 | contig 10470 bp, 18 predicted proteins | sample EllFjometagen181_FD_203157 | JGI IMG/M metagenome (GOLD analysis project Ga0307987, IMG submission 203157) | Marine microbial communities from Ellis Fjord, Antarctic Ocean - #181 | ecosystem: Environmental > Aquatic > Marine > Unclassified | place: Southern Ocean | collected 2014-10-08 | reverse complement strand
AATTGAGAACCTCCATCATCTTCGAACTCTTTCCAATTATCGGAATTTATTACTTTATTTGGAAGTAGAATAGCTTTATTAAAAATATTCTGTCTCTGAAATAATGTCCAATATGACATGAATAAAACATACTCGTCAACTAAATTCATATTAGAAATAAATTCACTTCGGATAACATCAGGGAATAAAGAATCAGAAACCTGAGTTAGTATATTTTTAACTTTAGAAATAGTTTTGATGTCGAAAAGGAAATTGATAACCACTTCACCTTTTTCTCTAACTCTAGAAGATGACGAGGAGACTGACTTCATGAACTTTAAAGCTTTTTTACTATCTGTTAAAAGACCTAGTACATTTTTAATATCAGAATCTAATAAATCGATATTGCTATTTTTAACAATAACTGTAATGTCTTCAATTTTATCTTGCGATAGATTAAGATTATTAAATTTAGACTTAGTATCTCCAAGTTTCAATAGAGGAAGGTTGTTGTGCAACTTCAATAAATTATGAGCCGTGACTATATTCCGGTGACCGTTAACTTTAGCATTGACGGAGCTTAAAATATAAGCATTACTACCATAACTATCTACACTATCCCAAAGTACAGATGATAAATGCTCATCCTCGATAGGACCATTTACCAACTTAGCTGTTCTAGGATCTCTAGATAGAATAGCGTTAGTCTTTGCATTAATATCTGACGACAGACTCTCAACTGTACTTTGAATAACTTTTAAAGATCCTTTAGTTTCTAGAATCTTTTGAGCCATAGATTCGGCAACATCGTCCAAAGCGGTAAAAGCTTTATCGAAGAATTCGGTATCTTCCTGAGCATCTTCGAAAGATTTTAAAAGGTTTTTAATCCTATTTCTATCTGAAGTCGCCGGACTATCGGTATCGATACCGCCATATAGAAAAGCATCAAGAACATCTCTTAATGATGAGTTTTGAAGTATTTCAACTTCAGGTATTTTTCTATTAGTCTTATAGTATTCCAAAAGTAACTTCTGGAAATTTTCCATATTGAGCATAGCCAGTTCCTTATTTTTTAAGTCCAGATACTAAAGCATTAAACACTATGGTATCTTGTTTGTTTTCATCGATGTCCGCTTCTTTATTTATAATATCATTTACTTTTTTTGCCACATAGAATAACGCGGCTAGTGAGAAAACCTGAGTTTTAGAAATCTTAGATTCTCCGGTCTTAGCTGTCTTCATAAAAATCTCCTTGTTATAAGTTATATAAGATGGTCAGATTAGATAATAAACAAAAAAAATAGATGTCCGAAGACATCTAAATGGTTAGAAAATTAATTGACTAGATGACAAACTTCTTTGAAAATCTCTATGGCTTGAGCTTCTGAAAACTCTCTTCCTCTAGGAGACCCACACGCTTTAGGATGACCTGCGAACAGAGTTTCGGCAATAACCGTATTAGCAAACTCATATTCGCTTTTTGGATTGGCGTAGATCGAGACAGAAGCATAATGCTGTCTATATACAACTACGACATCTACCCCGTCTTTATACGGCCTTGACGGATCAAACGCATCATTCGGACCTATAGACCATAGGCCTACTTTCCGATCCAAGTCATGTTTGCAATCGACGTATGCTTTCTCCCCAGCTTCGATCGTCGCGGTCACGGTTAAATCAGTAGCGAAATCTTTTCCTAATAGTACTTTAAACATAATGTTTCTCCAAAATTAATAATTAATATAATGAATCCAAATTAGATTCATAGAAATAATATATATCTTAGTTTTTTTGACCTACGGTTTGATTTCTGCGTATAATTCGTCAACCGATATCCAGAATAGATAATCTTTATCATCTCGCTTATAAGTTTTTTTATGAATTGGATTATTACATAAGTTATTATCGCAAGTGGATACATACCAAATACCATCGCTAGCTAAGCAAGTAACTAGATTTCGATAGTTATTAGCATTGCTATACGCTTTGCAATTCCGCATCGGATACTCCTAACATTTTTTCAAACTTTTCTCTACTTATTGGGTGTAAAGTTATGTTACCTCTATTTTTTATATAATGTTCTCGAGGGCTTCCGCCAAACTTTCTAGACATGCCAGCAAAATCACAAACCATCTGCTTAAGATATCTCTCAGGCATCTCTATAGTTTCTATTTTACCATCAACTATTACTGTCCAGAATGTATTATGATGCTTGTTTCTTTTCTGATGTAAAGAAAATCCATCTTTAAAAAATTTTTTATCTTTAGTCTTATTAACATTATTCTCATACTTCTTAGTACGATTATTTGAATAGAAGAATTTAGCATATGGGATAAACTCACTCGGTCTAAATTTAGAAAGATCATGGGTGAAAGCGTGGATATATAATCCTCTTTTAAAACACTCAATAAAAACATTCTTCTTATGTTCTACTACATACTTAAAATAACTAAAATATTTATTCATTTTATTTCCTTTTTTATTTTTAGATCAATTCATCGCTTTATAATTTACTAAAATCTTTTTATATTCTATAACTATAGTGGGTGTATGCGGTAGTGAGATCCAATGAGGCTACTAAATTTAATTCTTTAGAAAATAACGAGTGACGTTCTCCTAATAGAACAACCTCAAACCCGCTATCTGCTAATATAGCTCCGCTTCGATTACACTTTTCATTCTTTAAAAATTTTTTATGATTTTCTTTAAATAGAGTTATGTAATTAGATCCTAATCTAATACATCCCTTATCCATCTGAGGTATTATCAATGCCTTACCAATATGGTTGTCCGGGATGACAGAGTCTACAACCATCCCACTAAGTTTAACGAAAAGATCAGAATGGGTAAATTTATTTTTTCTATTATAATTGTAGATGTTTTCTTCGGTGAATTTCACCCAATTTTTGAATAGAAGATCAGCTCTTAATTCTGGCACAAGACTCCTTTCTTTAAGTAATAGTATCTATTATCTGTTTGGATTTAATTTCTTAGTTAGAATTCCTCGGCGGTTATTATACAAGGTATTGGTTCATACTCTTGAGCTAAAGCTAGTATTGTTTTATCTTTTTTATAGAAAGTCTCATTAACTTTAACTTTCCTTAGTTCAAGAAGCTCATATAGAGTCTCTCTTTTCTTTTTACGAATTACTCTCATAAGTTTCCTTTAAGCCATTTAGGATTTTTAATAAAGAAAGTTAATGAACCATCTTCATTATACTCGGTTTTATATTTATCTTTAATCTTATCTAGGTTAACATCCATTACACACTTGTGAATAGTCACTCTCCATAGCAAATTTTTACATAAGGCATATTGGATAAAAATCTGATAGCCAGTAACGTCATAGTCTAATAGCATATCTGTAGTCGTATGTAGAGTATTACATAAGATAGCAACACGGTCTTCTATAACAGCATCAGTTGCTACGGTTTTAATGCTAATATTTTGACTTTTAATAAACGCGTGATTAGAACTAGGAGATCTTTTTAAGAAATTATATACTTTCTCCATAGTTGGTATTTTACTTACATCGGCTTTAATCGGAATGAATCCAAGAGGTAGATTCTTTAAAGCAAAGCCAGCTACTCCTTTTCCTCCACCCCCACCTAAGCTAGAAGCTATTTTACCCACATCGCAACTGCCCCTAAACGATTCGTAGATAGAGAATCTCCATTTCTTAATATTACCAACAAAAGCAAAAGTAACTAAAGCTTTAATGCTCTGCTTAACTTCCGTCGGAATATTATTAAAAATAAAACTATTCCCTGTCTTAGCGTTCATAGCTATAACATCTATTCCATTAATCTTAGTTTTAAAAGGAAAAGCTCCACTACAATATTCATTTAAAATACTATTGAATAATTTAATTTCTTTCCCTCTACCCAATATCGATTTAAAATAATCTAAAGCTGTTTTAGTTCTACTTTCATATTCGTTATCCGACTTTGTAATTTCAAGTAAGTTTTCCCACAGTTTATGTTTACTATCGTAGGGTCTTACATCTATATTCTGTATAGCCATTCTAAACGCTAAAGTGTCTTCCATTCTAAATTCAAATCTCTCGTAGTCTAGAATCAGTTCTAGAACTATAGGCAAAGGGTCAGTTTTAAAACAGAACTTCCAAACTAACTCTAAAGATAACCTTTCAGTGCTCCTCCAACCTTTAGGATTAAAATCATCAGACATACTCTTCTCAATAGGGGTGAGGTGGTGATCTATCCAAAACAGATCACATCTCTTATCTAAACTTTTCATTACGTTTATGGGCAAGGAGAAGTTTAAAATATAAACAGTATCATCATTTTCTATATTATGAAGATAGTCTTTACTCTTGTGGTAATTTGTTATTACTAGATTTACCGGGACGTAGTTTAGAAATTTCTTTAGAATTATAGCGCATGCATGGCTATGGATATCACAATATGTGATTATCCAAATATTTTTATTATTCATTATTTAACCTATTATTTGGAACTCGTTTTAACTCCACTTATAACTTTGTTTTTACACACTCTTCCATGATATAATCGTATATTATTTTATCTTTAATAAAATATTTTTTATTTTTACAAAAAGCCTTTATGAAGAAATTATTATGACGCACGTTGAAACACCCATATAGGCTAAGATTACCATATTTTTTATTTTCATTATCTTTAAAGGTCTCGTATACTAAATCGTCATGTGTTAATTGTAGTTGATTTAAATATGGTGTTTTTACATAACGCATATAGAGACCTAATACCAAATGGGTATACACTAATATTATAATCACTAATATGATTACAAAACTAATAATTCGCAACATTAATATTATACTATCCATTATTTAAACCACTCCATTTTAGGTTTTTTATCTCCTTCTAATTTAACATTACACTTTTTACATTTTTTATTAGTGGCGGGATTTGTTCGCCCGCAATGTTTACATGATATTAATTGTTTAATAGGCATGGGAATATTTCCTTTTTTTTTTAAATCTTATTCTCATTGAAGTCTTTTTCTAGAGTTCTATCTAAAGCATCGTAAAAGTTTTCATCTGATATGTCTAAATCTTTCCATATCGGATTTTTCACACCTATGAATCGATCACGAATGTCTATACCGTTGTAGATATACATGCCATAAAGTTCTGTCCCCAATTCCTCATAGGAACATTCAAACGAAACAACTTTCATTTCTTTTAAATAATTATTAGTAAATTCTTTTATAGATGACGGATCCAAAGCCCACTTTACCCATCCTACAACCGTAGAGCTTTCATCACTTTCATTATCCATAGAGATATCAAAAAGATATTTTTCTTCTGCTATCTTTATCCCATCTTCTTTTTTCTGTTTAGACATTTCCATTTTAGAATTGAAATCTTTTTTAAAAACATCATTATCTTTTTTTATTTTAAATTCTAAAGTCAATATTATACTACACATGTTAGCCACGATGTTTCTCCTTTTAATAATTTATTCGTCAATACGGGCATTTCCATTCCATCGAGATCCTATTCTCTCTTTTATTTTATTATCTATATCTCATAAATTTCCTTTTATGATAGACGATACTCCATCGTCTTTTAAAATAGTGATGTTACTCCATCTTCCAGGAGCTACGTTTTTTCCTTCTGGCATTATAATATTCCTTTGTATTGTTTGATTTTAAATAACCCTATCCAAGATTAACTATACTTTTATAAAACATAATATTACTTCATTTTAAAGTTTTTTAAAAATCTAGGGGCGTATTTTATTAACTCTGTCCATGTTCGTAGACGGAGTCTAAGACAATTTTCTATTATAGTGTATAGATTATCGTCTATGTTAATAATATTACCAGCAGGTACCTCTCCGCTCGCTAAATTACCGTTCTTACCATAGTAGTATCCTAGAACTCTACTTTTAACTTTACCTTTATAGAATTCACCCAATAAGAAATCTAAATCGTTTACGTAATGCTTTCTTATTGACTTACGTTTTATTATATCCATGAAATCATAAAAGTTATCTCTATGTCTTAAAAGATCTGCTGTCTTAGTAAGAGAAGACCCAACGAATCCATTACTATCTATGTTCATGATAATATCAGGGTTTACTTCATATGGGCAGTTTTCGTAAACCAATACCCCTACCGGATATTTACAATGGTCTCCCATAAACCCGTTAGCTTTTCTAAAAGTTTTGAAAACCATTATGTTTCTCCTCTAATACCATTTATTATGTTTTTCCTCCACGCACTCATACCCAAAACCTCCAGTGTCTATTATATCCCATTCTATGTCGTTGGGTATTTCAACTATTTTTAATTTGGATGACGTGCCATTCGCAGCATCACCTAATCTTTCAACTATGTCTACTAATGTAGGATTATCTCTAAAAGTTCTTTTAAATATATCCTTGTTTTTTTCAGGAGCTTTCCTTTTTAGAATACTTTTAGCATTTTCACTAAGATCGAAACTTCCCCAACAGCTATTAATTACTATCTTTTTCATTATATTCCTTTACGACCATTTACGATGTTTTTCACAAACTGATTCACATCCATCATGTTCGGATATCTCCCATTCCACATTTGACGGTATTTTAACTATCTTTAATTTAGCGTACTCGCCGGCACCTTCAGATCCTAACGCTTTAACTACATCCAGAACTATGTCGCTCGCCCTAAAGCTATCTTCGTCTGCATGATCTAAAATATTAGGATCTTTTTCGCATATCATTACAGTAGCTTTTTCACTTAAGCTAAAACCACCAGCACATTTATTAATAACTATTTCTATCATATCGTTTTCCTCCGGTAGAGATTGAATAAATTTATTTTTCTGGTTAATAGCTACGTCATCGAAGTCTGATTTTGTGACTTTTCTTTTTAAACGTTTTTCTAAACAATCAATACATAGCATACCCTCACCACCACCAAGACTATCCCATAACTCGTTTCTAAGGAAATACCAATCTTTATCGTTATCGGTATGCTTCTTACAATCAATGCACGCAAAGAGACGATAATATTTTTCTTTTGGCATGCCTTTAACTAGAGTGTTATCATTCATCGTCATATACCTTTATCTCGTCACCTAGTACATAAATGGTCTCAATCCCGCCATCCCCAGAGATAGCCCATCTAGTACCATCAGGTATTGCAGACACTATAATCTTAGAGTTTTTACCATTAGCTTCATCACCTAGATCTTTAACTACATCTTTCACCACTTCGTTGTTTCTAAACCAGCTTTCTTTTTTAAATTTTAAAAGACCAGGACTTTTTTCATTTATTATTTCTTCAGCTTTTTCACTTAAGCTAAAACATCCAACGCAATCGTTTAATAATATTTCAATCATTTTGAATTCTCCTTATATTATAGTTCAAATTAGTAATCTTTTACTACCACGAACAGTAACATTAATATAATAATAATACTGCGAAGCCCATTTTTAATTCTCCCTTTTAATTTTGTTTATACTATTTTAATAGATTTTACTTTACCGTTAATGAAGGTAGCCGCCCTCCAAATAAAAGACCCTCTTTTTTTAACATATTTTTCAGATTGTAAATGCATGAAATGTCCTCTCCTTAAATGAGGCATTTTATTAGTAATACTAGATTGTTTAATTTTGTCATGTACTGTTATTGAAATAGAGGTGCTTTCTATTGAGAAAGGAGGAGCCTTTTCAGTAAATACAAAACCATTTTTAATCGCTTCTGGAAAGACTTCTTTATATAATAAAAATCCAAAAAGCATTTTTAACATAGCCACCTGATCTTTATTAGCTTTTTTAATAAAGTTTTCGTGTTCTTTTGGATCATAAAAGGAAACATTCTGAGCATGCCCAAATACAATAGTACCATCGTCACAAAACGCATATGATATATTTTGAAATTTTGATTTAAAAGGAACACATAAAAATCCAGAGGTCCTTTTTCTTAAATCAACTAATTCTTTTAATGGAATAACTTTATGTTTTTCATCTTCTAGTTTATCAAACATTTTACAAAAATTATCACATAAGTTTTTAAAATCAGAAACTTTACCTACACTGTTAATAAAGAAATTTATTAGTAGATCGTTTTCTATAAAAAATGTAGTAACAAACCCGTCCAGATAATTACGAGATAACATAAAAATATTTCCCAGTATAAAGGCTTTCATTTCTTCTGGGGTCGTTTCAGTATCCGACAATTTAGCAACAAGAGTAGTTGTCTCAAGCAGATTGTTGTCATTTAAAAGTACATTGCTTGGCCATAACAGTTTAATTTTTTTATATTTCATTCTTACCTTCCTCATAATTGAATTAGTTTTTATTAGTCGACCTTTCAAAGTAATAATATATTTCTATTTTTCATTTGAAAATAAAAAATATCAAGGTTAGAATAATTAAATTATTCTAACCTTGAATCTTCACTTAATTTTGACGTTCAACACTATACCTTGCCTTAGCTTTGAAACACTTTGCTTTGCGTTGATTGCGTTTCTCCACTCTACTTTGCCATTGCTATACTAAACAGGACCTACCCGCACGACACCATGCCGTTTCTTTACAGAACTATACTATACCTAGCCTTCGCGTATCGGTGAATAACTGATCTTAACTATACCGTTGCGGATAGTTTTCTACTTGATTAAATCGTATTTGAATTTTCCTTTTCCGGAATTTCTCCAAACCAAAAGGCCCTTCCTTTTACCATAATCCAACCACTCCATTACTGTTGGAGCTAGCGTGTCCTCTAAGATATCGATGCTACAAACAAACCAAGTCCCCTTCGGAACAGTTTCAGAAGAAGCTAAAGCAACTCTATCTCCCATAACCCCACTAGTTCTAAGAGGTCTAGTACATATTCCTATTTTACTGCCTTTTGGCATTTCTAGTTTAATTTGTCTGGGCTCCGGAAATATTAAACCATCAATAACTTTCTTATACGCTTTTAACTTTTTCGATTTTGAATCCGTCACTCTACTCAATGCAGAACAAGCGTCCTTAAAAAATCCTTTGAGTTGATAATCCCACAAAGTAGGATTATCATCTTCGTCCCTAGCAAAAACGGTAGTCGCTTTTGTAAGTAATTCTGCGGAAGGGAGAGCTTTCAATTCTTCTTTAGCCTTATCAGCATCTGCTGAATTCATAGCGATATACTCTGCGTGTAGATCTTTATTCGCGTTGCCGCTACCGAGTGCTTCTTCTAGAAAAGTAATTCTTAATTTTAATGTCTTCATGATGTTTCTCCATTTTAAATATTATTTAGATTTTCTCGCTGCTTTACGTCTTACGCTATTGGCTTTAGTTTGAGCTTTAATCGCATGAACACGCAGATATGCCATACACCTTACTATTATAAAATAATCAAGATCGGTATCGCTAGTTAATTCTAAATCAGCGAAGTCTTTACATAAAAAATTGTTCATTATATATTCTTTTAAAAATAACACTTCTTCTTCTTTGAGGGTTATAGGAAACTCCACCAATGAAAGATTATGCTTAATTCTAATGGTAATAAAATTTAAAAAATGCGATATTATATGTTTATATTTAGCATCTAAAATATCATGTAATATTTTAACTGTCTCCGATAACATGACCGAAGGGCGCATATTATCTTTCCAATTTAATATTCTAAAAATTGGAGTGTAAATCTGAGACATGAGTATCAACGCTAACATATCTTCGACATCTTCTTTTTTTTGAAAAATACCAACGGTTAAAGTATGTTTTTCAGCCAACGGGGTCACTCTAACAAATTCAATTATTTTTGAAAATAGATCCAGGTCTATTTCATTCTGGTTTATTTTCTTTGCCATCTCGTTAACGTTTAGCTTAAGACATCCTTTATTCAATTCCGATAAATGCAATGCTAATTTTTTCTGATCGTCAGTATTCAACGTTGCTAAGAATAAATTTACTGAGTTAAAGATACCTTTTTCTTTTTTAGGATTAAACGGTATTTTTCCCTCATCCATAAAAATAATTTCTTCTAAATTAAGATGTTCTACTTCTAATTTAATGTGTGATTTTTTTTCATTATAAAAACTATTCACATACTTTAATGTCTTCATGATGTTCTCCTTAGGTTACAATTTGTTTTAATTATTTTACTCGATACCAGCTTTTCATTTTAAAATCATTTAGTGTTGCACGATATCCTCTAGTTTATAGATGGGTAAAAGAGCTTCTTCCTTTTTAAGCGGTTGTTTATTTAAAAACGATTTTAACCATCGGTATCGTAAAGCGGTATAGAAGTATTCTTCCTCGGTGTCTTTGTTATACACCCCAACGATTATAGAATACCTTGCCACACCATGTAATGGAAGAAAGCTAGCATGATAATTTCCAAACCACCATTGGTCTTTTTCAGTATCTCCAAGCGTTTCATTAAACTCTACTATATTTTCCTCAGCCTGATAATTAGAGATTATATGGTTCTCGTAAATGGCATTCCCCAGTAAGTCTATATATGGAGATTTTCTACCTAAAGCTTTCTCAATTTTTTTATTATACATTTTACG
>Ga0307987_1002138_pt1 | contig 10475 bp, 7 predicted proteins | sample EllFjometagen181_FD_203157 | JGI IMG/M metagenome (GOLD analysis project Ga0307987, IMG submission 203157) | Marine microbial communities from Ellis Fjord, Antarctic Ocean - #181 | ecosystem: Environmental > Aquatic > Marine > Unclassified | place: Southern Ocean | collected 2014-10-08 | reverse complement strand
CTTCAATTCACCAAGCTGAGCTTGGAAGCATATAATTTCGATTCATAGAATCGACGCTACATTGCCAGACTCAACATTAGTCGCGAGTAATGTAGCGTCCGTTCTATGAACGGAAATCTTTTTTCACACTTTCACTTTTTATTTTTTGATCTCTTTTACTGCTTTAGCAGGAATAGCAATTGTGTCTTCAGGTTTTGGATTTTTTTGAAGAGTTGCCATCAAATTTTTAGCAAGGAGGTTTCCGTTTTCATATACAGCAGTGTGGTAACGAGTTGCTCCAGTTATAGCATCTATATTTTTGTATTGTTCTTTTTCAGTAACAATTTTTTTTCCTTTAAGATCAGCTATAGCATTAGTTACATTATCATTTTTTTTCTTATCTTTAATTTTATTAAGATCCGTAATCTTTGCATCAGAAATTATAAAACCATCAGCAGTTTTTTTAACAGCAAGACACATTGTTATTGCAGAATAACTCTTAAATTTCTTAGATTTAACAGCAACAACAGGTTTATTATCTTTTGAAAACCCAATATAAGCATTGTCAGGTAAAATTCTATAAGTTATAGCTCCTGCATCTCTCAACATATCAAATTCTATATTACTTTTTTCTTTAGGTTGTTCTTTCGCAAAAATAAATATAGGGAGCATTCCTATTAATATTATTGTTTTTAGTTTATTCATTATGATTTCCTTTATTTTTATAGTTTACAAGTTTATAGTTTATAGTTAAGTCGTATCAGATATTTAGAGACATTGTTAATGATATTAGACAAAACAAATTTTATCTTTAAAAATAACAATATATTAATAACGTATATAACATATATTTGTTATACTCAATATATAACTATTTTGCAATATTTTTTTTTATGGAGTTATGTTTTATACTGATTAGCAGCTCATTTAATTAATAATACTGGTATCAATAAGGTGTTTAGGGCTTCCTCTTGAATTCAATTTGCAAGTGCAACACTAGTTTCCTCTTCAAAAACTTGTCTTGGTGGTTGGTATCCCAGACATTTTTATTGTTTAGTTGTTACTAACCATATTGTAATCATATGACTGAACTATTTTCTTCAAGATTAAATGTGTAAAAACCAGAGCCTAATTTTTGGCAAAAATCGATTTTCATGTAAAGGTATCTTTGTCTGTTTTTTCAGTTAACGACTATCCCCTCAAACGTTAAAGATTAACAAAGGATTTACCTATCTCTATTATATCTGCATTACAAATTTTAAAGTTTGAAGCCAAATTTCTCCAATTGTTTAGAGAATATTTAACCTCATCAACCATAGCATATACATCTTCTGAAGAAATATCAACCAATTTAGCAAGTTTCATAATATCCTTCATTGTAGGATTTCGCCCTTCTCCAGCTATAGTAAGAGAATGTTCGCCACCAGGACCATCAGCAAATATCAAATCATAAGCAGGTGCAAAGGACCAACGACCTGTGTCATCCATCAAAAATGAAAAATTTTTCCCATGATCATCACGGTTATGAACCATGATATTAAAAATCATTAGTCTAAAACACATCTTTACATCAGAATAATTCCCCGTTAATTTGGAGCACACTTTCAACAGAACTTCATAATCTAGGGAGGGAATTCTAAAATCAGCATGAATAATATTGGCAAGCGTATGACAATGAAAACATCTGTTTGTATAACCAATTCGATCAAATCTTTTTGTGCCAAAATATGAGTTTCCATGAATATCTTCAAACAAATGAAAATCTGAAATATTAATGCCGGCATCCTTAGCCATCTGGGCATAAACATATTCAATTTTACCAGCATCATTCAAGTCATGCTCCGACCTGAATTTAATAATCCAATGTTCAAACCCATCTGGCAATTCACATTCTCCGGAAATCAATGTTTTACCATCAAAACCTGCCAGAATTTTAGGTCGTGCTCCCCCAGGAGAACCTCCGGCTAAAGCCATAACAGGCAGAACATCACAAGATTTACCCTGAAGAATTTTCATAGAATTCTCGGATAACTTATATAAATCAAGCAAATTACTATCTGAACAACTGACGTTTTCAGCTGGTTCATACACCAAAGCCCCCATACCTCTATTACCAATATACGCAAGTCTATCAATAATAGTTATATCACGTATACTACGATTAGTTTTCCTAAAAAATCTATCCATCAATAATACTCCCCATCCATCTGGCAGTGAATCATCAAAGACTCCAAAACTCTCTCTAGGATAAGTATTTTTATTTGCTTGTAATCCGCTGGTAAAACTCAACTTAAACGGTGATATATTATATCCATTCTCAAGATATTCACTACCATACTCAAATAGAAACTTTTTTTCATTTGTTTCAACTAAAGTTCCAACCAACATTAGTTTAGCTGGATTATATTTTAGAAATACATTAAGTTTTCTCATATTCGACCACGCAAAGGTTTTGATCCATTTTCAAGTTTTTCAAGTTCGGATAAAGTCATCGGTTTTTCAACTGTGAATAAAGTAGCAAATTCATCAAGTACCCCTAGTGCATTGGCTATCTGCAATAGACTTGCAAACGCAACCTCACCTGTCGTTTCAAATCGTTTAATACTGGAAACCGAAACACCAGACATCTCCGACAAAGACGTTCTTTTTAATCTTTTCTGCAACCTTAACTCTTTTGCTCTTCCAGCTATTTCAAGCTTCAATTCTGACGGCATGTGTATATTTAAATAATCATTCATATATTGTCCATTATGGTTGTTTTTAACAATTTAAAGACAATATAAAGTCTTTTACCAAAAAAGTCAAGATATAATGAACAGAAAAACATTAAATGTGTATAAACCAAAGCCTGATTTTTGGCAAAAATTGGTTTTCATGTAAAGGTATCTTTGTCTGTTTTTTCATATTTTCGAATCTAAAAAGTGTAAACTTATATCAGGACAAGACAGTAAAATTTATAAAATAAGAACAATATAAATAATGCAGACTATCAAAATCGGGATACAACTTTATTCGGTGCGTAAACCTCTCGCCTTGAAGATTTTTTCTGTTTCATGTCAGTACCGCTTTTATTTCCTGTTCAAGGTTGTCCGACTGGTGGTAAACAATTCGTGAAGCCAGTTCGACTGCCACAATGGCCTTTTTATATTCATATGGAATATCAGCAATTCTATCACTATATTTCCTTTTGAATATATGTGGCATATGAGATAAAACCAGTTGATCGGTAATCATTTCTGGATGACTGTTTAGGTAGGTTGATATCTCAACATTTTTATGATTGATCGCCTTACTGAGTTGTTCAGTTAATTTTGTCATGTGAGTATGAGTTGCATTGTATTGGGTAAAAAGCCATTCAGCCTCGTGACAGGCATGATCTTTGAGTTTCCGCATTATCTCTTTCACCAGTTGCTGTTTTTCCGCTTTGAACTCAGTTTCACTCAGCATTAGACCACTAAGAATTTCGTATGAAGATGTGATGACTCCGCATTTGTTAGCTGAAGCGTCTTTGACTATCAAAACTCCAGCATCCTGAAGTTTTTCCCGAGCGTCAGGAGTAATGAATGAATTAGCTCCTTCAACAATTGCCAGTGAGCTGTTTTTACCATTTGGACAGTAGTTTTGCCAGTTGACAATATCAATGGTTGATGGACGACCGCCGCACGGTATAAAAACATCTGCGTGGTGATAGATATTATTTTTGAAGTAGCCCATGAAGTCGTCACGACTAATCATTTTTTCATTATGTTTACCATCCTTGCATCTGACTAGACGATAACGCTCTAAGCCATCAATTTTTTCCGGATGACTAAAGACCATAAAAGCTCCGTCTCCCTGTAGCTTTTCTGGATTAAAACTGTCAAAATTTGATTTCAGCATTAATCTGGATAACTCATCACGATCCAAACCTTCTGGATCATAAGCTGCGGCTGGACCGTCAGTAATTGCAACAATTTTTAGGTTAGGATAACAATATTTTCCGTTTTTCTGTTCAAGCAGGAGTTTCAATTCATTGCCAGCAACATCACCAAATGGTCCTCCTGAAATTTTGAGCGTAAAATCATCTGTTGTTGGCTCAATATTCAAGTGTTTTAAAGTACGGAGTAGGAATTGATGTACTCCGAAAGAAGTAACACCAAACTCTTTGTGATTAATGCCACGATCCGGTTTGCCGGATATGAGTCCTGAACGTAGTGTGTAACGATTTTTGTCCGCGTAATCACCAATCCAGTTGATCATCGGATCAAACAGATTTTCATCCGGACCTATTTCGATAATTTCTTTAGCCCCTGTATAGTCAACAATATTTTGATCTTTTAGTTTGCCGTTGTTATCATAATTAATCAGCGAGACAATAGCAGCGCATATTGCTCGTTGTGCTTCAAACATTGTGAGTTCAATATCCTGATTATCTGCTAAATTGAGCAGAGTAATCATTTTTGATCCGCCCTCGTAGATATCCTTGTTTTTCATGTGTTGAGTATGAGCCAGAACAAATACTTCGCGGAAAATTTCGTCTGAGGCAAATTCATAGTTGTCTCGTCGTTCTAACTGATTTGAACTGGATTTAGGCATTACAGTCCTCCATCCGCCACGGGCAATTTCTGAAAACCTTACCTGAAAGCCGATAGCATTATCGCGGTAGAAATAGAATGCTCCGAAAGGTCTGTCAGCAGGAAAAGAGTATTTGTATTTTTCTGACAGGGTTTCGTAATGTTGCATGAATGCTGGATCAAGCCGGAATGCCAGACAGCTTTTATCTGAACTGTAAAAATTTGTTTTGCGAATATTACAGATAAAATCCAATACGCTTTTAAGGATAGTTTTTACCATGGTGTCTTTTTCATTCACCCCGGTATTGACGTGTTCAATCTGCTTGATGATGCGTTTGATAGTACTTGCACTGTTCTGTTTTGCATGATTCTCATTCGGATCAAAACAACTTTTGAAATATTTGATTATTTCTTTAAGAATATCTGGATATATTGCCATCAGGCGGTAAATATCCTGACTGTTATAGGCGTTGCGATCGACAAAAGAGAGCTGAGCATGGATGAATTCGGCAGCAGATCTGAGAAGGTTAGCTTCGGATATGGTAATGTTATGTTTGGAGACCAGTTCGCGATGGAAAAGGTCATTAGTGTTACTCCAGTTAAGAGTTTTAAGTTCACGAAGCATATCTGATATTTTAGTCGAATTGATTGTTGTTTTTTTGTCTGAAGCGAGGTAAAGAGTGCTTAATATGACAGGCATTCGGTTAAAGTCATGTTTGTCTTCTGCTTGACAGGCTATTTCGCGAAAATATGCACGGTCAATATTGAAACCTGCCAAGTTCACTGCTTCAATTATTTTATATAAGAATCCGCCACGCCTGGCACTGCACTGTCTGGCAAGAGTCAGTTTTAATTCTTTCTTACCAGATTTTTCTATGTCTGCATGAATAAAGTCATTGTTTTGAGCTACAAGTATCCATTTTAGGCGCTCTGCTAAACGTTCGATGGTTAAGTCTACAACAACGTCCCAATTGATTCTGGTATAGAGTTCTTTTAGAGCAGCCGGAGTTTTCCCGAATATTTTTTTATATTCAGTTTTTATTTTCTGATAACTGAATAGTGGTTCGGAAAAACCATTGTCAGGTGTAGCTAATTTGAAATATTCAATAACCAGAGTCTGAGGCAGATTATTGATAACAATTGGTTGGGTGGATTCGTGAACAATTGCACTGGCAATATTATATTTACTCATCATGCGGGCAGTAGTCTGTAGATTATTCTGTTCACTTTTTAAATAAATTAGAGTCACGCTGTCATGACGTTCAACACGTTGGATATCAGTATCATTTTCAAGATTGAACAGCAAGGGTATGATGTTTTCCAGTTTTTCACCTGAAAATGTTCTGAAAAAATAGCCTGGCATAATCTGTTGAAGTAGATTATACCACTTCTGTAATTTTTCACTGTGTTCTGTAATAATATGGCTGAGTTGATTATTCATAATTCGTCTACCTTAAGCTTTATAATTTAAAAATTCTAACTGCGTTTTCTTTGGCAATTTTATTAAATACAGTTATGAAAGTCTTATTTTCATTCACTATCATCCCATAGAGGTTTAAAAAAGTAGCTTTTTTTTTATTTGCAATATAGTATATTGCATTATTATAAATAATACAAAAAGCAGCTAAGACAAATAATAGCATCTTATATCAGGCAATGCAACTAATTCCAAAGGGGTTACCACAAACACAGGGCTTTCCTGCATAAACAGTAGGAGTGCTGGACAAAATTCGTCTGATATGTCATTATATTCGTGTGTATTATGTCCTTTGCAAAGGGGGTTATACATTATAAGACACTTTTCCTCGTTAGGGCATCCTGTCCAATTCATAAACTGTGTTCTAATAAAATGTTATACTATGGCAAACACACTAAAAGTGCAATCCCGCAGAGCGGGACTAGCAGGACTAGGTTTGGTATGTTTTGACCCAAAAGCTTGCAGCCCAGCCACTAAATAAAGAAATGCTTAATGCATGTTAAGGTTTGGTTGTTATTTTAGTAGCTGGGTTAATATAACGTTCATATAGTTTATGGATTTGCAATGCAATAATACATAACCTTTCCTTGGATTTCGGGGTGAGGGCATCAACATGAGTTTAAGTCAATGAAATCAGGGAGTGAATCTTTGTTTTTCTCTTTTTGGGTGATAAATATAAAATAAATATTTTCGACGGTCATCAGCCTTCGCAGTTACTGTCTACGGCTCGACAAAGACGACCGACGATACAGTACGGTGTAAGGTGTACAGAAGCTAAGCTGTAGCGGCGAGTCACCTGCGTGACGGCATGTCAGTATCGCCGAATACTATAAGGTCTCAACCAGAAAAACAAAATATAAATTATGTTGTTGTTTTTTTAGATTGCAAATAACTGCTCGTTTTGAGATAATGCCCTACTTTGAGAGCCATATTGGGTTTTGGTAAAAAATGGTTAAACGATTAATCAAAAACAGCCGGTTTAGGATATAAGCAGTTTATTATGAACGACTTAAAACAATTTGAAGTGCTTGTGGTGGGAGCAGGACATGCAGGATGCGAAGCAGCTTTAATTGCTGCTCGTAGAGGAAGCAAAACAGCTCTTGTAACAATGGATAAAACAAAAATAGCAGTCCTATCATGCAACCCCTCAATTGGCGGAATAGCAAAATCACATCTTATCTTCGAAATAGATGCCTTAGGTGGAGAAATAGGACGAAACGCCGACTATACAGGAATTCAGTTTAGAACCTTAAATACACGTAAAGGCCCGGCTGTCAGAGCCAATAGAGTTCAGTGTGACAAAGTTGAATATACGCGTCGGATGGCAAGCGTTATTATCTCAACAAAAAACTTAACAGTTATAGACAGTTGTGCAGCCAAAATAATAACAGAGAATGGTGAGCTAACAGGAATAGAACTTGAAGATGGCTCCCCTATTAAATCCAAAACAGTTGTTATAACAGCGGGAACATTTCTAAACGGAACAATACATATAGGAATGGAATCTGTGCACTCGGGACGTCTTGGAGAGGCGTCAGCTAGATCCTTGACTCAATCTCTTGCTGACTTTGGAATAAAATCAGCAAGACTTAAGACAGGAACTCCTCCAAGAATAGATACAAAGTCAATTGATTACTCAAAGTTATCAATACAACCAGGCGAAGTGCCGCCTCCATTCTTTTCATGGCAAGCCGAACAAGATCGCATTCACAGAACATCAACAGAAGAAAACAAAATGTTCCACGTGGAACAATTTTCTTCCGCCAACACTAATTTTGCACCATGGTTTCCAGGAACAAATCAAATTCCTTGCTGGCTTGGACATACAAACAAGCACACTCATGATATAATAAGAGATAATTTAAGCAAAAGTTCTTTGTATGGAGGACAAATAAGCGGAACAGGTGTTAGATACTGCCCCTCTATAGAGGACAAAATTATTAGATTTTCAGATAAAGACTCACATCATGTGTTTGTTGAACCTGAAGGCAGAAATACTACACTTGTATATCCTAATGGATTGTCATGTAGCTTGCCTAGAGATGTACAAATTGATATGGTTAGGTCTGTTGAAGGATTGGAAAATGCTGAATTTATTGATTGGGCATATGCAATTGAGTATGATTTTTTTGATCCAACTCAATTATATCACTCTTTAGAATCTAAAAAACTTGATAATCTATATTTTGCTGGTCAAGTAAACGGTACAACAGGATATGAGGAAGCCGCAGCACAAGGCTTTATGGCCGGTTTAAATGCTTCAAAACGGGTAAACAAAGAAAACCCATTAGTATTCAAACGTAGTGATTCATATATAGGTGTATTAATTGACGATCTTGTTATTAAAGGCACAGACGAACCCTATAGGATGTTTACAAGCAGAGCAGAGCATAGATTAATACTAAGACAAGATAATGCATGCTTTCGAATGCTTCCTTTTGCAAAAGAAATCGGTGTTGTGTCTGAAAAATATATTAATGATATTGAAAAATATGATAATGATGTTAAAAAAGAGAGAAAACGTCTTGAATCTGTTAAAGAATCTGGCAAAACTTCTGCAATTTATCTGAAAAGGCCCCAAGTAACTTATGGTAAACTTGAAAACAGAATTGACTTACCACAAAAAATTATAGATCAGGTTGAAATTCGTATTAAGTACGAAGGATATATTAAAAGAGAATTTTCTAAAATAAAAGAATTAGATGACCTTGAAAAGATAAAAATTCCAAAAGATCTTGATTTTTGGAAAATAAAGGCTCTTAAGTATGAGTCGTGCGAAAAGTTATCTCAATTCAGACCTGAAAACTTAGGTCAGGCATCTAGAATATCAGGTATAACACCAGCAGACATTGCCATAATGGCAGTATGGTTTAAAAAAGAATCCGCAAAGTAATTGTTCCACGTGGAACAATTAACATTAATATGCTATTATAAATTATAATCCTAATTACTTTACAAAGCTATTTATCCTTTTATATATCTATTTGTTTAGTTCTAGTTAAGAGCTAGGAGACAAGAGTTAAGTTCTCGCCGAGGGGAGGATGAGCAAGCTCTTTATCTGATGGTTAAACAGGGGATAAGCGAAAGAACATACAACATCAAATATTCAGCTTCAGCGATGAACAGAAGATACTTGTAACTATAATATTTATGTTACACAAATACTACCAGAAAATTCTAAGCCTGTCCAACCTCCTAACAAACCAACACCCAAACAATGGGAGATAATCCAGACGTGCGGGATCTCGACAGCAACGAGCACTGCAAAGTGCATCTAACTAATTATATACCGCCACCTGTCTGGACATTGCTTTAAAAATGAAGACCTACTGTGTTATGCATAGCTTACCAAGCAAACTATAAAGGCATTCCACAGCTTTCGCATTTATTGTTATGCCTGCGGAGCTTTTCCAAAATTCATTAGTTCGTATCCCGTGTTGAATCTTTAACTGTTTCTATTACTTTTTTTATGGATAGAATAGTGAGTAGGGGATATATTAATATCTGTTTAGAAAACACTGGTAGCTAAACACTTGTGAATATAATTTTATCTTTATTATTTTAATTTTGATAGCAGGAATTGATAAATTAGACTTTCGAAAGTCTAATACAAATCATCCTTATTTTTGATTAAAGGTTTAATCAGGGCTAAACAGTTTACTACAAATAACTTGTAATACTTAATGCTGTTTTTTATAAGAAAAATTATACTTTTTATAATAGACTGTAATAGTTGTTAGTAAATACACTGTCGTGGGCGGGTAAAAGCTACGCTTGTGTTATTAACCCTAGGGCTACACTCCCGTTGCTCGTTTACCCCAGGCTATGTTATGCCAGGCTTCAGCCCTAATAAACATCGAAGATCAAATATAGAATGGAATAATCCTTCCTAGTACGCGAGGTGATATTCCATAAATAGGGGAGGAGCAAGAGAATATCCAACATTCAACAACCAATGTCCAATGATGAAGAAAACAATTAATAATTAGACGAGCTATGTAATTGCAAGCTCTAAATTTAATTTTTTTTCATCAAATGGTTCTCCTGATTTTAGAATAGCCAATGCTATAATAACAAGTTTTCTCATAACATGAGATAGAGCCACGTAATGATGTTTTCCTTTATTTTTTTGTTTATTATATATTGCCTTAAAATAGTCCGAATTCTTACGTGCATTATCAGCTGCTAAAAACAATGAAGTTCTAAGGTGTTTGTTTCCACGCTTACTCATCTTGATTTTTCCTGTATATTTTCCACTTTGACGAATACGTGGTTCAGCTCCTGCATATGCTAGAATTCTATAACAAAGAGGTTTTGATGTATCTTTTTGATCAAATTCTTTGGTTCTTTCTCAAAATGAGTGGGTAATTGACAATCCCCGTCTTTAAGTTTATACTATATTCTATTGTTAAAAGATGTCAATGATATAAACAAGGAGTATCGTAAAATGATGGTTCTGTCACGGT
>Ga0307987_1002136_pt1 | contig 10478 bp, 8 predicted proteins | sample EllFjometagen181_FD_203157 | JGI IMG/M metagenome (GOLD analysis project Ga0307987, IMG submission 203157) | Marine microbial communities from Ellis Fjord, Antarctic Ocean - #181 | ecosystem: Environmental > Aquatic > Marine > Unclassified | place: Southern Ocean | collected 2014-10-08 | reverse complement strand
TATATACACTCTTAACTTGTGATTGCAGGCTATATTAGAACTAAAAAACTTAACAAAGATCGTAAATTAGGAGAAAAAAAAGTATTAAACCATTTTTTTGATTGATTTTTGAGTGATATTCATGTATGGTAACAGAAATTTTTTGTTAGGTGAGGTGGGTTTTTATATAATACCAAAGGTATTGTGTATAAGTCTTTAATATTTAGTGTTTTACGAAAAGTAAGTAAAAGAGGACATAATCATGAATATAAGAGTTTTAAGATGGTTTATCGTAGCTGTTACGTTGCTAAGTGTCTGTTCTGTAGTTTTTGCACAGCAGAATTCAACTCAGCCACCGCCTTTAAAGTTAAAGAAATTTACTGCCTTAAGCGGCAAGTCTCTTGTTAAAAGTCCAAACTATGGGTTGAGTGATGAGCCAGGTATTTCCAAGACAGGTAAGGCACCAGAGTGGCGACGGGTAAATGTTGAGTACCAGACAAATCCAGAGTGGATTAATGAATTAAAGATTGATTTTATTGTTGTAACTCAGAAGGCTGAGCGTGAAGATGGGAAAAATGTTAAGAAGTACAGTGTTTATAAGAAGAGTGTGACATATACTGATATTGAAGCAGGTCGCAAGCATTTTGCGTCAGCTTTTCTTCACCCTAATGCTGAAAAGCGTTATGGGACTACAGTTGCAGCAGCGGTTGTTTTGAGTGTTGATGGTGTGAAGATTGAAGAGTATGGCGAAGTTGCTACATCGGTTAGAAGTATTTTCGGAGAGAATTGGTGGAATAATCCTAGAATCATGGAGAGTGATGTTTTGGTTCCTCGTTCTGGTTATCTTTTAAACAAGAAAGAGTCTCCTTTTGTATTTATGAATATTGATAGTTATGAGGTAATAAAATAGTGTTTAGTCCAGACAGAATGATTGCACTTGATATAGGTGCCAGCAAGATTGTTGTTGCAGAATTTGCATCACGTAAGAATAGTATCCCTGAACTAATCAATTATGGTGTTGCTGAGCTAGGTGTTATGCCAGAGAGTAATGTTGACTCAACAGCTTATATAGTTTCGGCCTTAAGAGATCTGATGAAAGAGCGCGGAATAAAGTCAGGTGCACAGTTGTATATGTCTATTTCCGGACAGGCGGTTTTTCCTAGGTATGTTAAGTTGCCACCTGTTGAGGGTGACAAGATTCATCAGATTGTTGAGTATGAAGCACAACAGAATGTTCCATTTCCTATTGATGAGGTAGTTTGGGATTATCAATTACTTGATGACGGTGACGATGAAGAAAAGAAGGTAATGCTTGTTGCGGTAAAGACCGAGAATGTTACGGCCTTGACAGATTGTGTTCAGACATTAGGTTTAGAACCTGAAATTATTGATACTGCACCCTTAGCACTTTATAATCTTGTTAAGAGCAGTTATAACACAGACGATGGTTGCACTATGGTTCTTGATATTGGAGCCCGTTCCACAAATCTTGTTTTTGTTGAAGGCAGCAAAGTTTTTAGTCGTAGTATTACAGTTGCTGGCAACACAATAACTCAAGAGATTATGAAAGAGTTCAGCTTGACTTTTGAGGAGGCAGAACAGCTTAAAAAGGAAAAAGCAGTTGTTGCTCTTGGCGGTGTTTATGCTATGTCCGAGGATCCTGAAGTTGAGCAGATTTCAAAAATTGTAAGAAACGTTTTAACACGTTTACATGCAGAGGTTAATAGATCTATTAACTTTTACCGCAGTCAGCAGTCTGGAAGTGCACCAACATCAATTCTTTTGGCAGGAGGTAGTTCTGTTATACCACACTTAAATACGTTTTTTAACGAAAAGTTACGTGTTAATGTAGAGTATTTAAATCCATTCAGCAGTATAAGTATTTCACCAAATGTGTCAGTTGAACAATTAAATCGGGATGTTACATTACTTGGAGAAGTTGTAGGTCTTGGAATTCGTCATTCTGGCAATGCTGCTATTGAGATAAACTTGATGCCAGCTTCTATTTTGGCACAAAAAATAATGCGTAAGCGCAGGCCATTTTTTGTTTTTGCCGTGTTACTTGCAACGGTAGCTATGAGTTGTTGGGCATGGTATTTTCACCACATGACAGTTTTGGCTAAAGATAATATAACGAAAATACAAGCAGAACAGAGAAGGTTGGAGAAGCTTGAGTCTGAACTTCAAGATGCTGCTAATATCCAAAAGACAGAGGAAAAAGAGGTAGGTAAGCTGGTTGATTTGGTTGCATCTAAAACATCCTGGCTAATGGTTGTAGAGGGTATTCATTCTGCGATGTATAAAGGAATGTGGCTAACATCATTTCAGCCTGTAATGGAAAACGGTTATGCACAAGGAGTGTCAATTAGCGGTGAGATTTTTGTAGATATGGCAAGAGAAATTGCCAAGGGGGACAATACTGTTTTAGAGATGTTTACTACACGTTTAAGGGAAAACCCTGAGTTTGAAGATACAAAAACAGCGATTAAGGGTCAGTCACCTTTTGTGGCTGGTGATTATACATATAAGTTTAAGATATATGTTGCTTTACAGAATCCAATAAAAGTAAGATAAAGGGCAGAGTTTATTATGAAATCAGAAAAATTAGTTTTATGGGTTGCGCTTGGTGTAGGAGTCTTGCTTCTTTTAGGATCAGGAGCGATGCTTGTTATAGGGTTTTTAGGCTATAATGAATCAATTACAGAGATGAAAGATTCAAAAGGCAAGATTAAAACATTTTATAGTGGCAGTAATCCTTTTCCTACCAAGGAAAACATTAAAGTTTATGATCAGAATGATGTTGAATTGAAAAAATGGTTTAATGAGATTTTGACTAATTTAGCTGCTCAGCAGATTGAGCCAGTTCATAAGAGTCCGTCAGCATTTATGGGTACACTTGGAGAGAAGCGAACAGAGCTACACAAACTTATTAATGATAATGATGTAAAGATGCCACAAGGATTTGACCTTGGTTTTAAGAAGTATTTTCAGCCGGCAGCACCATTACCAGCACCAGTGGATGTTGGAAGACTTGGTCAGCAGCTTTATCTAGTAGAACGCTTGCTTACGATTTTTATTGAAGCTCAACCTGAAGAGATTATTGGAATCAGAAGAGAATTTTTTGAGGGCGCGGAACTTAACGAGGCGAAAGAGGAAAACGAGGCCACCGGTTCTAGACGTCGTGGACGCAATAGTCGCGATGAGGGCAGAGATTCAGAACAAAATATTGTTCAAGGAATGGCGAACAAGAATACTGGTAAGATTGGTAAAAATGAGATTTTTGGTAAGATGTACTTTGAGTTTGTAATCAAAGCAAAGATGGAAAGCGTTCTTGAGATATTGAATAATCTTGCAAAAGAACCTATGTTTTTAAGGGTTTCAAAAGTTAAATTTCACAAACCAACTAATGGTATTTTACCAGCATCAATAATTGAAATTAAGGCGAGTGCTGATGGAGTTGCATTGAATGAATTGTCTAGACCTGAACGATTAGTTTCCGGGATGGAGTTGGAAGAGCCAATGGATGTACTTATTGGCATTGAGGTTTACAGATTTGACACAAAATATATTCAACAAGATAGATAGAGAGTTACGATATGATTTCTATGATTAAAAGTGCTTATGATAAAATTATTTTAATATTGGTTCTGCTTGCTTTATTGGCGACAGCTGCATACCTATATCTTAATGTTGGTGCAGGTAAAGAGGATATGGCTAGCGTGGAGAATGAGATTGTCTCTTATACCAAAGCAAATCCGAATGCAAAGACGGTAGATGTGTCTCCGTATCAGACAACAATTGCTACAATTAGCGATCCTTATCAGATGAATTTGGAAAATCCTAGTTGGACAAATATTGCCATGTTTGTTCCCGAAGCAAGAGTAATATGTATTGATTGTAAATTACCTATAAGATTTTATGCATCTAAATGTCCTTTTTGTATGACAGAACAGCCACCTCTTAGAGCTCTAGATGCGACATATGATGGAGATAAAGATGGCATGCCTGATATGTATGAAAAAGAGCATGGTTTGAACCATAGAGCAGATGATACCAAAGAAGACTCTGACAACGATGGGTTTTCTAATATAGTAGAATTTAAAGTTGGAACCAGTCCGTCGGATGCAACCAGTTATCCAAATCCTGATTCAGAGTTGGTAGTTACTTCTGTTGTTGCAGATCCATTTAACCTTAAATTTAAGAGCTCTTCACTGTTGCCTGATAAGTCAAGAATGTTCCAGATTAACTTAAAGAATGGAGCTAGAACACATTTTGTGAAGATTGGAGAAGAAGTTGAGGGATTTAAAGTTTTGAAGTTTGTTGAGAAGGGTGCAAAAGCGCAGAAGAAAGATCAGAGAGATACTGATGTTCTAGTTCTTTCCTCACCTTCCGGCAAGATGATTCCTTTGATTGAGGGAAGAGGAACTGCATATAAAGAATATACAGTAACATTTAAGTTTAATATTACTGGAGAAGAATTTGAATTACGTGCTGGAGATACCTTTAAACTAAAAAATAAAGAATATCAGTTTATTCGTGTTGACAAAGCAGGGCAAAATATAGTAATAAAGCGCCTTGATGATGACAAACTCCTTACTTACGAAGGAATGTAACAGAATTTTTAAAGAAAGATGTCTGCTTAGAGTATTCTAGGAAATATTTTATGTGGTCTATATCTAATTAAGATTAAACATCTGTCTCTATAGTAAGACAGATTACTGGGTTGAATTGTTTTAGATTGAAACATTGCCCATTTATTAAAGAATAAAGAAATGGAGATTATATCTTTATGACAAAGAAAAACATATTTATGTTGACGGCTCTTGTATGTTCAGCATTGGCCTTTCAAAGACTTATAGCACAGGATGATGAGTTTTTGTTAGATGAGGATTTGTTGCTTACAGATACACCTGCGCCTGCAGCTGTTGCAGACGATACGACTGCCGAGCTGGTTGTAAACGATGCGGGTTCTGGAAATTCAACAGATCTTGATGATTTGCTTGGAGATGATATTGAAGAACCTGCTGTAAATACTTTAGCACCTGTTGAAGATTTAGATGCAGTAGTTGAGGATGAAGATGTTGTTGACACGATTGATTTGGATGAAGGCACAGAAGAACTGTCAACAATGAATAGCTTTGGTGATCTTGATTCAGATGTTACAGTTGCTCCTAAGACGGTTGTTGATGCGACGCTTGATGGTGATAATGCTGATATCAACACACTAATTCAACTTGAAATCAACAAAAAGCAGGCAGAAACAGCTTTTGGCATGAGAACTTTTAAAGAAGCTGAAGCCGCATATAGCAATCAAAGATATGCACAATCTATTCGTCTTTATAAAGAAGCAAACAAATATCTAAACAACAGCACAGAAGCAAGAGCTTATAAGAGTAAGATTCCAGACAGACTGGGAGCGACATATTATGCTAGAGCACTTGTTTTATTAGAACAGGGAGACTACCAGATTGCAGAAAATAATGCACGAGAAGCAGCTCAATATGGTTATAGCAAAGCACCGGCGCTGGTTAAGAAGTGTGTTGAATATCAAGAATCTCCTCCAGTTGTAATAAAGAAAGATTCAGATTTAGAATGGAATAAAAACTCCTATAAAGATCTTCAGAAAGATGTCAGCTATTTTATTGTTAAGGGAAAAGAGTATATGGCTGTAGGTAATTATGATGAAGCAACTTTAATGTTTGAAGGCGTTTTAGCTATTGAACCATATAATAGGGATGCTATTAGATTATTAGAGACTTGTGGTCACAACAAATATACAATCAACACAAAAGAGGTTGAAGCTACAAGAGCCAATATGATGGCTGAGATTAGAGACAAATGGAGTACAAGAAGTTATGTTGTTCTGAATAAAGGATCTTCAGAAAAGATTATGACAGGCAAAACAACACAGATTGACGAAACTCGAAAAGTTCGTATTGCAGAAAAGATGGAAAACATAATTATTCCAGAGTTAAATTTCCGCCAGGCAAATATTATTGATGTTATTGATTTCTTACAGAGAGCATCAATTGAGTGTGATACAACAGATTGCCCACCAGAGGAAAAAGGTGTTAATATTATTCTTAATTTAGGTGCAGATGCATCACCTGTTGCTGATGTTGGAGAGCCTGACCCATTTGCTGTTCCGAATTCAACAGTATCTGATTCAGGTGGCGGTACAAAAGCAATTACATTTAGCTCAAGATATATTTCTTTAATGGAAGCACTAAGAATTGTTACTGAAATTTCTCAGTTAAAATATAGAATTGATGGTTCAGTTGTTATGATTGTTCCAGAAGATGCACCAAATGGCAAAATTATTGTTAAGACATATAATGTTTTGCCTTCAGTTGAAGATAAGATTCCTTCAGTTAGCAGTGAAATGTCAATGGGAGGAGGAGTTGGAGGAGGATTTGGTCTTGGTGATGATACAGGACTAGGTGATTCTGCTGCTGCTTCATGGAAGGATTTCTTTCAACAGATGGGTGTGAAATGGCCTGATGGTTCTCAGATTAAGTATATCAGACAAATTGGTAAAATTGTTGTTGCAAATACAGAAGATAACTTAATTGATTTTGAAAGAATTCTAAAAGAGTTGAACGTTGTTCCAAATCAGATTGAGATTGAAGCACGCTTTGTTGAAGTTAATGAAGCAGATATGAATGCTTTAGGTTTTGAATGGTTCTTAAATGATGACTATACAGTTGCGTCACAGAATGGCAACTATGCACCAGGTGCAGCACCAAGAGTTGATATTATGGGCAACAAAACAACAGGTGGGTTTACAACTGGCAACAGATTTATCCCTGATGTGGTTTCATCAGATTCAGCTGCTGTGAGTGATTCTGTTCTATCTATTGCAGGCATTCTTACAAATCCAGAACTAGGGTTAGTAGTCCATGCTTTGGAACAAAAAGGACATGCAGATTTACTGTCATCTCCAAAGGTAACGACACAAACAGGTCAAGAAGCAACAATCAAAGTTGTAACAGAATATATTTATCCGACAGCATATGAAGTTACACCTGTTACGGGTGAGACAGATCAAGATACATCAGTTATTATTGGTGGTATCGTTGAACCTCAAGATTTTCAGATGCGTGAAGTTGGTGTTATTCTGACAGTACAACCTGATGTAAGTCCAGAAGGTCAGATGATTACTCTTAATATGACTCCAGAAGTTGTAACAGAACCTGATTGGAAGAACTATGGTACAACATACACAGATCAGGATGGTAACATCCAACAGCTAAGTATGGAACAACCATTCTTCCACACAAGACTTGTTCAGACAAGTATCTCTATCTATAATGGTGCAACCGTTGTTATGGGTGGTATGATTACAGAAAAACGCGAGGATACAGTTGATAAGATACCTTTCTTGGGTGACATTCCATTTATTGGAGTATTTTTCCAAAGTAAAACAAGTCAAAGTCAAAAACGTAACCTATTAATCTTTGTTACAGCAAGACTTGTTGACCCAGCTGGTCGTCCAGTTGAAGATTCAAGTGTTGATTTGATTGCAGACAAACTTCAAGAAGAAGCAGATGAGTCAAACGAATAGTAGATCTTTTTAAAAAGAGCACGACATTATGTCGTGCTTTTTTTATGTCTAGTTGATTATAAACGTAGGAGATGTATGTCGGGAAAGCTTTTAATAATAGATGGTATGGCTTATTTTTATAGAGCATTTTATGCTGTTAAGAATATCAGCCGGAGTGATGGTTTTGCAACAAATGCGATATTTGGTTTTATACGAATGTTAAATCGTTCTATTAGGGATTGGCAACCTAGTGATTTGGTTGTGGTTTTTGATGGAGGATTACCTAAAAAAAGAATGGAACTATTGCCGGAATATAAAGCAAATAGACCTTCTATGCCGGATGAGCTAAGAAGTCAGTTTGTCCCGCTAAATAAATTTTTAAAAGTTTCCAATATTCATACTATTAAAGTAGATCTGCAGGAGGCAGATGATGTTATAGCAACTATTGGAAACAGTTATAAATCTAAATATGAAGAAATTTTTGTTGCCACAGGTGATAAAGATATGATGCAGATGATTGTTGATAACATAAAAATGGTTACCGTTTCCGGGAATCCAGTCAAGATGGGTGCTGACGAGGTAAAAGCAAAAACAGGAGTTTATCCAGAGCAGATAGTTGATTGGCTTGCTTTAATTGGAGATAATGCAGATAATATTCCAGGTGTTCCAGGTGTTGGTCCAAAAACAGCTACAAAGATTTTAAATGATATTAAATCTTTAGAACCTCTTGAAGAGTCTATTTCCAAAATTGAAAACAAAAAGTTTTGCGAAAAACTTAGCGGTTCTATCGATATTATTAGTAGAAATATAGAACTTGTAACTCTGGACTATGATGTTGAAATTGATCACATTGATATAGCTGATTTTAGAATTAAGCAACCTAATTTTAATGAACTGGTGAAGTTTTACGAGGAGTATGAATTTTATAATTTCATAAAAGAGTTAAAACAGCCAGAATTATTATTATTTTAATATTTTTAGAGATTTATAACTTTTTTTAGTAGTTTTACTTGATTTAATCTTGGTTAAATATTATTGTTAAAAAAAGAGTAAATATTTGTATGTAAAGATTTAATTTTACTATCGTCTATGTATGTGCTTATAGACGGGGTGGAGTTAGTTATTAGTTGTTAATATCAAACGTATAGAGGTGATAAAATGATTAAAGTTTTAGACAAGAGTCATGACGATATTCTTGCAGTTGAAGCATTTGACAAACTTACACATGAGGATTATGAACAGGTTTGGGTTCCTGCTTTAGATAAGTTGATTAATGAGTATGGTCAAGTTTCATGTTTACTATATATGGATGAAGATTTTAAGGGTTGGGAGACTCAAGCAATTGTCGATGATGCTAAATTTGGTTTTAAGCATTGCAAATCTTTTAAAAAGATAGCACTTGTTGGAGGTCCTTCATATGTGACTGCAGGTGTTAAGATGTTTTCTGTGTTTTTAAAGTTTGAAATAAAATGTTTTGATACAGATGAGCTTGAAGAAGCTTGGGAATGGTTAGAGGAATAAATTATACAATGAAGTTAGTCGTTCAAATTCCAGCACTTAATGAAGAGATTACTATTGCTGATGTAATAAATAGAATACCGAAGAGTTTTAATGGTATAGATGAGATTCAGGTTTTGGTTGTGGATGATGGTTCTACAGACCAGACTGCAAAATTTGCCAGTGAAGCTGGTGCTATAGTAGTTTCGCATGAAACTTGTAAAGGAGTTGGTTCCGCATTTAGAACAGGGGTTTCAAAGTCAAGTGAGTTAAGTGCAGATATTATTGTTACAATTGATGCAGACGGTCAGTTTGATCCAAATGACATATCACAAGTTATTGAACCAATTGTAGAAGGTCGTGCTGATTTCGTGACGGCATCAAGGTTTATGGATGCAGACTTGGCTCCTGTAATGCCAAAGACCAAGCGTTTTGGAAATGACATGATTGCATGTTGGTTGAGTGCAATGATTAAGAAAAAGTTTTATGATGTATCTTGTGGATTTAGAGCTTATTCTAGAAATGCATATTTGCGTTTGATGCTTTTAGGTGATTTCACATATACACATGAGACATTTCTTACCTTGGCATTTAACCGTATAATTATTGAAGAGGTTCCCGTGAAGATTCGGGGAGTTAGGGAACACGGTAAGTCTCGTGTGGCCTCAAATCTATTTAACTATGGCTGGAGAGCAGCAACGATAATTTTAAAAACTTACAGAGATTATAAGCCATTAAAGTTTTTTGGGATGTTGTCACTTTCTTCACTTTTATTCTCTATCTGCTTCTTTGGTTTTTTGATGTCTGTAAAGATAAATACTGGCATGTTTACACCACACAAGTGGTCTGGGGTTGTTGGTTTACTATTTTTAGTTGGTGCATTTTCTCTGTTCTTTATAGGTATGGTTGCCGACATGCTTGATAGAATTAGAGTTGCCCAAGACGAAACCCTTTTTAGAGTAAAAAAGATTGAGTATTTCCTAAACAAAAAAAGTTAGTTTGAGAGAATATATGAAAGTTTTATTTCTTTCTTGGAATTTTCCGCCAGTTCTTGGTGGAATTGAGTATGTGGTGGAGCATCTTTACAAAGGGTTAAGACAAATTGGGCACAATGTTTATGCCATCACGTCTTATAGCAATTACACGGAAATCGATTCACAAGTTTACAGATGCAAAAAACCAGGCTTAAAGTCCTATGTATTATATTCCCTCTTTGCATCTTTGAAGTTTTGTTTAAAAGAACGTCCCGATGTTATTTTATGTGGTAGCATTGTAACAGCCCCAGCAGCATTTGTCTCATCTCTCTTTCTTAGAATTCCTTATGTTGTTCTTATGCATGGAAGTGACATATTATATGGTGGTAGAATATATCAGCTATGTGTAAGGTTTCTTGTCAAAAGAGCTTCTCGTCTTACAGCAAATAGTGAAAACACTAAACGACTATTAATTGAAGCAGGCT
>Ga0307987_1002135_pt1 | contig 10482 bp, 1 predicted proteins | sample EllFjometagen181_FD_203157 | JGI IMG/M metagenome (GOLD analysis project Ga0307987, IMG submission 203157) | Marine microbial communities from Ellis Fjord, Antarctic Ocean - #181 | ecosystem: Environmental > Aquatic > Marine > Unclassified | place: Southern Ocean | collected 2014-10-08 | reverse complement strand
TCGACGGATGGAACAACTTACACTAATCTGGCAGAAATCCCTTCAAGCGTTGGAGAAGCAACCTGGGGGCTTGACACAATAACCTCCGTTGATGGCGATGTCGAGCATGTCAATTTCCCCACTTTCCAGCGGGGCATCCAAGCTAAATATTTCAGGATACAAGCGACGGATGGCGATGGCATGTATGCCATAAGCGAATTCCAGGTGAATTCTGAGCATTCTGCCCATGTTTCCCCTTCCGTTTCCGAATCCAGAGATTTTTCACGCTTGACAGATGGTTTTTTTGCTACCGAGGAAAGCCTCTGGAATGGCCCCGCAAGTGTTTCATGGTTTGACACAAACTCTGTGTTTACCGTGGAATATCCTGAGGCGATCACCGTCAACGATTTCACTATCCAGGTGGACAATAACGACTCATACCTGATTGAATATTCGACGGATGGAACAACTTACACTAATCTGGCAGAAATCCCTTCAAGCGTTGGAGAAGCAACCTGGGGGCTTGACACAATAACCTCCGTTGATGGCGATGTCGAGCATGTCAATTTCCCCACTTTCCGACGGGGCATCCAAGCTAAATATTTCAGGATACAAGCGACGGATGGCGATGGCATGTATGCCGTAAGCGAATTCCAGGTGAATCCAGAGACGCCATATGCCAATAGCAAAGCGTTGCCAGCGATTGCGCTGACGTGGGATACAGAAAACAGACTCTCGTCGATTAATGATGGCATGTCAAAAATTGATATCGCCTATGCCACCAAAACAAACCAACTCGTTGTTTCCGATGTGACCATCGAAAATGGAATTCACACATCCTACACATACAATGACCAGGCAGTCCTGAATGAACGAAACGGGAACCTGGTCTTTAGTCGAGTAATATCAACCAATAACATGAATGGGGTTGTGACCCAAACGGACTACCATCAGAGCGCCCCCTATATTGGAAAACCGACCAATATAGAAGTTAGGCTTCCAAAAAAAACGCTTATAAAAAATGTGACGAACCTGTATCAAACAGCGACGTCGTCATATACAGGTGTATCCTTCCCTTACATGGTTTCAAGCGTAAAAAAAAATTATGAGCTTGACGGGGCTTATGTTTCCAATCACACAATCGGTTGCACGGAAAGCGCCCCCTCTGGGGATTGTGAAATTGACGATTACGGAAATGTGACGAAGACACGTGTTTCTAAAACGGGTGGAGGCAAGACCTTTGTCAAAAAAACGACAAATGTTTATACCAATGACCCAACTGACTGGGTTTTAGGCCGGCTGGATAGCTCCACTGTCACATATGAAGTCGATAATGGTGAGGGAGCGGCTTCGACAGACCCTATAAAACTCAACTACACCTTTACTTATGACTCCCAGACAGGTCTGCTCAATACTAAAACCGGGCCTTATGAATATGACACAGCCCTGCAATCAATCGAGACATATACTTATAACCCGTTCGGGAATAAAATTTCAGAGACGCTCAGCCTGAACGGCAAGGTGACCACCACCAAAAAATATGATTCGATATGGGGGATGCCAACCCTTCTTGAAAAACCTGGCAACCTCACGACAAAATGGCAATACAACGCCGCACAGCAAAAAAACAAAGAGATAATAACCAATGGCGCAACAGACAGCTCCACCGATTCATGGTTTTACACCTGGTCTGATGAAACAGCAGATGCTGTGTATAAAATAACCCAACTGCCAGAAAGAGCCCCTGAAAAGACAGTGTATTACGATTCCATGAGTCGGGAGATTCGCCAAAGAACCCTCGGATTTAACGGGCGATCAACGCTTCAGGATGTGGAATATAATAACCTTGGTCAAAAAAATAGCTGGTCCCTCCCATATTTCCAGGGGGACACAGTTTACCGGGTGATCGCCCAATATGATCTCCTTGGGCGAATAAACAACATAACCAGACCTGAGCCAAACGGGGACAGCTCGACAAACATAATTGCTTATAGCGGTCTTACAATAACTGAAACCGAATCTCCCTCTGAAGCTAAAATAAGAACCATCACAATGGATGTCCTGGGAAATGTTGTGCGGGTCACGGAACACAACGCCACAGGAGACGCCACAGCCGACTATTCATATGATGCGATGGGAAATCCTGAGGGATTACCAGTCTACATCGAAAAAGGAAGTCTGGCGTTGCCAAAGGTATATGACAGCTTTGGACGCCCTAAAAAAAGCGAATTCATCAGCAATAAATTTATAAGTCGACCCGATCCCGATGGATTTATGCTGGAAAGCCCCGATCACAAACTTTGGCCGTTATCATGGGACATAGCATCTGAAAATCAAATTAAAGAGTATGACTGGGATTCTATGGGGCGGGTGCGGGACGGGGCATTGGCATATATCTCTGAACTGATTGCTCTGTCCATAGAGTATCAAAAAAAAGCGAACGAGTATCAGGCAAAGGCAACTCATTATGAAACCCTTGTCAGTAAAGATGCTGACATAGCTACCGCTGTAACAAACATCAATAATGCAGTGGGCAAACTGGAAATCATTCGGGACGCAACCGGCGATTCATCAATTTCTCTAACAATTTACAACGATGTTTCAACAGACGTTACAAGCGCCCTGGAAATTCTCAGGCCTATAAAAATCTCTTATGTGGCGACAAACGACATTTACGCTGCCATTAATGTCTTGCAACTTACTGTCGCGGAGCTTGAGGCGAGGGGCAACGAATGTCAGACCCTGGCAAATAAATATCTCAATTATGTGGCATCCATATCATTTCTTTGGTGGCCCGACCGGACAGAATAAAGAAAATGACGCACAACTCGGCGACTTGCAGCAAATAGCTATCTTTAACGCCAGAATTATTACAGGAGTCGAATCATGAATGACATATTAAAATCAAAATGGTTTATCCGGGCATTGGTTGCTTTTGGCATACTTTCAGGGGCCTTTCTTTTGTATCAGGCCAAAATTATCAACTTTGACAAAGCCAAACGTTCGCCAGCCGCAAAGCAGGATGTCCCCGCTGTGAAATCCGCTCACAAACCACGCTCCATATCTGAATCTAAAATAGATCGCGAAAAACTTCCATCGGAAGTTAAAGCCCTTTACGATAAATTGATAGACGATCAAAATCCAGGCCAGGCGAACTCAACAAAAAAAAAGGAGTTGAACGAGACCATCCGAAAAACCGATGCATTGATTGAAAAAACAGATCAAGCAATCTCAGGCGAACGGACTCTGGATGCACCTTATAATCATGAGGCTGATAAAATAGAATATTCTCCAAATATAAAACAGGAGGCCTCCCCTGGTGAATCAGCCACTAAACCAGGCCCCATGCCCATCTCCAAAATAGACCGCTCAAAACTTCCTCCGGAATTCAGATCTCTTTACGATCAATTACAGAGCGACCAGAATTCAAAACAGATGGATTTGCTGAAAAAGATGGAATTGAACGAGCGTATCCGAAAAGCCGACGCTATCATTAATGAAATGGACCAAACAGCCCCCCTGAAACAAATCAGAGGTGAATTTCACACGGATTTAAGTGGGGAGTCGACGACTGAAAATAGTTTGCTCGCAAACAGAATCAAAGAATTGAAAGATCGCATGAAAGCAATAAAAACAGACGGTGAGAAGAAATGAGAAGAAAACAGCCCCTTAAGAAACGATGTGGCTTTAAATTTTCTATCTGACTCTTTATAAAACAAACAAGGGAGGATCAAAATGAGTTATTTAAATAAAACAATGAAACAACCTTTTATTGTCTTCATGATTTCTTTAATACTTCTATTCCAGACCAACGCATATGCCGTCCAGACTCCTACCGTTGTGGGGGAGACACCCGGCTCGTTTAATGTGGAACAGGGCGTCGGGATATATACAATTCCGATACGGGTTCCTCCGGGCATTAATGAATTAAAACCCAATCTTGCCCTTAAATACAATAGTGCGGGGGGAAATGGCCTATTAGGCCTGGGGTGGAGCATTGCCGGACTTTCCGTCATTTACAGGACAGGACGCACCATGGCCCAGGATCAAGTCAAAGGAGGAGTATCCAATAATGTAAATGATCGCTTTTCCATGGACGGCCAGCGGCTTATAAAAATTTCTTCAGGCGCCTATGGCAACGATGGAACCGAATACCGGACAGAAATCGAAACCTTTTCCAAAATCATTTCACACGGATCATCGGGAAACGGGCCTTTATACTTCACAGTCAAAACAAAAGCCGGATTGACTATGGAATACGGCAACACTGCCGATTCGGCAACAGGGGCAAGCGGGCAGACAGTTCAACAGTGGATGTTAAACAAAGTCACAGACACCTCGGGCAATGAGCTGACTTATTCCTATTATGAGGACACCGCCACTGGAGAAAGCTACATAACAAACATCTCGTATGCCGGTGATCGAAACTCCGTGCAATTTGAATACGAAAACAGACATGACCCGCAAATAAAGTATTTAGCGGGATCAAAAATAAGCATGACAAAACGTTTAAGCAACGTTAAAACATATGTTGGCAATGAAATGGTAAAAAACTATCAGCTCACTTATAAGGATAATGCTGATTACAATCAAAGTCTTTTGGCGTCCGCGCAGGAATTTGATGACGCGGGCGACGCTTTGCCCGCGATAACATTTACATGGGAGCTTGGCACAAATGGCTTTAAATCCCCCACAAAATGGTTAGACTTTAGAACCCCCAAAATAGATCAGAATCTCAACCCGATTCCTAATAATTACCTGATTCATGTGGATCCCTACAAAAAAAATACTTTGGCAACGCTCATGGATATGGACGGCGATGGACGACCGGATCGAATCGCTGCTGAGAATTGGCTGACTGGAAACGGCGGCTTTCATGTCGGGCTTAATAATGGAACCGGCTTTGATGCCCCAAGTCTCTGGAAAATAAATTCAGACACTCGAATAAATAGCTACGAAGGATATCCAACTCGTGTAGACTATGAGGAAAGCTCTGAATACAGCGGCATCAAATCAACGCTCATGGATATTAACGGCGATGGACGACCTGATCGAATCGGTTATTATGAAGATTGGGACGACCACGCCGGTGATAAAATTTCTTATCTGGCGATTAATAATGGAGCTGGCTTCGATGCCCCCATCATGTTGTATAGATCTACATCTGAAAAGGAAACACCATGGGATAGTAATGGTGGACCAACCATCAAAGATGCTGACCAAAGCATATTAGATATGCTTATGGACATGGATGGCGATGGACGACCGGATCGAATCGCTTATAAGAATTGGTTGACTGGAGACGTCGGCTTTCATGTCGGGATTAATAATGGAAACAGCTTTGGCAGCCCAATAAGGTGGCTCGGGGCAGACGCTACGCCAGGTATAAAGAATTATCCGATTCACAATACGTCACGGGTTTGCACACGGACAGAAACAAGCGTACAATGCACCACTGAAACGGATGCGTCTCTGATGGACATAAACGGCGATGGTCTGCCCGATCGAATCGAAAATGGAAACTGGGTGACTAATGCCAGCGGCATACATGCCGGGCTTAATAATGGAGCCGATTTTGAGTCTCCCGCTATGTTAACAAATTTTGGCGGCCATATTTTAGAATCTACTGGAGGGTCTTATATAGACTCTTTTGGTTTGACTCACTCGAATAGGCAAGAACCAAGATTCATTGACATAAATGCCGATGGACTGCTGGATAATATATCGTGGTATGGTTTGATAATGAGTTACAAATTAAACAAAGGAAACCAAACTTTTCAAGAATACAATTCATATCTTTTGATATTTAATCTTTTTAATTGCATGGGTCTCCGTTCTGATGGAGACGGAAATGTTTATGGACAATTTATAGATATGAACAACGATGGCCTTCTGGATGTGATCTCCGCAACTGGCACCCCACACTGTTCACTAACTACAGGCATAACCAATGGTATTCAAGTTGCTTTGAACAATGGTCATGGGTTCGATTCTTTCACTGAATGGAAAAGTGGTCAGGATAAACATTTGAGCAACTTGCCGCTTGAGGCGAATCTTGATGGAGCGACCACTGCGATGTTTATGGACATGAATGGGGATGGCCTTCCAGATCGAATTGAAAATCAGAACTGGGAAGACACCGATCAGAAGGGCATTTATGTCGGCATAAATAAAAGCCACAAAGCAGTGATCAGTTCCATCGAAAACGGAATGGGAATAACCAGCAATATTGAATACCAATCACTGTCAAACCCGGACGTTCATACAAAAGGCAACACCGCCGTATATCCCGCTGTTGACATAGCGGGGCCGGGATTGGTTGTCTCAGAGGTCACATCCTCCGATGGAATTGGCGGAACAAACCGTGTGCTTTATACGTACGGTGGGGCAAAAGCCCATGCCAAGGGAAGGGGCAGCCTGGGGTTTAAGTGGATAGAATCCATAAACGACCAGAGCCAAATGGTGATCAAAACGGAATACCGCCAGGATTTCCCTTATGTTGGGAAGCCTGAAAGCCTTGCCATAACGCATAATACTCTGCCAGTAAAAAAAGTGACGGATACTTATGATGAGGTGTCACTCCACTCTGAAAAAGTTCACTTCCCATACTTAAGTCAAAGCATAAAAGAAACTTATAAGCTTGACGGCAGTCTGATTTCCACGGAAACCACGACCAACAGCGACCTCGACGATTTCGGAAACGCTCGACAAAGTATGATAACCATGGAAGGCGGGGGAAAAACCTTTGCCAAAACAACCACAAACACTTACAATAATGACCAAGCCAACTGGTTTTTGGGACAACTGCTTAGATCCAGCACAACTTTTGCTGCTCCCGCCGAATATGGAAGCAGCAAAACAAGCGCTTCCACATTCACTTATGATCCCGACACATGGCTTCTTCTCACAAAAACAATGGAGCCCGGTGACCAGAATCTGAGATTAACCGAGACATATCAATATGATGGCTTCGGGAACAAAATTTCGGTGTCGGTTGACGGACCTGGCGCTGAACCCCGAACCCGAACGATTGAATACGATGCCAATGGCATGTTCCCCGTCAGGGCCACCAATCCACTGGGGCACAGCGAAACGATGACATATAACCCGCGATGGGGGGTAGTGACCCAACTTACAGGACCAAATGGAATTACGACACAATGGGAATACGACGCTCTGGGCCGGAAAATAAAAGAGACTCGCGCTGATAACACTCAGACCACCTGGCTTTACGCCTGGTCAAGCGCTGCAGACGCCGGGAGATTGTTGGGCAACTCTGGCGTCGCCACTTGGGAGTTGAGTCCAACGGCGACATATAAAGTCATTGAAAAATCAACCGGAGCTCCAGAAAAAACAGTATATTACGATGCTCTGGATCGGGCAATTCGCCAAAAAACCATCGGATTTGATGGTCGGGAAGTATTCCAGGATGTAAGATACAATCATCTTGGTCAAAAAACCCAGTCATCTCTCCCATTTTTTCAATATGAATCCTCTCACTTTATCGAGACTGAATACGATGCTCTGGGTCGGCCAACAACAATAACAAGGCCAGGGCCGGGCGGTGTGGATTCGGTAAACAGGGTGACCTACAACGGTCTTGTGGTCACTGAAATCAATGCCCTGGGCCAGAATAAAATCACGACAAAAGATGCGGTTGGCAATGTGATCCTCGTTAATGAGGCTGAGGGAGCCAACGTGACATATTCCTACGACGCAACGGGAAATCTTGTTCAAACCAATGCAGGGGGAGCAATCACAACAATCAGCTATGACAATCGGAATCGCAAAATATCCATGGACGACCCGGACATGGGGCATTGGGAATACCGTTATAACGCATTTGATGAATTGGTATGGCAAAAAAATGCCAAAGGCCAGATAGTTGAAATGATCTACGACAAGCTCGGTCGCATGACACAACGAACTGAGGAGGAAGGCATCTCCACATGGACTTATGACACAAAAAGTCATGGAGTGGGAAAACTGTCGGCCGAATATGCGCCCCATGCCAATGGGTTCAGCCGGACATACGGCTACGATGCCTTTGGCCGCCCGACACAAGTTAACACCTCCATAGACACAAAAGGAACATTTTTGGTTCAAACAGCCTATGATGAATCTGGCCGCGTCAGACAAAGGACGCAGCCTGGGGAATTTACGCTGGAAAACGTTTATAACCAATATGGGTATTTGTCAGGCATTCGGACTCCCAAAACTCAAATTAACGACTATGATTTTGATGCGCTGGAAACAATTAAGGTTGATGCGCTGGCGGAGGCCACAAAGCTGATTGACACATCCGTGCAATACATGGAAGAGATTGAAAGATATCAAAAAAGGGCGGATAGTTATAAAATACTTTCCGATAAAGACCAGGTATTGGAGACAATCATTCAGATGCTTGGCTCTGCGGCTGGCGCCTTGGAATTCGATGGAGCGTATGACTTTAATTTGAATAATATAAAATCTTTTGATGGGCTTAGGAGGAAACTCTGGAAGAAGACTTCAAATTTGGACTATTTTTTAATGAGAACAAGAACAATCAGCGACCTAAATCTTATGTTATATATGTCGCTGGGTGTGCCTGAGATTGTCGGTAAAAATCTTTTTATTGATCAATTGAACCAATGGCTTCGTAATCCTGATCTCCAAAATCATCTTGCAGACATACGCAATGAGTATACTGGGACGGTTACTCGTCCGGGCATCACTTTAACACAAAAGACCAGGGACGCAATATCAGCGTACACACAACATCCAAGCTCCATAGCTCTGCAAAGACTCAACCGATTGATCCTGAAAGACGCTTACCCGGATGAAATAAAAAGTCCCCCGGCAATTTGGGACAATTCGCTGCCCGCAGTTGTGAACAGCCTTGAACGGGCGCTGACCCTTTTCGGGTCGCTGCAAAACGCGCATGACACTCTTCAAACGTCCGGCGCCACTTTAGATCTCCTGACATCCACTGCGCTCGAACTTAAAAATGCAGCGCTGGAAAATTTAAACCTGGCAACTAACTACCTTGATAAAGCAGATAAAATCAAAGTCGCGCAACTTCAACGAAACGCGGCTATTTATGCCGGAATGATTGACACTAATTACCACTATTTTTGGAAAGCGGAATCAAGGGATGAATCGAACCGGTTATCCAGATTTATTTTTGGGAATGGATTGGTCACGAAACGGTCTTATGATTCATCCACCGGTCATCTGAGCCAAATTACCACAGGTTTTGAATATGGGAACACCCCTTTTATTCGCAATCTTGAATACACGTACGACGCCGTGAATAACGTCAAAACCCGAAAAGATACGATCCAAAATTTAACAGAGACCTTTGGCTATGACCATCTTAATCGTCTCACAGAATCCAACTTTGGGGGACAGGCTATTGGGTATGCCTATGACGCCATGGGAAACATGACCAACAAATCGGATGTGGGGACATATGTTTACGGATCGGAAACCGCCGGGCCCCATGCCATCACATTCGATGGAGCCAACTCTTTTACCTATGACGCCAACGGCAACATGATCTCGGGCAAGGGCAAGACCATCGACTGGACGTCCTTTGACAAACCCTGGAGATTTACAAAGGGCGCTTTGAAAAACGCATTTTTCTACGGGCCTGACCGGGCCAGATACATGAAAACCGTCACAGACGACGACCGTACAAGCGAATCGCTGTATATCGGCAAAGGTTATGAAAGAGAGACCATAAACGGCGTAATCTCTCATAAATACTTTGTTTACGCCGATGGACAGTTGGTAGGCATCCATAAAAAAATCAGGAACAGCGCCGACCAGACAAAGTATCTCCACCGCGACTCCCTGGGAAGCATCGACACCGTCACAAACGGCCTGGGAAATCCTGATGAGCGAAAGAGTTATCAACCCTTTGGAAAACCCCGATCATTGGGTGCGACGACTCCCACCTCTTCGTCGTCGTTTACAAACCGTGGATTCACCGGACATGAACATATTGACGATATGGGACTCATCCACATGAACGGAAGGGTCTACGATCCAGAGTTGGGCCGTTTCCTTTCGCCTGATACGCTTATTCAGGACCCGTACAGCAGCCAGAGTTATAACCGGTACAGCTACTGCGTAAACAATCCGTTGCAATACACTGATCCCAGTGGGCATTTTTTTGGCATATTTGCCGCAATTACGCTTGTGGGTTTTTTGGAATCCGTATTGGTCGGCGCCGCGATTGGCGCCGCTGTGGGAGGAATCATGGCGGCCATAACCGGGGGGAGTGTGCTGGAGGGAATAAAAGTAGGGGCGATATCCGGAGCCATATCCGGAGCCATATTTGGGGGCATTCACTTTCTTCCGGGAATGGGTGAAGTGGCCCTTGCCGGGGGCGTCCATTTTGGCCCGGTCATTCAGGCTGCCATTCATGCCGGAGGAGGCGCGCTTGCCGGAGGGATAACCGCCAGCATACAAGGCGCTGATGTTGGCACGGGCATTCTGACCGGGGCCATAGGAGCGGGT
>Ga0307987_1002134_pt1 | contig 10482 bp, 9 predicted proteins | sample EllFjometagen181_FD_203157 | JGI IMG/M metagenome (GOLD analysis project Ga0307987, IMG submission 203157) | Marine microbial communities from Ellis Fjord, Antarctic Ocean - #181 | ecosystem: Environmental > Aquatic > Marine > Unclassified | place: Southern Ocean | collected 2014-10-08 | reverse complement strand
ATCTTCAGAATCTTTATAAGCTAAATACAAAGACAGTGGATCCACGTAATTGTTTTGAGTTAATACACCAGGGTTGTATCGCCATATTTCAATAATATAATCACCATCATAGTTACTTGTGGTTTTTATTTTATCTTCTTTCTTCAGTTTCAGAAAATCAGCATGACTTATTGCATAGTAACTATTACCATCATTATTTAAATTGGTATAAAAAGCCAAAGCATCAATATTGGTTTTAAATACTAGATTATTTGGCAAAACCTCGTTAATGAACATCTTTTTTTTAACTGGTGTTCTCATAATAGGAAGTGTCTTTTCCCAAAGCTCCTTTTTATTTATTTCAAAAACAATTGTTTTTTCTTTAGTACCTTTAGTTTTGCATATTCCAAATCTGATTAGATTTTCCACCGCCCTACTTATTGTCAAATAAGAATAATTCAACTGTTTGGCAATTTGTTTGTAATTCAGTCCGTTTAAATTTTGCTTTTGCAATTGGAATAGTACCATAGTCTGAGCAGCAGGTTGCAGGAAAGTGCTCTGCAAAGTAACTCCACCATATTCCTTAAAATCAATTAGCAATTGGGGAATAAACATTTGTTTATTCTCAATAATGAAATTTATCTGCTTCTGAATCAGCCTGTTTCTGTCATATGGTCTAATTTCAGGTAATAAAAAAACAACCGGACTTTGAAGTTTTTTCTCAACCAACCTCATTTGCTTTTGGTATTGTAATGGTGTAGTATGCTCGGGAGTAATTTTTTCCATTAATAATACATCCTTCTCAAATAGTTTTCCCTTCCATATTTTATAATCATTCATAATATAGAATGGAATCTTCTTCGTATCATCTTTTCCCAGTTCATCTAAGACCATCTTTTTTCCTGTAATTTCCTCTATGTATCTTATTATATTGTCCATTATTACTATGTTAGATTTTGTAATCATCAGCATTACCTCCACCATTTCTATTTATATTATCATTAATAATGCATGTTATCATATATACATGATAATGTGCAAAAGTAATGATAATATCTTTACTGTCAAGCATTATTTCATTACAATATTCTTATCCAGAATAAAGTTCTTATGTTCATTATGCATTAAGTATCCCAATTGATTAGTCAATAACTTTGTTTTTGCAATTTCAAAATCATCAGTATTATTGTGTGTGTGCCCGTAAATCCAGTAATCTGGTCCCTTTGTTTCAATCAAATCAAATAACTCCACAGCAAAAGCATCATTCAAAACATCACCTTTATATTTTTCGGGATAATTCAGCAAAGTAGGAACATGATGGGTAGTCACTATTGTCTTCTCAGTCTTCTTATTATTAAGCTCTCCTTCAATAAAACTAAGACTTTCATCATGCAACTGGTTAAATTTATCAGCAGAAAAACGATATCCATTGTATTTTATAACATGAAAATCACTCATGCCCCTTTCAATTTGCCATTGATAAGGAGGTCTTATTTTTGACCATAGAGTAGAAAATATAAAAGTTACATTTTTATGAATAATGCTGGTGTTGTTAACTAGATGAACATTACTTCTGATTTTTTCATTAAGAGTCCCATATTTATCCATTATGTCCGACCGGTAATATTCATGATTGCCTGGTATCCAATAAGTATATTTAAAATTATCAGAAATAGTTTTGAAAAAATCCTGATGTTTATCCATAACAGCAAATGGCACAATATCGCCTGCAAGTATTAGTATATCACCTACTACTGGCAAAGGATTATCTCTCAGGAATTTTCCATTTTCAGGAAACTCCAAATGCAGGTCTGAACAATATTGAATTTTCATAGTAAGGTGTCTAATTTTTTATGTGTTTCTTCATTTTATGTAGTGCAGTTATTTAGTTAACATAACAGAATTTTATTCTGTTATAACTCGTATTTACAAAACTAATTATTTTTTTCTTTGAGGCATAAAATATTAATATAGAAATAGGTAATATTAATATCTCAGCATTTAATATTCAATTAGCTCATTCATTTGGATTTTCTATTTTTTGCAAAGCAGATAACAAAGGTATAGAAGAAGAAATTTCACGTATCGAACGTGATTTAGTTTTCCTTTCAACAATTCAAAATATTGCTTTTATTAGATATTTATTGCTTTACCTAAAAAAACAAAACCACCGTAAACACTAGGGTTTACGGTGGTTTGCAGTTTATTGCTATTACAATAAGCGGAGAGTAAGGGATTAATTACATTGATCCCATTATGGGGGATACCTAGCAATCATAGAAACCCAATCCTCTTCGAGGATTATGTTTTTTTTCTTTTATATCGCTATAGCAAACGAAAAATTTGCTAGCTCTACAAAAGAAAAAACCCATAACTTTCGTTACGGGTTTCCTTTTGCGGAGAGTAAGGGATTAATTACATTGATCCCATTATGGGGGATACCTAGCAATCATAGAAACCCAATCCTCTTCGAGGATTATGTTTTTTTTCTTTTATATCGCTATAGCAAACGAAAAATTTGCTAGCTCTACAAAAGAAAAAACCCATAACTTTCGTTACGGGTTTCCTTTTGCGGAGAGTAAGGGATTCGAACCCTTGGTGCCCGCGAAGGCACAACGGTTTTCGAGACCGCCCCGTTCGACCACTCCGGCAACTCTCCATTGGCAAAAATAGTAAAATGTAATTACCGTGCTCATCACTAAGTATATTTTTTTACTTGAATAATCAAAAAGTATTTACCAGCAATTATTTGTTTATCTTTGATTAATTTTTTTAAAATAATTAATTCCCATTATGGAAAAAAAAATATCAAAATCAGGTGATGATATAGATAGTTTGAAATTGGAAATTGAATCATTAAAAAAGCAAATTTTAGAGAATAATAAGATTGGTAAAGGTCTTCATGAAAATGAATACCAAAGTCTGTATCATACTATTCCAATTACTAAAAGTGTGGATCTTGAGAAGAAAAAATACATTGCTCCAGCCATAAAAAGTAACTATTTATGGGCTGATAAAAAAGTGCTCATTGTTGACGATGTATATGAGGTTTATAAATTAATATCGGTATACCTCCGTGATACCAAAATAAAGCAGTTATATGCAAAAAACGGACTCGAAGCAATCGAGCTATGTACCCAAAACTCAGATATTGACATTGTGTTATTAGACATACAACTACCTGATATTGATGGCTATCAGGTTGTTAAAAAGTTAAAAAACTTAAGAAAAAACCTTCCTGTTGTAGCTCAAACTGCATTTGCACTAAGCAACGATAAAGAAAAAACATTATCAGCAGGATTTGATGATTATACAACTAAGCCAATCTCCAAACACATTTTATTAGAACTAATGGATAAGTTTTTATAGTATTTTTTTTATCAATAATGAATAATAACAAGATACCAGTTTTTAGTTCCGAATTGTTACTTTTACTTGCAGCCATTGTATGGGGCTTTGCTTTTGTTGCTCAAAAAGTAGGAATGGACAGTATTGGACCAATGGCTTATAATGGAATTAGATTTCTGTTAGGCAGTGCCTCATTACTACCTGTTATATGGTTTTTTAATAAAAAGAACAAAATTCATCCTTCCCCAAAAAAAACAATAAACATATGGTTAGCAGGTCTTGTAAGCGGCGTAGTCCTGTTTATTGCAGCCTCCATTCAGCAAATTGGAATTGTTTATACCACGGCCGGAAATGCTGGGTTTATAACAACGCTATATGTAATTCTAGTTCCTGTATTTGGGCTTTTTCTCAAACAAAAAGTTAATATTCAAACATGGATTGCCGCTGTTATTGCACTAATCGGATTGTATTTTTTATCGGTTAGCGAAGGATTAACCATTGTTATTGGCGACGCATTAGTTTTTGGTAGTGCATTTTTCTGGGCCGCCCAAGTACTTCTGGCAAGTTATTACGCACCAAAAGTAAATATCATAAAACTTGCCGCAATTCAGTTTGCAATAACCGGTATATTAAGCTTATTAATATCATTTTTTACCGAAACATACGGCCTGCAAAATATTTACGATGCTGCAATACCAATTTTATATGGAGGCATATTATCAGTAGGGTTAGCATTTACACTTCAGCTAATCGGACAAAAAAATGTAATCCCATCACACGCAGCCATTATACTAAGTACCGAGTCGCTATTCGCAGCAATAGGAGGGTGGCTAATTTTAAACGAGCAACTCACCTCAATCGAAATATTTGGTGCCACGCTAATGCTATTGGGAGTTATACTTTCACAGCTAAAATTTAAAATTCTGAAGTAGTTTTTTGTAATGCCAATTCGATATTAATTTGGTGTAATTATTATTTGGGCAGCAAACGCGCTTTACGTTAATAGTTGTTTCATACCATCAGTATTTTTGTAAGCAATTAGTGGGCTTCCGCTGTCAGCCACTAATCACTAACAAAAATATCTGCTGCTATTTCACCAAGCTAACACTTCAATCCCTGCTGCAGGTTTATACACACAAAGTAATCTCTTTATAAATCTTCCTAATCAATTACTGACGTTTTATAGCCACTATTTAGCTAATTTCTCATATCAGCACCCATGTTAATACTGGCATCTTCAATGGGTAAAAATGTACCATTAATTTGAGATACGCCACCACCAAACGATACTAATGCATTACCTCCACTATAAACAGAAATACTTATATTATAATTTTTTTGATTAAATTTTGAAGTTATATCAAAATTTATAAAAATTGGTTTATTATCACTCTTTGGCGGACTGTATTTATAGTTACTTATTGTTCCACTAATTGTTCTTCCACCTAAGCCATTCTCCGAAGCATAAGTAGCTGTTTCAAACTGCATGGTAACATCATCACCATTTGCATACAAAAAGTTTAGCCTTCTCGATACATTATAAACTTTCCCAGTATTTGGGTTTGTTATTGTTTCAAATTGCACTACAAATGTCTGATCTTCTGCCAATTTCTGAAAAATAAGCCAATCGGCAGCCTCTTTTTTTTCTTTTTCTTCTTTTGCCTTTTCTTTATCTGCTTTACGCTGCTGCTTTTCAGTCAATTTTGCATCTTCCTGTGCATTTGATACAATACCCAGCATCAAAAAAAAGCTTATTAGTAATATACTAGTTGTGTATTTCATATGTGTATGTGTTAATAATTTAAATTAAAAGCCAACAGCCAACAGCCAACAGCCATCTACAGCAAAAACCCAAGTTCGGTACCCAACTTATACTCAATAGGTTCTTTTCCAAACTGGAATAATATTGCATCACGACTTCCAAGTAATTTCATTGAGTTTCCATCAATTAGCAAAAGACTTGCTTCGCGTAATCCCAACACCTTCATTTCTCTGTTAACAACTAAAAACTCCTCAATACGTTGTTGACGTGTTTCTCCACCATGCCCTTCAGGATTTGCATCCAAATAATGTGGATTTATCTGAAATGGAATTACACCCATACAGTTAAAACTTGGTGGCTCAATAATTGGCATATCGTTGGTTGTCATTAACGACGGACAAGCAACATTAGAACCAGCACTCCATCCCATATATGGTAAGCCTTGCTCTGTTTTTATTCTAATGGCATCCATAATACCGGTCTTTTGCATCTCAGCTACCAAATGGAATGTATTTCCTCCACCAACAGCAATTGCTTCCGATTCGTTAACTAATTTAACAGGATTGTCGCTATTATGTACCGAAACAATTTCAAATCCTAGTTTATTAAAAACTTGACTAACTCTTTCAGTATAAACATCATATGAAGCCTTTAGGCTTTCTTCCGATAAACCAACTCCTGCATAAGGTACAAATGTTACTTTTTTAACATTCTCAGCAACTAAAAAATCCTTAATATAATCTTGTGGCCAACCCAAATATGCTTCACCAGCCATTGTTGAGTTACTTATTAATAATAGTTTCTTATTCATTATTCATTTTTTTATTTCTTCGCTAAAATAGTGGATTTTACGATATGTATTAAGTTGTTACGGATAAAAGTATATTTTGGTTGGTAAGTTTCTGTAGCTGGCATAACAATGCTATAATGTTACAATAACCAAATATCCAATCATCAATTAAGCAACAACAGCACCCTAAGGGGTTGTCAAGGAATAAGTTGGGCAGAATAGGCGATGTTATTTTTACTATTTACGAGGCATAAAAGCTGCGAATAGCCACGTTTATTTAAAGTTTTTATAACGAAGTTAAGAGTAAAAAGAACAAGCCTAAATGAGTAACTTATTTATTGATAACCCCTAATGCACAATTCGGGTTTTTAAGTAAGCTATTTTAAAGCTAGTATACCAATTATCACCATTTGTATATTTTATTAAAGCATTTTTGGCAGGTATTTTTAATTCTTCATCGTGTAAAGCTAACTTACCGGCAATTTTAATTATTACAGGCTTGATACTTTTGGAATCGCCACCTTGATTTTTATAAATTTTCACAAATTCAAATCCCATACTCGAATCATTATTGTCAACATAATGCTCAGCAGTTGCTATTGTTAAATTTGGTAGGTTTTGTGCAATTATGAAGGCTTTTACATCGGCAAAATTGATATTGTACTTACTAAGATTATTGCTAACATAAAAAGCTGATAATATCGCGTATTTATTAATAACATCCTCATAACCTCCTTCAAATAGTTTAACTGTTACTTCATCATATTGATTATAAAAGTCGATTAAAATATCATATTTATTTCTAAACTCTAAAACTTCAGTATTTTGAATAGTACATTCAGGGTAGTTTGTAACATATGTTTGTGCTTCAACTAGCAAGGCATTCAATTTGTTATAGTTATTATATTTAATGGCAATATGTATTTTTTTTATTGCATCATCGTATTTAACTTTATATGAAATGCACTTACGTAATAACATTTGATTATCAAGCTCGGCTAATGCTTTATTAATTCTAGCGTTAGTTTTGCCAAAATATGAGGAAGTTTGCTTTTTCGCTTTTTTTGATAGAAGTGCTGCTTCATCCATTCTATTTGCCCATGTATGGTACTTTGCTTCATCAATTAGTTTTGTAATTTCGGGTTCGGCAGCAAATTTTATCAATAGCAATAATCTTTCTTGTTCACCATGTAAATATTCTTCTTGAATTACTTGGGCTTTAAGTAGTTTATACAATGCCATTTTCGATTGTTGAGCATCAATTAGTATTTCGCCTTGTTGTAAAAACTCAATAAAAAGTGAATACAATAGTTTTGTAAATTTTAAACTATCATTTTTATTGTTACAACTATTTGTAACAATATATTGTGATATACTTCCCAATTGCTCATACGCATCAGGAAATTGCCCTGCGGTAATTTGAAAATTAAGGCTATCAAGTTTATTATTAATTATACCTGAATGTGCAATGCAAGTAATAGAATCAATCAAATTGCAAGCTGCAGAATTGTTTAGTCTTGAGCAAACATTACTTCCAAAAGAAAGTCTGGTTAATGCTTGCTTAAAATTATTGTCTTCTATAAACTGCATTGCAATTTTGTATTGTAATCCTAAATAATTACTAAAAGCTGTATCAGAGTGTTTTATGCTTTCAAATACCTCATTGTTTGACATTACAATTACGTCAGCTTTATTGAAGTACTTATCAGCCAGCTGATTGTTTTGTGCTCTTAATGCTACTACTCCAACCCTTAAATATGATGAAGCAACACCATCTAATGCAAATGAAACCAATGAATTATATTCACTAGTTAAATTAGTGTTAAACCAGTTGTGAATTATTAATGAGTTATTTAAAAGCAGTAGCGCGTCGGTATAATTATTATTAATAATAGCCTCATTGGCCATACTAACAAAATTATTAAAAATAATCTGATATAAATCCATTGCTTCTAAGCTTGATTTTCCAGAATAGTATTCAATTATATGTACTAAATTTTCTTTCGAGCCTTCGGTGTTATCAATTTGTGCTATCTCTTCAAAGCCTCTAGCATCTGATGGTTGTAGAGTTTTTGTATACCCTAAAAAGTTAGTTGAAATTCTGCAAAACAAATCACAAAATTCCAATGGAACTCCGTTATTTGGTTTTGAAGATTGTATCTGCTGAATAAAAAGTGTTTCAGCTCTGTTTGAAAGTCGTTGCAGTTTTCGCTTTAGTTTTAAAAAGCTAATTGGGTCGTTGTTGTTGAGGCTTAGTTTGGAGACAAGTTTATGACTATCTACACTACTTGAAACTCTATTAATCAATATCTTATCAATAAAAATGATTTCCGCGCCGTTGTCACTATTTTTTACATTTTTCGAATAAGTATCTATAAGCTCTGTTAGCAATAACCCATATGAGTAGTAATATCCAATGGATTGCGATATATTATTAATTTTTTGATACTTGTATTCGTCATAGTTAAATTTAATATCAGTAACTGTAGCACTCACATCTCCAATATATGAGTTAAGGATATTATCTACATTGTTGGTTTTTAGCTTGCCATTGGCCGATGCGATAATATTAATGGTGCCACGTTTATGCTTTGCGTTGTAAACTGTTAATTTAGCAGTAAATCCGGATGGCCAAAGTAAAGAGTCAATATTAAAATCGTGTAAATTAGTATTTCCACTTATATCAACTCGTGTTAAGCTAATTTTTGCAGTTAATTCATTATCAGCATCACGTGATATTCTAATAAGTAAACGTGATTTTGTATCGAGCTTAATTTTATGGACACTTGTATTATTTTCTAACCCTAATAAGTTAAATATTTTTCTGCCATATCCCGTTTCATAAAGATTATTTAAAGTAATTGTATTCTTTACAATTGTATTACTTTCAAAATACTCTTGCGAGAAACTTGTTTGCACAAGAACTAAGACTAAAAATACAAATGAAATGGATTTAAACATGCAGTTTGCACAATAATAATGACATCCTTAGTTACTTTTATTAGGGGTTTCATGACCAAGTATGGTTTTCCGCTTCCCGCTAACTATATATTTTTTACGAATGGGTTGGTGTTTTGTTGTAGCCGGATCATACGAACTGGCTCCTCGTTTAGGGTCTGAGCTATATTTAAAGCCATGGTTCTTTTTTGAACATGATGTGTTAGATAATGAAAATGAGATGGTTAAAAAAATAAGGAAAATATTAATTATGGTTTTCATTTTCAAATCAAGTTTTGTACTAATTGTTAAAATACTTTTTTTGCAAATATACTATAACTTTAAAAACCTTTGTGGGTTATCAATGGCAATTGCCGAAAAATAATCTTCACCAAGGTAAGCTCTTAAATCGATGCTAAATTTTAACTCTGTTGTTTTGGTTTCAACCATGTAGTAATCGGAGCCAAAAAGTATTTTATTTCTAAGCTTTTTATTACCCAGCAAAACTTTAAGCAACGGAAAAAAATCTTCATTGTTTAGTGTAAATGAAATATCAGAATATAAATTATCGTATTTCTGTAACATTTCTTTTATAATAACAAACCAATTATCTTCTTCGTTGGGATTATCCAGATATTTATCCCAATAGTATTCAGAACCGAAATGAGCCAGACAAATATTTAAGTTGCTGAAATCCTTAAGAACTCTACTATAATTATTGGGGTGAGAAAAATTAGAGCATAGTTTCTTCCTGCTTTTACCTTTAGTATCAATGGGCTTGTCTGATTTTGATAATAACTCAAAAAGCTCTTTTTTACTCCCTTTAAAGTGAACAGGGTTGTACGGACTGCAATGTGAAATCACACTCAAATTATTTTTTTGGCAATACTCGTATATTGGATACAAACGTTCATCATACGGAAAATAACCAAGTGGTGGATAGAGCTTTATTCCTTTAAAGCCCCATTCCTCAACCGACTTTTTTAGTAAATCAAATATTCCATCTCTTCTGGGGTCGATATGAATAAAGGGTAAAGTTTGCGGGTGCGTTTTTTTTAATTGTCCCAGTTCTGCTAACTGATCTGCGTAAGCACGAGGCACCTTACCTGCACCCATGTATGCCATGTCCATTGGTAGTATTACAAACTTACTGTTTTTGGGATAGAACCGGCTACAGTTTTCAAATATTTGTTGCTGACTCCCCATTTTGCCAATCCTTACAAATTTTAAATACCTGTTAAACAAATCTTCATCCGAAAAAGGGTTAAGGTTATTAAGCACCTTGGCAGTTAAATAATAACCAGGTTTTGAAGCCAAAAAGCGAACAAACTGCAATGGCAAAAACTTACGAGGAATATCAACGTCTCTAAAAGTATGAATGTGTGTGTTTATGTACATGAGATTATGATTTTATTATAATCGTACAACAATTATTCAACAAATTTAGTGATTTATTAATTAATGATTAAGATTAAAACATACAACTACTATCACTACTAAATTTCTACACTACAATATTTAAGAAAAATGTTAGCTCAGTTGTGTTTTACCCGTCCCCCAAACCAGCAACAGTATTCAAACCAAGACCGTACAAAGTCCAAACTTATGCTTCATTACTAAATACATCTATTTAGAATAGATATAAACAAATTATTATAATTGTTAT
>Ga0307987_1002133_pt1 | contig 10483 bp, 11 predicted proteins | sample EllFjometagen181_FD_203157 | JGI IMG/M metagenome (GOLD analysis project Ga0307987, IMG submission 203157) | Marine microbial communities from Ellis Fjord, Antarctic Ocean - #181 | ecosystem: Environmental > Aquatic > Marine > Unclassified | place: Southern Ocean | collected 2014-10-08 | reverse complement strand
GTTCAATGGAACGAGTTAATTTACCCCCCTACTAGACAGGCCGAAGTCTCTGACCTATCGGGTGCTGGTGATACATTTTTTGCTGGTTTTATATCTCAATATTTGAAGAGTGGTTCTATAGTTCAAAGTATTAATTTTGCACAAGATTGTTCACTTAAAGCCGTGGAAAAAAAGGGAGTAGTAATCATTAAATAATTAGGATCCCCGAAAGGGAATTCGTATATTTGAGTTACAATAAACAGTTATAATTAAAATAAAGTTACATTATGGATTTACAAGCATTAAAGAAAAAATTGGATACTCTCCAATCAAACCCTAAAGGAGGTCAAAAGACCGACTATTCACTAATCTTTTGGAGACCAACAGTTGGTAAACAACAAATTAGAATCGTACCGTCAGTGTACGAACCCTCAAACCCTTTTACTGAATTAAAATTCTATTACGGTATTACCAATAAAGTAATGATTTCTCCCTCCAATTTTGGTGAGAAAGATCCTATTGCTCTATTTGCAGGTAAACTTCGTGATGGAGAGTATAATAGGGAAAATTATGTATTAGCAAAGAAGCTAGACGCAAAAAACCGTATTTTCGTTCCTGTAGTAGTTAGAGGAGAAGAAGAAAAAGGAGTTAGGTTATGGCAATTTGGTAAACAAGTATATGAAGAGTTATTAGCACTTGCTATGGATGATGAAATCGGAGATTATACAGATATTGTTGGTGGTAGAGATCTTACAATAGAAACGGTAGGACCGGAATCAACCGGAACCCCTTACAACAAATCAGCTGTACGTGTTAGATTAAAAACCTCACCTTTAAGTGATGATGCTGCAACAGTTGAAAAATGGACATCAGAACAACCTAATCCTAAAGATGGATTATTTAAAGTGTACTCTTTTGATGAAATGAAATCAGCATTAGAAAAATGGTTATCACCTGAAGAAGAAGTTATTCCTCTTCCAACTACTAGAGAACCAGTTTCAACAGTAGGAAATTTTAGTTTAGATACCTCTAACGTTAAACAAAGTAAAGTAGATAAATTTGATAATTTATTTGATGGACCATCAGACGAAAAAGATGATCTTCCTTTCTAAATATGGCAAAAAAGAAATCAAAGTCTCTCTCGGCGGCCGTGTCTGCCGAGATCAAGAGCAAATTTGATCTTAATAAATTTAAATCCTCTAAAGGTTTAGACAAAAACGTCAAATTTAAGGAACAAAAGTGGATACCTTTATCACCCGCATTTCAAGAAATTGCTGGAGTACCTGGTATACCAATGGGACATATCACATTACTTAGAGGACATTCCGATACAGGGAAGACAACCGCCCTACTCGAAGCAGCAGTTAATGCCCAGAAAATGGGCATACTGCCTGTTTTCATTATCACTGAGATGAAGTGGAACTGGGAACATGCGGCCCAAATGGGATTACAAGTTAATCTAATTAAGGATGAAGAGGGTGAAGTCATAGATTATGACGGTAATTTTATTTATGTGGATAGGGAAACAGTACATACTATAGAAGACGTAGCAGCCTTCATTATGGATTTACAAAATGAGCAGAAAAATGGTAATTTACCTTATGATTTAGCTTTCTTTTGGGATTCAATAGGTTCTATCCCCTGCTCGATGTCAGTTGAGAAACTGAAGAATAACAACGAATGGAATGCTGGGGCAATGTCAACACAATTTGGTAATACAGTTAACCAAAGTATTGTAATGTCTCGCAAAGAATCATCACCTTATACCAACACATTAATTGCAATCAACAAAGTATGGACTGCCAAAGCAGAATCACCTATGGGACAACCAAAGATGATGAACAAAGGTGGAATGGCTATGTGGTATGACGCAACATTTGTAGTTACATTTGGTAACGTTTCTAATGCTGGAACATCTAAAATTAAAGCAATTAAGGGTGGTAAGCAAGTAGAATGGGGAAAAAGAACCAACTTACAAATTGACAAGAACCATGTTAATGGTATTCAGTCAAGGGGTAAAATTGTTATGACAACTCACGGCTTTATTGAAGATTCTGATAAGGATAAAAACCAATACAAAAAGAATCATGCAGATGAATGGGCTAAAATCTTAGGTGGTGGTAAATTCGAAATCGTTGAGGAAGACGAAGATGTAGTTCCTGTAGTGTACGACGTACAAGACCTTTAACCAAACAAAAAACATGAAAAACAGAGAGTTATTTAGTCTCTTGGATGATATCCAAGAAGACCAGGAGGTACCTACCCCCAACAGACACGACAGGGTATTAATATTAGATGGTTTAAATCTATTCTTTAGAAATTTTGCTATGATGAACATGGTAAATCCCGATGGTGTTCATATTGGAGGGTTAGGTGGTTTTTTTCGCTCTTTGGGTGCTATGATTAGACAAACAAATCCAACTTCTGTTTATGTTGTATTCGACGGACCAGGTTCTACTGTAAATCGTAAGAACCTGCTCTCCGAGTACAAAGGAACAAGAAACATTCAAAGAATTACGAATTGGGAGGCGTTTGATAATATAGAAGAAGAACATGATTCCAAAATCGACCAAATTGTACGTATAATACAATACCTAAAATTATTACCAATTAAAACTACTACACTTAGCAAAGTTGAGGCAGATGATATTATAGCAGTATTATGTGAAAAACTTGTAGAAAAACACGATTCAACCTGCTTTATAGTATCTAGTGATAAGGATTTCTTACAGTTAGTAACTGATAAGATTATTGTCTATAGACCAATGGAGAAAGAATATTATACTCCAAAAGTTATAGAAGAAAAAATAGGTTTATTACCTTCAAATTTCATTTTACATAAAGCCTTATTAGGAGATAGTTCAGATAATATTAAGGGTATTAAAGGGTTAGGAGCAAAGGGTATATTTAAAAAATTTCCTGAGTTAAAAACTACACCTTTAACCTTAGATGACATTTTCGACATCTCTGCTAGGAAATTCAAGGAACATATTGTATATTCACGTATAATTCAGGACAGAGACAGGATAGAAACCAATTATAAGGTTATGGATTTAAGTAACCCAATGATTGATGAAAAAGGAATCGAGCATGTTAGTAACTTAATAGATGAGGAACTAAACGATTTCAACCCTGAAATGTTTGTTTCATTTTATAATGAAGACAAATTAGGAGGAATGATAAGGAATTTGGAGACTTGGTTAAAAGATATATTTGCCTTATTTCCAACATATAAAAATTAAAAATTAAAAAGGTTGTAGATGACACTAAATTCGTTACAAAGTTATGGACAAGGTTTTCAAATAAAGGTTTTATCATCTTTATTAACACATAAAGAATTTTTAGTAAATATTCACGATATAATATCAGAAGAATATTTCGATAATTCGGCAATCAAGTGGGCTATTAAGGAGATATTAAATTATTATGATAAATACCATACAACCCCATCGTTAGATATATTAAAAGTAGAATTACAAAAAGTAGATAATGAAGTATTACAAATTTCTATAAAAGAACAACTGAAACTAGCATATGTTACTTCAGATGACGATTTAGAATATGTACAAGAAGAATTTACAAATTTTTGTAAAAACCAACAATTGAAGAAGGCCTTAATGTCGTCTGTGGACTTACTGAAAGCAGGCGATTTTGATGGAATCCGATTTATTGTTGATAATGCCCTTAAAGCAGGACAAGATAAAAATATAGGACATGAGTATGTTAAAGATATTGAATCCCGTTATAGAGAAAATTCAAGAGAAACCGTACCAACTCCTTGGGATAAAATTAATACTTTACTACAAGGTGGATTAGGAAATGGAGATTTTGGTCTTATATTTGGTAATCCAGGAGGTGGTAAATCTTGGTCGTTAGTTGCCATAGGAGGACATGCTGTAAAAATGGGATATAATGTTCTTCATTACACACTTGAATTAGGAGAAGAATATGTTGGAAAACGATATGACGCCTATTTCACCAAAATCCCGGTTAATAAAATCGATTCCCACCGAGACAAAGTTGAGGATATGATACCACAATTACCAGGAAAATTAATTATTAAAGAATATCCAACGGGACGCGCATCTGTGTCCACTATTGAATCACATATCGCAAAAAGTACTAGTATGGGGGTTAAACCTGATATGGTGATTATAGATTATGTAGATTTACTTTCATCAAGAAAAACTAATCGTGAACGAAAAGATGAAATTGATGATATTTATATAAGCACAAAGGGATTAGCTAGACAACTAAACATACCAATTTGGTCTGTTTCTCAAGTAAATCGTGCGGGTGCAAATGATAATGTTATACAAGGAGATAAGGCTGCAGGGTCATATGATAAAATTATGATTACTGATTTTTGTATGTCTCTTTCTCGTAAAAAAGAAGATAAAGTTAATAACACAGGTAGATTCCATTTAATGAAAAATAGATATGGTATGGATGGAATTACATTTGGTTTAGAAGCAGATACCTCAACCGGTCACTTTATTGTAAAAGATGAATACATTGAAGGTGATGAACCCGAAGCATCTTCTTTACAACCACGTTCTAATAAGTTTGATACTGATGTTGATACCTTTGACAAACAATTATTACGTAAGAAATTTTTTGAATTAAACCCATAGAAATAATATATAAATAAACTGCTAAAATAACTAGATAAAAATGGTAAAAGGTAAAAAATTCATCTCCGATTTAAAATTGTATAGTGATTATTTAAAATGGGACGACCCAAAAGGAAGATTTGAAACATGGGATGAAGCCGTAGATAAAGTACTAAATACTCATAGATTAAGATATGGTTCAAAAGTAGATGGTATATTAGAAGAAATAAAACCTTCATATGTTAATAAAGAAATTTTAGCGTCACAAAGAAATTTACAATTCCGAGAAGAATTAATATTAAGTAATAACGCTAAGTTGTACAACTGTTGTGTTACTTATGCTTATTCACCTGATGTGTTTTCTAAAGGTTTTTGGGTATTATTATCAGGAACTGGTTTAGGTGTTTCACTAAAAAGGAAATTTACATCACAATTACCCCCTATACACAAGAGACGTAGAGGTACCAAAACTCATATTGTAGAAGATTCTATTGAAGGTTGGGCCGATGCAATGCATGTACTTATAGCTTCCTATGTAAAACACCCCTCACTACCCAAGAAATATTTTGGGTTCGAAATTAAATTTGATTATTCTTTAATTAGACCTCAAGGTGCCCTAATTACCGGTGGTTTTAAAGCCCCGGGGCATGAAGGATTACAACAATGTTTCGAAAGGGTTGAGAAAATGTATAATGAATGGATTGATATTAATGGGGGAGATGATGCTCCAATGAAAAATCTTATTACTTACGATACTTTCATGCATTTATCAGACGCTGTGTTATCTGGAGGGGTAAGAAGGTCTGCTATGGATGTTATCCTAGATGAGGATGATGAAGAAATGATTCATGCTAAAACCGGAGATTGGAGAAAAACAACACCTTGGAGAGAAAGGTCCAATAATTCTGTAGGGTTAAAAAGAAATAAATTTACAAAGAAACAATTTGAGGAATTAATTGCCCTAAATGAGGGTATATCTGATATTGGTTTTACATTAATGTCCCACGACGATGAAATGTTTAACCCTTGTTTTGAAATAGGTTTCAATTTCTACGAACAGATTAAGGACAAATCAAGAGCGGTATTCCAATTTTGTAATTTAAATGAAATATCTGCATCTGCATGTGTAGACAAAAGAGGTAACTTCTCAGCAGATAAGTTCTATGAGTTATGTAGAATAGCATCTATGTTAGGTACTTTACAAGCAGGGTATACTAATTTCCCATATTTAGGAGATGAAACCGGTAGAATAGTTGGTGGAGAATCTTTATTGGGTATTTCAATAACAGGGTGGATGACTAGACCAGAATTATTTGATCCTATTATTTTGACCGAAGGGGCAAGAATAGTAAAAGAAACCAATACTGAGACAGCAGCCTATTTAGGTATTAACCCCGCAGCAAGAACTACATGCGTTAAACCCTCAGGAAATGCCTCAGTGATTTTACAAACCTCCTCTGGAATACACCCCGAACATTCAAAAAGATATTTTAGAATAATGCAACTTAATAAAGATGCAGAAACTGCACAATGGCTAGAAAAGAACAAACCAGAAATGTTAGAGGAATCTGTTTATTCCGCTTCAAATACGGATTACGTAGTATTCACCCCTTGCGAAAATCCGGATGGTACCTTATATAAGGATGAGATGCAAGGAATTAAACATCTTGAATTAATTAAATTAGTACAAAAATATTGGGTAAGAGAAGGAGCAATTCCTGAAAGAGCCTATAATCCTCTAACAGAGCATAATGTAAGTAATACTGTTATAATTGATAATAAAGAGGAAATTGTGGATTATTTATATAAAAACCAAGATGATTTTACTGCCGTTGCCTTCATGAGTGATTTTGGGGATAAGGATTGGAACCAAGCACCCTTTACATCAGTCCTAAACACCCAAGAATTGGTTGATAGGTATGGAGATGGTGTTATATTCATGGCTGGATTAATAGTAGATGGGTTACATTACTTTGATGGTAATTTATGGGAGGCAACAAATCACATCCTTGATAAACATCTCCCAATTGAGGGAACCAGATCACAAGTATTACTGAAAAAGGACTGGTTGAGAAGAGCAAAACAATTCTCCAAAAACTACCTTAAAGGGAACATTCAAGAAACAGTTTACTGTATGAAAGATGTTCATTTATGGCATAAATGGAATAAGATAACAAAATCCTTCCGTCCTGTTGATTTTACTGAAATATTATCCAAACCTAACTATGTTGATATTAACACTATGGGGGCTATTGCGTGTAGTGGTCCTGAGGGTTGTGAGGTAAATGTTTTATAAATCCTTCTTTCATATGTATAATAAACAATTAAATTAAAATAATTATGGCAAACAGAAAAAAAGCAGTTAAACCCTTACCAGTTGAAAAAGTTGGATTTGTAAAAAGAATTTTCAACTCTGTAAAAAAATGGGTAGTTGGTAATGGAATAGAAGGGTTTTTAGGGTTAATTATAGGATTAATTCTTTTACCACTTGGTTTCAAACTTTACGCAGGTATCGCATTTGGTGTATTCGCTACGCGTAATTGGGATTTATTCAAAAATTGGGTAAGAGGTTTAGTAAAATAACAAAAAAATTATTATTTTTTATACAAAAGGGGGTGCATTAGCACTCCCTTCTCTATATGTATGGTTAGACGCGTTGTTATTATATTCAATAACCCAACATGACATACAATTTAAATATGAAGATAATTTTAGCTGGATCTCTAGGGTTCGGGTTTATTATATCCTACTTTATGGATCTAACAACCACGAATACAGAGCAGTATATAGCAGTAGTAGCAGTAGTTTTATTAGATGGAATTTTTGGAATTTTAGCGGGATGTAAACGGGAGGGTTTCAAAACCTATAAAGCCTTAAGGATAATTAAATCAACATTTACTTGGACTCTAATATTAACTTCTATATTAATGATAGAGAAGGGATTTACCGGAACAGGATGGTTAAGTGAAACCATCATAGCACCTTTTATTGTATTCCAAGTAATTTCTGCACTTAAAAATGCCTCAATGGCCGGACTTATCAAAAATGAATTATTAAATATTATTTTAGATAAACTGGACCAACATAAAGGACCAAGAAAATAATATGAAATTAGAAGTTTTAAGATTTAGCTCGGATAGTGATTCTACATTAGGTATTCTATTTGATGTGACAGACAATTGTAGAAAATTTTTATGTTTTACCCTTGAGGATGAATATAGAGAGGTTAAAGTAATGAGCGAAACCAGGATTCCACAAGGTACTTACACTTTAAAACTTAGAAAAGAAGGTGGTTTCCATAACAGATACTCAGAAAAATATGGTTCAATGCATAAAGGAATGATTCATGTACAAGATGTACCCGGATTTACATATATCCTTTGGCATACTGGTAACACAGATGAACACACTGCCGGTTGTTTATTATTAGGAGATACTTCACAACAAAATATAACTAAAGAAGGGTTTATTGGGTCATCTACAAATTCCTATAAAAGAGTATACCCTCAAATAGCCCTGGCCTTAGAATCAGGTGAAGAAGTAAAAGTCGAATATGTAGACTTTGCTTAATAATTTGGCTTATAGCTAAATTTTTCTTATATTTATAACTATGGTAAAACAATTAAAAAAAGGGATGTTTCCATTCCTAATCGGGCTTTCGGCCCTATCCGTTTCTGCTTCTGCTGCATTTTATTCTGTTAGTGGTCTTAGCAAATTATTTGCGGGTGCCTCCCTAGAAGTTATTATAATGGCCGGTTCTTTAGAATTTGCAAAATTAGTAACTGCCTCATTATTATATCAATATTGGGACACAATCAATAAATCATTAAGAAATTATTTATCTATAGCTACTGTATTATTAGTATTAATTACTAGTATGGGTATTTATGGTTTCTTAAGTGCAGCATATCAAGAGACATACTCTAGATTAACAGTGGTAGAAAATCAAAAGAATTTCATCCAAAAGAAAATAGACTTTTATCAAACCGACGTAACCCGATATGATGTAGAAGTAAATAGAATATCTAATAACATCAGCACTTTATCTAACACTCGGGCATCATCTATCCAAGTCAGAGATACCTCAGTAGTAGGTGGGGTCAGACAAACAATTAGTACAACTGAGCTTAGAATGGCGGCAAATAGAATTAAGGTTGAAGAAGAAAACCGTAAAATCATACAAGAAAAAAGAATAATAGCATCTGATAGCCTCCAGAAATTCCAGTTACAGGTACTAAACTTGGACAATAACAACGACGTTGCTGGGGAATTAGGACCACTGCAGTATCTATCGAGTTTGACCGGTTATCCCATGGATAAAATTATAAATGTACTATTACTTATTATAATTTTTGTATTTGACCCCTTAGCTATATCTCTTGTAGTAGCTGCCAATTTTGCCTTTGATCAATCATACCCAAAAAAAAGATATAGAGAAAATTTATATAATGAAAAGGTAGAAATATTTTCACCTGAAGAATTAGATGAAGAATATTCTCCACCAAATGAAGCACTTAAAGAAGCAATAGCTTATGAGAAGGCATTAAGAAAGGCTGAAGAAGAATTTGATTGGGACGCAGCAGAAAATAGAATGAATGTCATAGGCCAAAACGGCAATTCAGGAGAACACTATAAAGAATATGACTTAGATGGTGATGGTGTTTTAAGTAATTCTGAAATTTTAAATATTAAACAAGAAATTAAAGATTTACAATTATCTATTAATGGTGTAACTAAGAGTTCAAACCGTGTAGATAAAACATTAAAAAGAATTAAAATGTTAAAATCTTTAATCCCCCCCGAAGATAATCTTACTATTACTTATTAAGACTCCTGCGGGAAAATTAGGCTACCCGGGGTATCCTTCGTATCTTCACGTGTTCGTAAGGTTCGAACATTAAAACAATAAAGGTCATGTCAAAAGAAAACAATTCTCAAGTATTAATTAATAAAATTAAATCATTATCTGACGATTATGGTATGCAATTAGATTGGGATAAAATAAATAACGCAGACGGAGAAGAATTAGAACATATATTAGGTTTAATCAAGAGAATATATAAATTAAGATAAATAGTTATGAAAATTTGGCACATTGGGGATACCCACACATACCACGGTTTATTAGAAATACCAAAGGACATAGATATGGTCATCTTTAGTGGTGACTGTTCAAACCCAAGAGCTCCATACAACAATGAGCCTGAAGTTAGAAACTTTATTGATTGGTTTTCTGAATTACCTATTAAACATAAAATATTTGTAGCAGGTAACCATGATTCAAGCATTGAGTCAAATTTAGTAACTAAAGCTGATTTTGATGTAGAGGCTATTCACTATTTAGAAAATACTCATATCACTATTGAAGGTATAAAGATATTTGGTTCACCACATACACCTACTTTTGGTCAGTGGAGTTTTATGAAACAAAGAGGAAAGTTAGATAGAGTATGGAAACAAATACCCGAAGATACAGATATTGTTGTAGTACATGGACCACCAAAAGGTATATTAGATTTATCTTATGATAGACATCATACTTTAGAATTCTGTGGATGTTCAGCTTTAAAGAAAAGAGTATTAGATTTACCTAACTTAAAGTTAGTATGTTTTGGACATATTCATAACAATAAGGATATAATTAACGCGGGTACTATGAAATTAGCAATCCAAGATACAATTTTTTCAAACGGTTCCGTGGTTACTGATGGAAAATTTGGTAGATTGAGTAGTAACGGAAACATTTTAAACATATAATTATGATACCAGGAGTACAACCAAAATTATTACTAAAACTCGATGATGGAAAATTAACTTTAGATGAAATATTTAAGGATTTAGTTGGTCCAAATGAAAACACGAATTGGAAGTTGGTAAGAGAACGAGATAAT
>Ga0307987_1002132_pt1 | contig 10483 bp, 9 predicted proteins | sample EllFjometagen181_FD_203157 | JGI IMG/M metagenome (GOLD analysis project Ga0307987, IMG submission 203157) | Marine microbial communities from Ellis Fjord, Antarctic Ocean - #181 | ecosystem: Environmental > Aquatic > Marine > Unclassified | place: Southern Ocean | collected 2014-10-08 | reverse complement strand
TGGGGGTAGCAGCTTCAGCTGCGCGAACGGCTTCGTAGAACGGCCACCCGCCCCCGATTCATGCTTAGCGGATCGCGAAATCTCTGCAGGGGAATGAAGCCTGAACAACTGCTTCAATCAGCGCTCGCGTGTCGTCATCGAGGGTGAGCTTGACAAGAGGAATAGGGTGGCCGCGCTCTCGGTCTCGATGACTGAGGAGCGAGCGCGCCTGTCTTGATCTGGGCCAAATGGTGGTGGTTGAGGGCCGGTTTCTGGCTAGGGACGTGGGCAAGCCCACCAAAGCCGATCACGCAGGCTTCCGATATCGGCCTTTCGGGCCACCACCGCGCAACGAGCCCAGGGCTCACTCGTGTCCATCACCGGCCGGAATGTGCAGGCGCCATCCTACAAGCCCGTCATCGACCCCTTGCCGCGATCTGCACGGACCGAGCCCGGGACACCCCCGGGACACACGCCCCTCCCGGAAGCTCCCACTCCGGCCCTCCCCATCCCCTCCCCTCCCCCAGCGACGATCCCGGCCACCACGCAAAGATCGGCTACTGTTCGTCATCATCCCTACCACCTGGTGGAGTCCCGCCGCCTCCACCATGCAAGGGCCCGCCACAAGGCGGGCTCTTCTGCATGGCGGAGGCAGCGGTCGTCTTCGACCGTCGTGCATTGCGGCCCGTTGGGCCGCTCGCACGCCCATTTCGCCCTTCGGGGGGCGAAACGTCCCGCCACAACAGCCCGGCTTCTTCGAAGAACGTACACTCACGCCACCGGGCCCTCCCCCATCCAAGCACCGCGAAGCGCACTACACAGCGCGTAGCCCAACCACCCAGCTCACATCGTAGCGAGGCAGCTCAGCCACCTCGCCCACCCCACGCCCCTCCGCTGTCAACACGGAGAAGTGCCCCGGGATGGCCAAGGCTTCGCAGCCCAGCTCCCAGTTGGCACACCAGATGCCCAACGCCACAGGCGCGTAGAAGCGTGAGCTCGTGGAAGCGCAGAAGTCGAACCTCACCCCACCCTCCGCTCCGTCCGCCACGCCGACACAGCGTGTAGGCTGGCCGTTGAACGAAGAGGGGGACCACTGGCATACCTCGTAGCAGCGGCCGAAACGGTCGAAGCCAGGCGCGCGGGTGTCCAGGGGCTGCTGGAGCTGCGCATCCGCGAAGAACAGGGAGCTCAGCGGGAGGCGGCGGCGCTGGCCCCGCAGAGTGAGGCGGATCGCCAGGGGCACGAACCGAGAGGCGTAGCCCACGGCACAGACGCAGATGATGTGGTCTCGCTCGGGGTCGAAGCTGGCGCCCAGGTGGCGCACCATGCTGTCGTGGTCGGCGCCAGGGCCGATCCAGCAGGTGGCCAGCCCCATGCGCGTGGCCTCGATGACCACCTTCTGCAGACTCCGACCCACGTCGATGACCGCGAGCCGACTGTACTCACGGGGCGCGATGGCCACGAGGAACTCGTGGGCGCCCACCACAGGCCAGACCGTGAGGGGAGCCGCGACGTACTCGAACCGGATGGGATGCTCGCCCAGCAGGCTGGAGGCTTCCGTGTGCACGTCGACCCACCTCATGAGCTCGGCATGGTGGGCAGGGCTCAAGTCCCGGGACTGGAACGAGCGGCACGACTTCCTGGCGCGCATCAGATCGAAGGCCCCCAGGTCGTCCTTGGGGCTCGGCACGGGCTCGGAGGGACCCAGGCCGAACTTGATGGTGCACAGGTCCACGACGAGCACGACGAGCAGGCCGGAGCCCAGGATGGCCGGCGGCCAGAACAGCAGCGCCGGCGCGACGCCGATGGCCCATCCCACCAGCGCGACGGCGTAACAGACGAGCACAACCACGGCGTTGGGGAGGTACTGGAGCCACCCGGTGAACTGGAGGCGGGTCTTGACGCGCCACAGCGCTTTGGCGATGGGATTTTGAAACTGCATGTCACGCTCCCTTGATGATCCAGAGATACCCCCAGACCCATCGCACGGGAACGATGGGAAGCGGCCAACAGCTGGCCGGTTTTGTGCCATAGTATGCGGCCATGGACCTTCGAGACCTACAGGCCCTGCTGACCGTGGTTGAACACGGCTCCTTCCAGGCCGCCGCGCGGGCGCTGGACGTCCCTCGTACGAGCCTGCGGCGACAGGTAGACCGCCTCGAGCAGGTCGTGGGCACCCCGTTGGTGACCCGGGGGGCCTCGGGCACCAATCTCACCCGGGCAGGTGAGAAGATCGCCCAAAGAGCCGGACCTCTCATCGTCGCAGCCTCGGGCATGGTGGATGAAGCACGAGCGGCGGAGGGAGCCATGCTCGGCACTCTGAAGATGATCATGCCGGTGGGAATGCCGGCGGCAGTGCGGGTCCACGCGCTGCGCGCACTCCAGACCATGCATCCGGGCATCGTCCTGGATGTCTCGGAGGCGGATGAGCCCCTCACCCTGTTGCGGAGCCCCTTCGACATCATGCTGCACCTGGGACCATCACCCAGTCGAGATGGCTGGTTCTCCAGAGTGTTGATGAGGCTCCCCCTCTCACTCGTGGCCTCCCCGGCCTACCTGGAGCGGGAGGGCACACCGACGACGCCCGCGGATCTGGCGGGACACCGCCTGCTCGCCTGGCGCGTGGCCGGGCGCTACGCAAACGCTTGGCCCCTCGCGGACGGCGGCTCATTGCCCATCACCCCCGCCCTGCTTTCGGCAAACCCGGAGCTTCTCGCCACCCTCGCAGGCGGCGACGGTGGGATCGCTCTGGTCCCAGGGGTACCCGGGCTCTTCCAGCCGCCGGGACTCGAGCTCGTGCCTGTTCTGACGGGTGTCGTGGGAGGAGACATCGCGCTGAGGGCGCTGACGCCCCGAGCGACCGGCGCCGACCCGCGGCTGCGCGCATTGATCGACAACGCACAACGGCTGCTCGCGCGTATGGGGATGGCGTAGGGACGAGAATGCCGGCCGGCGTTCGCCTGGCGCTGGAGATCGAGTCGATCCTACCGGATGCGAAGGTCCTGTTCATGTCCGGCTACACCGCCGATGCCATCGCGCGAGACGGCGTGCTCGACGCCGACATCGACTTCATCCAGAAGCCCTTCGCCCAAAACGAACTCACCACACGCATCCGAGCGTTCCTGGATCGATAACGCTCGAGCCGACACGGTCGTTCGTTCCCTTCCACGCAGCGCCGAGCTTCGTTATCATTCGATCCTGACCACACGGGAGGAAGCACACGATGAAGCTCGCGATCCCACTGTTGCTCGCAGCCCTGCCCAGCACCGTCCACGCCTGGCCCGCCGAAGGCGACTGGGAGGCGCTCACCCAGAGCGGCTCCCCCATCGAAGATCTGGAGCTGGATGGGCACCTGATCTCAGGAAGCGCAGAGGAGGACTGCTGGGACATCGTGGGGGACAGCACCACCCCCGCGGCCTCCTGGTACGTGGACGAGAGCTATCTCTACCTGCGCATGGTGCTCAACGCGAACCCCATCGTCGGAGCCATGTTCGAAGGCGGACAGTGGGGCTTCCTGTTCGAGACGGACGGCACCACCACCACCTACGAGCACATGCTGGCGGTCTTCGCCGACACCCTGGACACTGAGCTCTGGGCCAACACGGACGGTGGCAATAGCTTGCGAGAAGAGGCCGAAGATCTGATCGCCACCACAGCATCATCTACGGCTGGCATGTCCGACATCGACAAACTGACCACCTCCAGCTTTGGTGAACACGACGACTTCACCCTGCTCCTGGCCTGGTCCACACAGGATCTGTTCGACCTGGGCATCCTCGATCCCACCACCGCAGTCCAGATCACCGCAGCCACCTCGCAGACTTCAGGCACCACCGGCGAGCTCGACTACGACGGTGCCGGCAGCGACTCCAGCGGCCCCGCCGGCGCCCTGGCCAACCACCTGGCCGACGCGGTGTACATCGACCAGGACGGCGACGAGCTGTACTACTTCGCGGAACTGGACGCAGGCACGGACCCCTCCGACCCGGACTCCGATGACGACGGACTGGAAGACGGTGCCGAGCTGTCCGACCACGGATCTGATCCACTGAACGACGACAGCGATGGCGATGGCCTGTTGGACGGCATCGACGTCGACTGGTGTGGCGACCCGATGCTCACGGACACCGATGGTGATGGCCTGAGCGACTACGAGGAGTACACCACCTGGAGCTCGAGCCTGTGCAACACGGACACCGACCACGACGGCCTCGATGACGGCGACGAGGTGAACCTCTACGGCTCGCACCCGGCCATGGAAGACACCGATGGCGACGGGCTGAACGACGGCGACGAGGTACTCATCTACGAGACCGACCCCACCACCACCGACAGCGACGGCGACGGCCTGGACGACGACGTCGAGCTCTTCGAGTACAAGACCGATCCCATGCTCGCCGACACCGACGGCGACGGACTGAGCGACGGCGAAGAGATCGACACCTACAGCACCGATCCCCTGGTGGCCGACGGTGACCACGACGGGCTGGACGACGGCGAAGAGATCGCCAACGACGCCGACCCCGAGAACCCCGACACCGACGGAGACGGCCTGCTGGACGGCGAAGAGGTCCACAACTACGGCAGCGACCCCACCCTGACCGACACCGACGGCGATGGCCTGGACGACCGCGCCGAGGTGCAGGACCACGGCACCGATCCCAACGAAGCCGACACCGACGCCGACGGCATCCCCGACCCCGATGAGGTGGCCTGTGGAGGGGACGACAGCGACGACCGGGACGGCGATGGAATCCCCGATGCCACCGAGGGCAGCGGCGACACCGACGGCGACGGCGACCCGGACTTCTGCGACACCGACGCCGACGACGACGGCATCCCCGACGCCACCGAGGGCACCGCGGACACCGACTGCGACGGCATCCCCAACTATGTGGACGACGACGAAGGCAGCTGCGACGCCGACACGGGCGACCCCAGCAGCGACGACACCGACGCCCCCGACGACGACAAGGACGAAGGCGGCAGCTGCGCCAGCGCCCCCGCTCGAGGCGGTGGTGCCCTGTGGATGGTAGCGCTTCTGGCCAGCGCCATGCTGCGGCGCCGCGAGAACGACTAGTCGAAGTCCGTGACCGGCTCCAGGGGCTGCGGCGGCCAGACCAGACCCTGCTTGGGAGGCATGGAGTTGTAGACCTGTTCGATGTCCAGGGGCGCCAGCTCCAGGCCGTAGGGCCCTCTGAAGGACCCCAAACGCCCCCTGATCAGCACACTCTCCATCTGCAGGTTCAGCGCGAACAACGCCATGGGACATCCGGGCTCCAAGCCCAGCAGCGCATCGCGGTTGCCCGCCGCCGACACCACCACCCGTGACGCCCCGGACGGCGCCGCCCCCACCGCTGGGATGAGGCGGGGATAGCCGTCCCCATCGATCCAGCAGAGGAACTTCAAGGTCTGCAGGCCCCGCAGCAGACTGACGGCCCAAGGCCGCAGCGCCGCGGGCGCACCCCGCTTGGACACCGCAGGGCCCACAACGTTGGCGCTGATGGCCCCTAGCGCCATGCTGGGGATGGCCAGAGGCTCCGGCCCCCGCAGGGACTCGAGCTTCATGCGGTGGGCGGTGTGGACCCCAAAGTAGGCGTTGTAGCGGAACATGGGCCGCTGGTTGAACCCGTCGAGTTCATCGCCCTGCACGGCGCTATCCTGCCAGCGCGCCCTCCCCACCCACACCTGGCGATCGAGGGTCATCACCAGAAACCCCACCCGGGGCTCGGCCAGGACATGCTGCTTGCTGGCCCCCTCGCAGAACTGACCCCACATCAGCGTGTCTGGCGTTTGTCCGGACAGGGTGGTGATCAGGGTGACATGGGGTGTGCCCTGAGGGGTGACGGTGGCCAGCAGCCCCACCTTGGCGTCGGGTGCGAAGGCCTCGACATCGGCAGGCTCGAGCTGGTGACGGAGTGGAACGCTGGTGCTCATGACTGCACCCCCGGGCCGCTGAGGTGAACCAGGGCCGGATCGACCCCCGAGCTGCGCGCGGCCTGTGCGAGGGCCTCCAGCGCCGGCAGCCCCAGGCTGGCCTGCCCCTGGTAGGCCCACTCGAGGCCCAGCCGCTGATACTTGTCCTGGCACAGGTTGTTGAAGGCGCACAGCTCCCAGCGCAGTACACGCCCGGCCAAACGCTGCGCCAGGAAGTCCCCGATGGCCCCCAGCGCTTCCGGCGTGGCGGTGACCCCGGGGATCAGGGGGGTGCGGATCCACAGCGGTGGCGCGCCCTGGGCAGCGGTCTTGCCCCACAAGGCCTCGAGGTTGCCGAGGATCCGCGTGAGGCCGTGGCCGGTATGCTGCTGGTGGACGGCGTCATCCATGTGCTTGAGGTCGTAGAGCACCAGATCCGCATGGGGCAGCAAGCGGCGGAGCACCTCGGTCCCACACTGACCGCAGGTGTCCAGGGCCGTGTGCAGCCCCGCAGCCTGGCAGGCCTCGAGGAAAGCCTGCACGAAGGGCGCCTGCAGGGTGGGCTCACCGCCAGAGACGGTCACACCCCCGCCGGATCGTTCGTAGTAGGCACGATCCCGGACGACCTCAGCCATGAGATCCCCTAGCTCGCGCTCCACGGCCTTGGGCTCCATGGCGGTGGTGGGGCACTGCTCGGAGCAAGCGCCACAGCCCGCGCAGCGGGCCTCGTCCACCCGCAGCCCATCCTTGGTGCGCTCGATGGCATCGCGCTCGCACACAGCGACGCAGCTGCCGCAGCCCATGCACTTCCAGCCGTGCCAAATGGCCCGAGGCTTGCGGTCGATGCTCTCAGGGTTGTGGCACCAGTCGCAGGCCAGGCTGCAGCCCTCGAGGAACACGGTGGTGCGGATGCCAGGCCCGTCCTCGGTGGACATACGCTGGACAGAGAAGACGCGGGCGGAAGGGGGGAGGCTATCCATGGCTCACACCGAACACCGGTGGGTCTCCCGGGCGATGATCTCGTCCTGGAGCTCCCTGCCGATGGAGGAAAAGTACGCGTTGTAGCCGGTGACCCGCACCAGCAGGTGACGGAAGTCCTGGGGTCGCCGCTGGGCCTCCCGGAGGATCTCCGGGTCCAGCACGTTGACCTGCAGGGCGGTGCCGCCATTGCGGGCGTAGCCCATGAGGAACGCCTGGAACTTGGCCCGGTGCTCGGGCCCCCGCAGCATGGCGGGGTGGAAGGTGATGGTGTGGGACGCTCCGTTGGGCAGGCAGCACAGCCAGTCCTCCCAGTCACCCTCGCCGTCGGCGGCATGCCCTCCCAGCACCGCGCCCACGGAGTTGGCGTTGGCGGTGGGCCCGTGGATGTCGGCCCCATTGCTGGGGCAGATGGCGTTGGACAGGAAGCGCCCTTTGGCCCGCCCGTCAGGGGTGGCCGCCAGCACGTAGCCGTCGCCCACCCAGTAGTTCCAAGACAGCATCCCCGGCCGGCCCCGGCGCCCGGTGCTGGTGGTATGTTTCCAGCATTCCTGGGTCCACAACTCCATCACCCGCTGGGCCATAGCGTCGGCCCGGGGATCATCGCGGCCGTACTTGGGGGCCCGGTAGCAGGCCCGGGCCTGCAGCATCTCGTGGCCCTCCCAGTTGTCCTTCAACGCCGCGATGAGCTCGGCCATGGTGCAGACCTGCTCCTCGAAGACCAGGTGCTCGACGGCCAGCAGAGAGTCCACGGTGGTGGCAAAGCCGATGGCCTCGACGGTGACGAAGGACAGCTCGGCCCCCCCCTGGGTGATGTCCAGACCGCGCTCGGCGCAGCCCCGCACCAAGCAGCTCAGGTAGGGCGTGGGGCTGAAGCGGGCTCGGATGACCTCGCTGTGCTCGTACAGGGCGAAGGCCCGCTGGATCAGGGCCACGGTCTGGGCTCCGTATGCCTGCCAGAAGCGCTCGAAGCTCTCGAACGCGGTGGCGTCGCCCGTGGTGGGCCCGTCGTGTTGGATGGGGTCTTCGGCCCCGGTGACCGGGTCCACTGCCGCCAGCAGGTCCGTGCCTCCGGTCAGCGCCAGCTCCACCGCCTTGACCAGCTCCACGTTGATGTCCACCGTGCCCGAGCGATCGTTGCCCTGCATGGTGTTCTCGAGGCAGCCCACCGGCGCGTAGTCGTGCACGTTGCCGGGGTGAATGAGGTGGCGCACGCCGGCTTCCTTGGCCTGGCGCAGCATCCCGGCCATGGATCGTTCGTCGAAGTTCAACAGGAACGGCGCCCCCTGGCTGCCGGCGATCATCTCCACCGCCCGCTCGAGCAAGCGGGGCGGCGAATTGCTGTGCAGCCTCAGGTTGGGCTTGGGCTCGAGGATGGGGCTCATCTCGTCGATGACATCGAGGATGGCCCAGGTGAGGTCGTTGGTCATGTCCTGACCGCCGGGCCCAAGGCCCGACAGGGTCACCAGCTGGCCGAAGCCCGCGGTGATGCCCTGGTTGCCTCCCACCTGGATCATGGCGTCGTAGACATGGTTGGCGTGGACCCAGAAGCAGCGCAGGAGCTCCTTGCCCCACTCCCGGTCCATGCCCGCGGCCAGGGATCGTTCCCAATAGGGCAGCAGGTACTGATCCAAACGCCCGAAGCTGACCCCGGCCCCGGGGTAACACTCATCGGAGATGACCAGCATGTGGTTGATCCACAGGGCCTGCAGCGCCTCCCAGAAGCTCTCGGCGGGCTTCCACGGTACCCGCGCAAGGTTGTCCGCCATGGCGGACAGCTCGGTTACGCGTACAGGATCATCGGCTTCCCCCGCCAGCTTCAGGCACAGGGCACCGTAGCGCACCGCCAGATCCCGGGGCATGGTGGCCGCGGTGATCATGGCCCGCAGCTGAGCGCCGCGTTCACCCCGGCGCTGGGACCGCGGCAGCGCCGCCAGCCGACGCTCGAGATCCCGATGCACGCCTTCCCAGCCCAGCTCGAGCAGCCGCGGATAATCGGGGATGAGGTGCCCCGAGGTGGCCCCGGCGTTGCCGTAGCCGTGGCGGTGGAACCACTGCACCGCGGCGCGGGCTTCGGCCACGGCCTTGTCCCGCGCGCGGGCTTCGCGCTTGTCCCAGCAGCGCGAGGCCTGCAGCGCGAAGCGGCCCCCCGCGATGAGATCGCCAGGCAGGATCTCCTGGGGCAGCCGGTTCACCATGACCTCGCGGATGAACCAGGCCCGCCGCTCGGGGATGCTCAGACGCCAGAACCCACGGGGCAAGGCCACATCGCTGGACGCCTGCAGGGTGGAGGCCCGGAAGGGCTGCAGGAAGGCGAAGGTCTCGGGGACGATGTAGTAGCTCACTTCATCGTAGAGCACGTCCCAGGGCTTGCCGGTACTGAAGCAGGCCCACTCGTTGTTCCAGGGCCGCTCCAACCCCCGGAAAAAGTACTCCCGGAGCCAGTGGATGCGCGGCGACAGGCCGTGGGGTTGCTTGAGGCGATCCAGGGGATCGAGTTCGGCGACAGGAGCGGCCATGGTGTCTCCCACATGCTGAGACGACCATGGTACCAGCGCCAACGGCAGGCGTCAGGGCACCGTGGGCTTCGCGGTGTGGACGGACCGTTGCAGCTTCCCCGTGGAGGCGCGACTGGCGGCCAAAGACGATCCCGCCCTGGTGATGACCGGCGCCTGCACCTTCATCGGCGACCTGAACACCACCGTCGAGCTGTTCTTCGAGAGCGACATCACCGCTGATCCGACCATCACTGGCAATGTCACCGTGGTCTACCCGGCCATGCCCACCGACACGCGCGCCTGGTCCGGGACCTTCACCGGAGCGGACAGCATGGCCGGCAGCTTCTCCGGTTCGTGAAGCGCAGGTTCCGCAGGAGTCGATTGGAACGGCAGCTTCGCGCTGTTCCGGGAGTGCTCCGGCGAAAAGGAACATTTGACGGGTGAGGCTCCCAGCTGCGAAGCTCTGCACATGGACGCACCCACCCCTTCGTTCTTCGCCCGCATCAAGACCCCCGACAAGGTCTTGTACGGCTTGTACCTCACCTTCGCGCTGGCCTTCCTGGCGTTGCTACCGACGGTTCACCCCTACCCGGGTTCATACCTCGTCAAGCTGATCCCCATCCTGGCCCTGGCGGGCCTGGTGCTGCGGAACATCCCAGGGGCGCAGGGCAAGCTGCTGTTCGTGGGCATGCTGCTGTCGGGGGCTGGTGACGTGCTCCTGGACATCGATCGAGTGGGGCTGTTCATCCCCGGCCTGGTGGCGTTCCTGCTGGCTCACATCTGCTACATCGCAGCCTTCGCCACCGAGCTCCGCTTCACCCCCATGCGCGCGATCCCCCTCGCCCTGCTGCTGGTCTACGCGCTGGTGATCGGCTGGTTCCTCGCGGACATCCCCAGCGACAAGCTGGCCCCGGTCATGGCCTACCTGGGGATCATCACCCTGATGGCCATGGGCTCGTTCCTGATGCGGCGCCCCTTCCCGCTCATCGCCATCGGCGCGATCGCGTTCATGATCTCGGACACGGTCATCGCGGTGAACAAGTTCCTGGTGGAGATCCCCAACTCCACCATCATCAACATCGGCATCTACTACGCCGCCCAGTGCATGATCG
>Ga0307987_1002131_pt1 | contig 10485 bp, 9 predicted proteins | sample EllFjometagen181_FD_203157 | JGI IMG/M metagenome (GOLD analysis project Ga0307987, IMG submission 203157) | Marine microbial communities from Ellis Fjord, Antarctic Ocean - #181 | ecosystem: Environmental > Aquatic > Marine > Unclassified | place: Southern Ocean | collected 2014-10-08 | reverse complement strand
CTACGACGGCGACACGAGCGACCCGTGGGGCCCGACCACCGGCACCCAGCGGGTCAAGCGCGGCGGCGGCTGGAGCAGCTACCCCCAGAGCCTGCGCTCCGCAGGCCGCAGCGCCACGGAACCAGGCGTGGCCACGGACACCATCGGCTTCCGCTTGGCGCGGTCCATCGAGATTCCCGCAGAGCGCTAGGACTGGTTCAGTCCAACATCCCCGCCGAGCTGGAATTAGCGTGGCGCAGCTGCGGGATCAGCGGCAGCAGGTCATCGAGGGACAGCCCGAGGCCCGCCATAGCAGCGGGCTCCCTCAGCAAGGCCCCGGCGGTGCGGTCGTCGTAGCGAGGACCGGCGAAGACGTGAGCCAAGCTGTCCGCGACGCGAACCAAGCAGACCAGCTCGGCGGTGCGCCCGCCTTCCTGCAGCACACGCTCCAAGCTGTGGTGCCAGCCGATGACCCTGGGGATGGGCTCGGGGATGTTCCACGCCTCCAGCGCCACACAACCCATGTCGGCATGGTCGAAGCCAAGCGCAGACTGCTCGAGCAGGTGGGTGCCGCAAGACTGGCCCGCACGACGCTGCAGCAGCACCTGGTAGTCCATGCCTCCGGTACCGTAGGACTCATCCCCGGCGCCCTGGAGCAGGACGATCTTGCCCAGGTCGTGCAGCAACCCCGCCAGGAACACATCCACCGTGGGCCGACCGAGCTGAACGCACAGCTCACGGGCCACCGCCGCCGTGGCCACAGCGTGGCTTCGCAGCTTGCCCTCCACGCCTCGCAGCCCATAGGCCTCGCCGACGGCCGCCACCGCCGCCAGCTCCCCCACGGTGCCGGCGCCCAGCATCGTCACCGCGTGGGCCACGTCGCGACAAGGCCGGCTTCGGGCGAACACAGCACTGTTGGACAGTCCCAGCACCCGGGCGGTCAGCGCAGGGTCACACTGGATCACCCGGGACACCTCCCGTAGTTGGAACTCGGGGTCTCGCAGCAACCGCAGCAGCCGGGCGGCGACCTCGATGGACGGCAGCAGCCCCCGAGCCAGCACGCGCTCGAGCTGAGGGCTACGACGGGCCAGGGTGGTGCCGTCGGTGTACATCTCGAGGCCCAACCAGACGGACGGGTCTACGCTGGATTCGGTGCGTTGCTGCATGGGGTGCTCGCCGGGAGAGATGATGGGGTGTGAGGCGCTCGCCGCACACCTCTCTCATCGGTGGCCATGCCGGGGATTCGCGACATAGTCAGACATTTATTCACTATCCCCGTCAATCCTGACTTTTCACCCATTCGAACAAAGGCACAATGACCATTCTCGTAATTCTACCATCAACGCCTCATTTCCGGCGTTCCCCCAGGCCTCGCCGCAGGCTCGACAGCGCCGCCAGCCCCGGGGAACCCACCAGGGTCGGGTAGGCCTCACAGGGCGTGAAGCAGCCACCGCAGTCCAGGGCCACAGCCCCCTGTCGAGCCTCGATGGCGGTGGGGGTCCCCCAGACGGTGCGCAAGTCGAAGCCGATCTCCCGCACATCGGCGATGGGCCGATCCCAGACGTGGCAGGGGTACAAGGTCCCATCGGCAGAGATGAAGCAGGCCGAGTGCAGCGCTTGGCAGTCCATGCCCAGGGGTTCACCCGCCAGCCAGGCCCGCAGGTTCACCAGGAAGCCCAGCTCCATCAGGTCCACCGGAGAGCGGGGGGGCCAGCGTCGGCGCAGGTGCTGATCCACCAGGTTCAGGTCCGCAGCGCGATGGGCCTGGGGGTCCGCGCTGGCCCGGTTGCCAAAAAACAGGGCGCTGACCTGGTAGAGGTTCCAGTGCCAGTGGCGGTCTTCGAAGCCGGGCAGATCGCGGTCCAGGATGCCGCCCAGCTCGTCGAGGGCATGGCGATTAGCCGCACCCACCGTGGTACCCACGAACACGTCCACGCCAGGGATGTCCCGCAGCAGCCGCCAGGTCTCCACGGCGCTGTCCCAGGCTCCCGGGCGGCCGCGCATGGCGTCGTGTAGGGCCGGGGGGCCGTCGAGGCTGATGGTGACGAGCAATTCCAGCTCGGGACGGCGCTGACGCACCAGGCGTGTCGCCGCCGCGGCGCGCTGGGGAAACGCGCCGTTGGTAGGGAAGTGCAGCACGGCCAGCCGAGGGGTGTTGTCCAAGACGGCCTCGACACAGGCCAGCAGGTCGTCTCGCAGGCAGGGCTCGCCCCCGGTCAGGTCGAGCCAAGCCAGCTTGGGCATAGCGGCGAACAGGCGGCCCAGCTCGACGGGGGTCAGCTCATCCCCGGGCTCCATGGCCCAGCTCGAGCACTGGCTGCAGCGGCAATTGCAGCGACGGGTCAGCGCCACCACGGCCCGTCGAGGCGTGCGTGGTCGCGCCACCCACACCGGAGCGAAGGCCCGCAGCAGCCGCAGCAGGGAGCGGGGCTTCACCGACGGGCCCTAGCGCTCGAGGAACCGACCCACCACCATGCGCCGCATGATGCGCAGGCCGTCCCGGGCGGTCTCGAAGCCCGAGGCCCCGCCACCCCGGGGGGCGCGGGTGACCGGAACCTCGACCACGCGGCCACCGCGCTTGACCACGTGCAGGCACAGCTCGGTCTCGATCTCGTAGCGCATGGCCCGCAGCAGGGTGGGGTCCAGGGCCGAGCGACGGACCAGGCGGAAGCCGGCCTGTGTGTCGGTGATACGGGTGCCGTAGAGCAGGTTGAAGATGCGGGTGATGGCCAGGTTCCCGAAGTGGTGGCTGCGGGTGATGGAGCCGTCGTACAGGGTGCCGATAAAGCGGGAGCCGATGACCATGGCCACGCCGGGGATCATGGCCGCCAGCAGCCGGGGGAACTCGGCTGGGTCGTCCTGACCGTCGGCGTCGATGAACGCCAGGATCTCGCAGCTGGCTTCGTCGATGCCCACCCGCAGGGCCTCACCCTTGCCCCGGTTGGGCTCGAGCCGGGTGACGCGAACCCCCACGGACTGCGCCACCTGGGCGGTGCCGTCGGTGGAGCCATCGTCGACCACCAGGATCTCCCCCAGGCCGGGCAGGGCCGCCCGGGCGGCCTCGATCACGCCGGCGATGGTGGGCGCCTCGTTGTGGGCCGGGATCACCAAGGACACCCGGGGCGCCAGGGCGGCGGCCGCCTGACGCTCGGCGTCGGTGACGGGGGTCTCAGCTGGGGTCTGGCCTGCCATGGCGGCTGCCTCCGGGGGCAGGCCCAATAACCACAATCCACCGTGATATGAAGCAGAGATACCCACCGACGCACCGAGCCCCCCATGCCCGCCGCCGCGCCCCCTCCCCTCATCCGCCCGCAACGCCGGATCTTCCTGGCCCTCGGGGTGTTGGTCTTCCTGGTGTCCGGGCTGCGCTTCGACGGCCCCAGCCGGGGCTACTGGGACACCTACATCACGGTGCCGGCCATGTTCATGACCGGCCAGCCCGTGGATCTGCACCGGGTCGATGGCTCCCCCCGCTTCGACTACAACCTGAAGGGCGTGGTGCCCGACGACACCTTCGACCCCACCCCCGGTAGCTTCGGTATCGCCTCCAAGGACCAGCGGGTGGGTACGGGCATCCTCTTCGCCGCGCCCTTCGCCCTGTTTCGGCAGGCCGCGTTCCGCTGGGGCTACGCCGCCACCTGGGCCTTGTTGTTCGGCTTCGGCTTCCTGGGGCTGCGTCGCTTGACCACCACAGCGCGGCCCGCCGCCCCGCCCGCAGCGGGCATGGGCTTCACCGTGCCCATGCTTGGCGCGCTGTTCCTGGTGTTCAACCCCTTCTCCCTGTACCTCGACCGACTCAACGGCAACCTCTTCGGGGTGGCCTTCCTGGTGTTCCTCTGGGTGCTGCTGTCCGAGCAGCGGCCCTGCTGGTGGCTGTGCGGCATGGTCTACGGCATCATCGGCGGCATCCGCAACGAGGCCATCATCCTTGGGCCCGTGATGTTGGCGTTCATGGCCCTGGGGGCCCCGGGCTGGAAGCGCTACCTCGGTCGCCTGTCCGCCTTCACCGCGGCGGCCTTCGTGGCCATCCTGCCGGTGCTGCTGTGGAACCAGTTCGCCTACGGCCAGATGATCATCCACCCCAGCCAGGTGCCCCACCTCGAGGGCTTCCGGCCCACCTTCGAGCACACCTGGTTCGGGCTGTCCGAGCCCTTCCAGTTCAACGGGCTGCTCAACTGGCCCTTCCACACCGAGATCATCCGCACCCCCCACTTCGCCTACCCCACCTGGATGCACTGGCCCTTGGTGACCATCAAGTCCATGGGCCTGCTGCTCACCCCGGTGGCCGCGGTGGGCTCGGTGGTGCTGCTGGCCCGCCAGCGTTTCCTCGGCGCGCTGCTGTGGTTCTGGTACGTCATCGTCGCGGTGCTGTTTGTCTTCCAGGAAAACTGGGAAGAGCTCAAGCAGACCTTCATGGCCCTGCAGCTGTTCCCCCTGGCCGCCTTCGTCACCATGGGCCTGGCCTGGATGACGGCGGGCCTGCGGTCCTGGAAGCGCTGGGCGGGTGTGCTGGCCGCCGCGGCGCTGCTGGGGGTGGCGCTGCTGGGCGTACGCCAGTGGCAGGTCCCGGTGGACCAGCGCTGGTACGTGCGCTTCCCCCACGCCGGCAGCAACGACGCCGGGCTCGACGAGCTCCCGGTGCACCTGCGCAAGGACTGGCACTTCTTCTACACCCACGAGACCGACACGGAGATCCATGCCGAGCGGCTGCACATGACCGCCCCCTGGCCTTGGCCGAGCTTCTACCGCCCGGTGCACCTGCCCACGGGGGACGACTGGGGCGAGATGCTGGCCGAACCCCGCACCCGAGAGCTTCGCACCCTGGCCATCTGGAGCTACATCTATGAGTAGTGGGGGCGCCGGGCTGCGGGTCACGATGATCCGCTGCTCCACCCTGCTGCTGTCCTGGGGGGGCCAGCACTGGCTCACCGACCCCTGGTTCGCCATGCACATGCGTGGCCTGCCCTGCTTCCGTCGCCCGGGCATGCCCCCCGAAGCGTTGCCCCCCCTCGACGCGGTGTGGGTCAGCCACCTGCACCCGGATCACTACGATCCAAGGGCCATGGGGCGCACCTGCTGCCCCCCCGAGCGCTGGTTCTTCCCACCGGGAAGCACCCGGGCCCTGGGCCGGCTGCCCCAAGGGGGCCAAGAGCTCGAGCCGTGGTCCAAAGCCTCGCTTGGGCCCGTCGAGATCACCGCGGTGCCCGGTCCACACACCCTGCCCGGCCCCGAAGAGATCAACTTCGTGGCCCGGCTGCCGGGCTGGGGGTCCCTATTTTTCGGGGGCGACGCCAAGCTCGACCGCGGGGTCCTGCAGCGGGTGCGCCGAGAACACGGCCCCCTGCGCCTGGCCCTGCTGCCGGTGGGCGGCACCCGCATCTTCGGCAAGCGCACGGTGATGTGCCCCCCCGAAGCCGCAGACGCGGCGGACATCCTCGAGGCCGAGCGGGTGGTGCCCATCCACGAAGGCGGCATCTGGATGTCGGTGCCCCCAGCGTCCCTGCACCGGGGGCGCGCAGTGCACCTGCAGCGCATCCTCGAACAGCGCGGTCAGGGAGAACGAACTTTGCTGCTAAGTCCCGGTGAAAGCGCGATTTTGCCGCCCCCAGCGTGCCCCCCAATGGTCAAGGTCAGGGTGCCCGCGCCCGCACGGCCCGCAGCACCAGCACGATGCCCAGACCGAGCATGAGCGCCACGGGTACACAACCCAGCAGCCCCAGCAGCAGGAACGGCAGGCCCACGATGCCCGCCCAGCCGCCGGCGTTGGCGGTGCTGCCGACGGGGCGACTGATGGCGGGGTCTTCCTCGAGGTACTCCACCGGCAGGGGGGAGCCCGCAGAGGCATTGCTCACGGCGTCGTGTTCGAGGACCCGGGCGTCGCCCTGCACCGGCTGCCCTGCCGCGTCGAAGCTGTAGCTGATGGTGTAGACCGACTGCTCGTTGATGGTGGTGTTGGGCACCCACTCCAGCCCCAGCACCTCACCGTCCACCTGCTGGGTGACGCCGCGATCCAGCCGCAGGTCGTCGAAGGGCAGGCCGAAGGCGAGGGGGAACACCACCGTGAAGATGACGCCCAGCAGCACGAACACACCCGTCCAGGTGCCACAGCCACCGCCCACCAGCACCAGGCCGATACCTGCGAACATTTTTCCCGATGTGCTCTGTCGTTCAGCCATGGCAGCCTCCCAATGGGTCTACATGTTTCGTAGCACCTCGAGCGATGCCTGGAAGGTGGCCTGCATGTTGGGTCGGACCCGCGCCGCCAGGAACAAGCCCAGGCGCGCCAGCTTTCCGGGCCGCAGGTAGAAGCTCTTGACGATGTCCCGGCGTAGGGCCGCGAGCTCCCCGGGAGCGAACGCATCGCTACGGATGATGGACTTGCGCAGGAAGACGTAGTCGTCCCAGTCGTCGGACAGGATGCGGTCTTCGGCCACACAGTCGTCCCACAGGCCAGTGCCCGGCAGGGGCGTGGCGAAGGACAGCTGCAGGGTGTGGGGGTCCAGATCGAGGATCTTTGTTTTGGTGCGGGCGATCTTGTCGGCGTCGTCGCCGGGGAAGCCGACGATGGTGTAGCCCATGGCGATGATGCCATGACGCTTCAACCGCCCGATAGCGGCCCGGATCTGGTCTTCGGTGATGTCTTTTTTCACCTGGGACAGATGCGCGTTGTCGGCGCTCTCGATGCCCAGCCCGATCTGCAGGCAGCCGGCTTTGCGCATCAGGGCCACCAGTTCGTCGCTCAGCATGTCCACGCGGGTGTTGCAGACCCAGCGCACCCCACGCAGGTTCCAGCGGCCGAGGATGCCTTCGCACACCGCCTCCACGAACTCTCGACGAGCGGTGAAGGTGTGGTCGAGGATGGCGAAGTAGTCGGTGCCGAAGGCCTTGGCGCAGTCCTCCATCTCGTTGACCACGGCCACGGGGTCCCGGGTGCGGGTGCGCCGGCCCACCATCAGGTGACTGTCGCAGAACCGGCAGGCGCCGGGGCAACCCCGGGTGGTGCGCAGTGCGGTGACCCGGGTGGACCAGGGCGCCGAGTACAGGTGGTTGGGCAGCAGGTCCCGGGCGGGCACGGGCAGGCTGTCCAGATCCAGGCAGGCCGCGCGGTCGGGGGTGTTGGCCAAGCGGCGTCCGTCGTCCAGGCGCGCATGGATGCCGTCGACCCGCTCGATGTCGCGGCCGAGCTTCCAGCGGCGCACCAGCTCGAGCACGGTCCATTCAGGCTCGCCGCGCACGATGACGTCCAGCCCGGGGATCTCGCCGAAGGTGCGCTCGGGCAGGGCCGAGCCGTGGCTGCCGGTGAGCACCAGCTTGGTTTCGCTAACGCCGGAGATCTCCGCCACGATGTCACGTACGGAGTTGATGGCGAAGGTGGCGGCCCAAAACACCACCACGTCCGGGTCCAGATCCCGGATGCGCTGGGCCAGGGCAGCATCGGACAGCCCCAGCACGTTGGCATCCAGCAGGGCCACCTCGACCCCGGGGAGCTCTCTCCGCACCAGGGCCGCGCAGGTGGCGAGCTCGAGGGGCGGCACCACCGAGATGAGGGAGGTGTACTCGACCCGCTGCTGGTAGCAGGTGTTGGTGAACAGGACGCGCATGGCGCTATTGGCCTCGCTGCAGCAGGAAGGGGCCCAGGGCCAGGCAGTCCACTTCCTTGCGCTGGAAGATGTCCAGGGCATCGGCGGCGGAGCAGGCGATGGGCTCGCCGTGGATGTTGTAGGAGGTGTTGAGGATGGTGGGGACCCCGGTGGCCTCGCGGTACAGGCCGATGATCCGGTGGTAGCCCGGATCGTGTTCGGGGTGGACCACCTGGGGCCGCGCCGTGCCGTCGATGTGCACCACCGCGGGGGACGCCTTCTGCATGGCGGGGGTGGTGTCCAGGCAGACGGTCATGTAGCGAGCGGCATGGGCCACGCCGGGGCCGTAGTCGCGGTAGCAGTCGGCGGCGTGCTCCACCATGGTGGCCGGCGCGAAGGGCATGAACTCCGAGCGGTCCAGCCGCCGGTTCAGCCAGTCGTTGACCGCGGGATCGCCGGTGTGGAACAGGATGGACCGGTGCCCCAGCGCCCGGGGCCCGTACTCCATGCGTCCGGTCACCCGGGCCACCACCTTCTTCTCGACGAGCAGCTGTGCCACCCGAGCGTCGATGTCGTCACAGCGTTGGTGGGGCACGCCCTTGCGTTCGAGTAAGGCACCGATGGAGTCCTCGCTGATCTCGGTACCCAGGTAGGCGTGGGGCAGGGCGTGGGGCTTCGCGCCATGGTTCTCGGCCAACCAGGCCAGGCCGGCGCCCACGGCGATGCCCTGGTCCGTCATGGCCGGGTGCACCCACAGACCGTCGATGTTCGGCTGCTGCCACAACAGCTGGTTGACCCGCACGTTGGCGAACACACCACCGGCCAGCACGATGTGTCGGTCCCCGGTCTCCCGCAGGGCCCGCAGCACGTAGGCCAGCAGGAGATCCTCGAGGCGCTTCTGAGCGGCGGCGCTGACGTCTTCCCGGGAGAAAGCTTCGAGCTGACGGAACAGCCCCCGCTTCTTGGACTTGGGCCAGTGCCACGCGAGCTGGAAGTCGGTGTCGTCCCGTCGCAGCCGGAAGAGCTTCTCCATGATGGGGTAGGCGCGGGACGCATCGCCCCGGGCCGCCAGCCCGGTGACCTTGCCGGCGTCGAGGATGCGGAACCCCAGGAACTGCGAGATCTCACCGTAGAACTCGCCGGGGGAGTCCACGGCGCTCGAACCCCACAGGGGCTCGCAGCGTCCGCCGCGGCAGCGGAACACCCGGGTGGAGTAGCCGTCGCCCATGTTGTCCACGGAGATGGCTGTGCACTCGGGAAAATCGGAGCTCAGATAGGCGGAGTAGGCGTGGGCGGTGTGGTGGTCCACCAGGGGCACCGAACGCCCAAAACGCCGGGCGAGCAAACGTTTGGACACCGCCTCGAGGCTGTGGGCCAGGGGGCCGGGCTTGTGGAAGCGGCCCTGCATGCTCAGCCAGGCCTTGTGCTGGGGCCCGAACATGTCGTGCTCGCCTTCGATGGTGCTGCCGGTGACCCGGGGCAGGAAGTGGAAGCGGTTGCCTGCGACCACCGCGTCGACCTCGTCGAGGGTGACCCCGGTGAGCCGCAGCACCTCGTGCACGGCCAGGCTGGGGTGGCCGGACTGGAACTTGGTGCGGGTGAGGCGCTCTTCGGCCACCGCCGCCAGGATGCGATTGCCCCTGAGCAGGGCCGCGTTGGCGTTGGTGTCCTCGTGAATGGCCAGGATCAGAGGGGCGTTCACGGGAACCTCGTCAGGCTGTAGCCGCAGCGTTGGAGCGTCGGACGAGCCACCAACCCAGCACCCCGAAGAGGTTGATCACCGTGGCCACACCCAGCACCAGGAGAGGCTGGACGTTGGTGCCCAGCACCCACGCAGCCGAGAAGCTGGCCAGGGGCACCACCAGCACACCGAGGGTGAAGCCGGCCCCCAGACGCATGGGCAGAGACCACTCGCGCCCCGCGACCAGGCCGATGAACACGCCCGGCAGCACGAACACGTAGACCAGGCCAAGGGCCTGGAGCAGGATGGTGAGCAACAGCAAGAGGGGTCCTCCATCGGAGGCGGCAGAGCTTCTGTACCACGCTGTCCACCTCGAGACATGGGGGAGGGTTCGCCGGTTGACCCACCAGTGGCAGGAGTTACCTGGCCGAAGATGAGCCTCACCCACGCCAACCCCCAGGCCGAGCCCGTCGCACAGGCCGCGGGATCACCGGATGGCGACTTGTCGGTCCCCGACCGCGGCGCCCTGAGCGCGTGGCTCGAGACGCCGGAGTTGCGCTGCGTCGACGGCCAGCTGTTGTCGTGGCACAACCCCAGCCACCCCGGCTACCCGTACCCCGAGGCCACAGCCCTGTGGCTGTCCTGGGCCGCTTGGCGCAGCGAACAGCGGCTCCCCGGCCCCCCGAAGACCGCGGTGCGGGCCACCGCTGGCTGGCTGCATCGACAGCTGTCCCGCAACGGCGCCATCGGCCGCCACGGCCGGCGCTACGCCTTCGACACGGGCCTGGCCTTCCACGCCCTGGTGCGAGCAGCGCGGGCTCCCGGCCTCATCGAGCTGCAACCGCAGGCCTTGGCGCCGCTGTCTGCCGGGCTCGATGTCTTCCTCGACGCCGATGCCCCTGCCCTACCACCCTCCGAAGGCCCTGGGCGCTGGTCCGACCGCTGGGTGGGCCATCACCTTCGGTCCGCCGCGTTGGTGCTTCGAGCGGGGCGCTGGCTCGGTTGCGACGCGACCCAAGCTCGCGCCCAGCGCATCCTGGACCGGGTCACACCCATGGCCGTGGATCGGGACAGCTATCTGCACACCCTGGCCTACCAGGCCGAGGGCGAGCTGCTGCTGACCCACATGGGCCTGGCCGACCACGGGGCGCGCGTTCGGGCGGTGTGCGAACGCATGGCACAGCTGCAGCGCCCCGATGGACTGCTGCCCGGCTGGTCCCAGCGACCTCAGAGCGCCCGCTGTGA
>Ga0307987_1002130_pt1 | contig 10488 bp, 5 predicted proteins | sample EllFjometagen181_FD_203157 | JGI IMG/M metagenome (GOLD analysis project Ga0307987, IMG submission 203157) | Marine microbial communities from Ellis Fjord, Antarctic Ocean - #181 | ecosystem: Environmental > Aquatic > Marine > Unclassified | place: Southern Ocean | collected 2014-10-08 | reverse complement strand
GTGCCGGAACCGCCGCTGATGGTGAAGCTGGAGATGCCGAAGCCCGGGTTCTGGCTCGCCATGCTCACGACCGGGCTGGAGCTGTCGCCGTCGATGATCGTGGTATCGCGGTTCTGGCCCTCGACGTAGATGTCCGAGTTGATGACCAGGGTCTCGGTGTAGGTCCCAGCGAGCACGCAGACGCGCTGGCCTGCAATGGTAGCGTTGATGGCGAGCTGGATGGTGCTGTACTGATCGGGCACGTTGGCGTCGTAGTCGGTGGTGCCGTCGCAGTCGTTGTCGATACCGTCGCAGACTTCCGTGGCGGCGGGTGAGATGACGTCGTCGTCGTCGTCGCAGTCGCCGCTGTTAATCACGTACCCAGTGGGCTGGTCGCAGGCCACGAGCTGATCGCTGGCGAGCCCCCAGCCGTCGCTGTCGCTGTCCAGGTACCAGGTGCTGACGTCCACGGCATCGTCCTCGTCGGTGGTGCCGTCGCAGTCGTCGTCCACGCCGTTGCACTCCTCGGCCACCCCCGGGTGGACCGTGGGCTCGGCGTCGTCACAGTCGGTGTCGAGCTCGGAGTACCCGCTGGGCTGGTCGCAGCGGACGGAGGTAGTGGTGTCGACCCCGTAGCCGTCGTTGTCGCTATCGATGTACCAGAGCGAGACGTCCACGGCGTCGTTCTCGTCGACGGAACCGTCGCAGTCGTCATCTTCGGTGTTGCAGTACTCATCGGCGTCGGGGTGCTGGCTGGCGTCCTCGTCGTCGCAGTCGGTGTTGTCGGCCACCCAACCGGAAGGCTGGTAGCAGTTGACGTCGCTGGAGCCCGGGTCGCCGTAGCCGTCGCTGTCCCCGTCGGCGTACCAGGTGGTGGCGTCCACTGCGTCGTCCTCGTCGGTGATGCCATCGCAGTCGTCGTCCTCGCCGTTGCAGTACTCGTCGGCTCCCGGGTGCTGGTCGGCGTCGACGTCGTCGCAGTCGGTGTTGTCCGCGACGAATAGGGTGGGCTGCTCGCAGCTGATGACCGCGATGTCCGCGTCGCCGTAGCCGTCGACGTCACTGTCGGCGTACCAGGTGGTGGCGTCGATGGCGTCGTCCTCGTCAATGTCACCGTCACAGTCGTCGTCGATGCTGTTGCACAGCTCGTCGGCGTCGGGGTGGACGGCTTTGTTGTCGTCGTCGCAGTCACCCTCGCAGACCGCGTAGCTGTCGCTGTCGGTGTCGACCATGCCCCAGTCTTCGTCGCAGTCGTGATCTACCTCGTCGCATTGTTCTTCTTCGCCCGGGTTGATGTCGTCGGCCATGTCGTCGCAGTCCGTGGCGTCGCGGACGTAGCCGTCGGGCTGTGCGCACTGCTGGATGGACGTCTCTGCGTCGCCGTGGTCGTCCGAGTCGGCGTCGGCGTACCAGAGGGTCATGGGAGTGAGCTCGGCGTCGTCGTCGTCGCAGTCGGTGTCGTCGGCGACGTAGCTGGACGGCTGGTCGCAGGCCTGCATGTCGGCGTCGGGATCGCCGTAGCTGTCGCCGTCGTCGTCGGCGTACCAGCTGAGCACATCGACGGCGTTGGCCTCGTCGGTCATCCCGTCGCAGTCGTTGTCGATGCCGTCACAGATCTCATCGGCGTCGGAGTTGACGTCGGGATCGGTCGGGGCGCAGTCATTGCCCCCGTAGGCGACGCTGTACTCACCGTCACCATCGGGATCCACCACAGCGTCGTAGTCGTCGGTGCCCAGACGGGCGCAGCCGGAGGCGAGCAGGAGGATGAGGAGTTGGATGCGCATGGGGATCACCACGTGAACACCGCGACGACGCCCAGGGCGCCGGCGGTGCCTGCGAGGATGGCAGAGCTGGTGGAGAGGCTGCGGTTGCGGTTGTACAGGGCGTCGAGCTCGGTGGTGTTGTCGGGGGGGGCGTCCTGGAAGCTGCTCTGGGTGCTGCGCGCGGCCATGAACAGTCCACCGGAGGCTACCGCCATCGCGCCGGCACCCGCGAGGAAGTGCACGCCCCGCAGGCCGGTCTTCTTGGGGACGACGTAGACATCGTAGGCGGGGATCTCGGCATTGGGCCGCAGATAGCGGGTGAGGCTGGCGGCGCCGTCGGCCTCGAGCTGGAAGATGGTGTTGACGGCGGTGGGCCGCTCGCCGGGTGCGCCATCGAAGAGCACCTGGCCCGCAGCGGGCGTGGGCGCTGCCGCCGTGCTGTCGTCGGGTGTGCTGCCGTCGTACAGCTTGCGCGCCGGGTGGCCTACAGGAGCCAGGTCGTCGGACAGGCCCGCGCTGGGGTCGATGCGCCGGGCTGCCGCGAAGGCGTCCTGGGCCATCTCCGGCTGCTGGGAGGCGAAGAGCCAGAGCCCGAGGGCTTGGTGATAGCGGGCGGCCAGTGCGGGCTCGATGGCGGCCGAGACGCAGGGCAGCTGAATGATGGCTTCTTCGACCTTCAACAGGAAGCCGGCCTCGTCGGCCTTGATCCAGCCGGCCTCGGCGGCCTGAAGGGTGGCGTTCAGCTGGGCGGGGCTCGAAGCCTCCGCGCAGTCCTGCGCGTGGGCCGCCGGGATGGCGAGGGCCAGCACGGCAGCGGCGACGGTGAACATGGTGCTCTCCTAAAACTCGCCTTCGATGCCCACCACGATGGTGCGCCCGTTGCCCTCGAGATCGTAGGGGAACTTTGGGGCGTCGTCGCGGACTTCGTTGGCGTCGTCCTTGTAGATCAAGGTGCTATATTCGGTGTTCAAGAGGTTGCGCACGGACAGGTCGGCGCGCACACGGCCGCTGGCGAGTAGGTCGGTGGCGATGGCGGCGTGCAGCAGGGTGAAGGGGGCGCCGTCGGCCAGGCCGGCGTCGGGGCTCCACTCGGCTCGGGGGCGCTTGCTGAAGGCGTCTACCAGTAAGCTGCCTCGCAGGGCGTCCATGGGACGCACCGTGGCCCGCAGGTGGGCCATGTGGGGCGGGAACTCGTACTGTTGTCGGTCGGTGGCGCGGTCCTGGGCGATGGTGGCGGCCCATGAGGCGCCGAACTCGAAGACGTCGAGCTTCAAGACCGCCTCGGCTTCGCCGCCCACAACGTCGCTGCCCGCGAAGTTGTCGTAGTAGGCGTCGCCCAGCTGGGGGTCGGGGGTCTCCACCTCGCGCTTGTCGATCTCGTCGCCGACAGAGCTGTAGAACACCGCGCCCCGCAGGTCGAGGACCCGCCAGGGTGAGGTGATGATCTCGGCCTCGAAGGTGTCGATGCGCTCGTGAGCCAGGTTGGGGTTGCCCGCGGTCCACGCGTTGGCGCCGTCGGAGTCTTGGACCGTGAGCACGTAGGCTTCGCGTACGGTGGGGGCGCGGAACGCGGAGCCGTACAGCAGCTTGATGACGGTGCTGGACCCCGGCACCACCAGCACGCCTGCCCTGGGGCTGATGTGGGGGCCGGCGGTGCTGTGCATGTCGAAGCGCATGCCGCCGGTGAGCTCGAGCCAGTACAGGGCGGTCCAGGTCTCCTGCACGAAGGCGAAGGCGTTGTAGGTGGTGTCGTTCGCGCTGTCGATGGAGAAGCCCGCGTTCTCTGGCTGGCCGGTGAGATCGGTGTACTGGAGGTCCTCGAGGGCCAGGGTCTTGTTGTAGGTCAGGCCCAAGCCGCCCACCAGCACGTGGCTCACCCCGGGGCGGGCCTGGATGTCGACGCCGGTGCCGGTGAGGGTGGTCTCCTTGAAGGTCTCCACCAGGGTGGAGCGCCACTCGACGCTCTGTTCGCCGGTATCCCCATCGGTGACCAGTTCGGGGTCCGAGAACCAGGCGTAGGCACCCGGATCGTCGTAGTGCTGCAAATAGAGGTAGGGAGTGAGGGACAGGTTGCGGGAGAGTTCCACCCGGTAGCGCGCGTTGAAGAACTGGTCCCGGTAGCTGAGGTTGAACTCGTCCATGCTCTGCAGCAGCACGTCCAGCGCATCGTCCTGGGGCTGGGTGTAGTATGTGTGCCGGTAGTCCACCGCGGCCAGGGACAGCTCGAGCTTGTCGGTCTGCAGGCGCAGGGCCGCGTTCATGGCCCGTCGAGGTTGGATGCCGTGGATGTTGTGGTAGCCCCGGGGGGTGATCTCGAGGCCATCGCCGTCGGTGCCCATGAAGCGCACCGTGCCGGCCACGCCGAGCTTGCGGCCCCGGGAGAGCTCCACGTGGTCGCCCATGACAAAGGCAGCGGAGTGGCGCCCGTGGGTGCCGCCGGTGACCCGTAGGAACGCGCCCCCAAGGTCGTCGGCGCTGTAGGTGACCACGTTGATTACGCCCGAGAAGGCGTTGGTGCCGTAGATCGCTGATCCCGGCCCCTTGATGATCTCCACCTGGCGGACGTTCTCGAGGGGGATGTACTCGTCGATCCATGCGTGGGTGTAGACGCCGTCGTACCAGGGCACGCCGTCGACAAGCAGCAGGAACTTGTTGTTGTCCGGCGCTACCACCCCGCGGAAGTAGGCCAGCGATCGGCCTTCTGGGGCCATGGTGACATAGATGCCTGGCAGGGACGACAGCATGTCGCTGATGGTCAGGAAGCCTCGTTCACGGATCTCGCGGTCGGTCAGCACCGTGACGATGCTGGGGGCCTGGCGCGCGGTCTGGGCGTAGCGCGAGGCGACGGTGACCATTTCCTCTTCGATCCGGAAGGCGTCGGCTTCGTCGGGTTCGGAGAAGGGATCCACCACTGCGGCGGCGAGGCCGGTGGGGACGAGCAAAAACGCAGCGATGGGGGCCTGGAAGAGCACGGTTCACTCCTGGAACAACGCTATCACGGCCCCCCTCTGGGAGGCAGCCTCCCAGGAGGATAGCATTGCCCCAGATGAACCCTCGTCCCACTTTGTCGGGCCAGCCACGAGAGCTTGCCACCCAGCGCAACCTACGCATCGCCCTGGGCATCATGTGCCTGGTCTTGGTGCTGGGGACCTTTGGCTACATGGTCATCGAGGGCTGGACCTTCCTGGACTCCCTGTGGATGGTGGTCATCACCGTCACCACCATCGGCTTCGGCGAGGTCCACAACCTCAGCGAGGCCGGCCGCCTGTTCTCTCTGGGGCTGATCCTGTTCGGCGTGGGCATCGTGACCTACTCGGCCACCACCTTCGCCCGTGCGGTGATCGACGGGGACATGGCGCGGTTGTACCGGCTGCGGCGCAAGGAGCGCATCATGAAAAAGCTGAAGGACCACTACATCGTGGTCGGCTACGGCCGGCTGGGTCGCGTCGTGGTCGAGGACCTACAGCGCAGTGGCGTAGAGGTCTGCGTGGTGGAACGGGACCCGGCGGTGGTCGAAGAGCTCGAGCACAGTGGCCGTGTTCCGGTGGTTCGCGGCGACGGCGCCAGCGACGACACCCTGCGCCTGGCTGGGGTGGAGCGTGCCCAGGGTCTGGCCATCGCGCTGCCTTCGTCGGCCGAGGCGGTCTACCTGTCCATGTCCGCCAGCCAGCTCAATCCCGAGCTCAACATCGTCACCCGCATCGATGACCCCGAGGCCAGCTACCGGGCGCGTCGGGTGGGTGCGCGGCAGGTGGTCAACCCCTACCGGCTCGCCGGCTGGCGCATCGCCCACGGTTTGTTGCGTCCGCTGGCCAGCAACTTCCTTGATCTGGCCACCTTCTCGGTGCACGAAGAGTTCGCGGTGGACGAACAGAGCATCCCCAAGGGAAGCCCCTTCGCGGGCAAGAGCCTGCGGGAGCTCGCCATCGGCGCCGAGCACAAGCTGCTGGTGGTGGCCATCCAGAAGCCCAACGGCACCCTGCACGCCACCCCCGGTGGCAACATGGTGCTCGAGCCGGGCGACACGGTCATCATTCTCGGCGATCCGGAGCGCTTGCTGGAGTTCGGTCGGGCGGTGGCGGGGCAGTAGACAACCCGCCTCGAGGCCCCACGTCATCTTGGGCCGATGGCGTGCTGCGCGTTGACGCGGGGCTGCGCCCGTGTGAGATGCAAGCCATCGGGTGCCCTGCGCGCCCCTCAGCGTTTTGACGACACGGCTCGCGCGACTCGCGATGACACGCGTCGAAATCATCTTTTCAGCCATATTCGTTTCACTCGGGCGTCCGCCCGAGCCACCCCATCGGGACCCCTTAGTGGGTCCGCGTCGCATCCACCCACAGGAGCCGACGGGCATGACGACCGAGACGACATCGTGAGCGCCACAGAGCCGCGCACTTTGCCTCGCTGTGCCCACCTACGGCCGCTAGCCGTGCCTGAACCCGTGCCCAGGGTGCCTGCGGCGATCTCGCGGAGATCGTTTTGCCTACCGAAATCATCGTCAACTCTACGGGGCGTGAGACCCGGGTAGCCATCCTCGAGAACGGTCAACTGGCCGAGCTCCACATCGATCGCGGCGAAGGCCGTGGCTACGTGGGTAATGTCTACTATGGCAAGGTCGTCCGCGTGCTCCCGGGCATGCAGGCTTCCTTCGTGGATATCGGCCTCGAGCGCGCCGCGTTCCTGTACGTGGGCGACATCTTCCCCGCGTTCCTGGATATGGCCAACGGCGACGCCCCGGTGGATCCCGAGCTCACCATGGCCGAGGAATCCCCCCGGGCTACCCCGCGGGAAGGCCAGCCGCCTATCCAGGACCTGCTCAAGGAAGGCCAGCACATCGTGGTGCAGGTGGCCAAGGACCCCATCGGCACCAAGGGCGCCCGCATCACCACGCACATCACGCTGCCCGGTCGCTACCTGGTGTACATGCCCACGGTAGACCACATCGGCATCTCCCGGCGCATCGAGAAGGACCGCGAGCGCCGCCGCCTGCGCAACTTCGTCGAGAAGCACCGCAAGAAGGGCCAGGGCTTCATCGTCCGCACCGTCTGCGAGAGCCAGTCCACCACCGAGCTCAAGCAGGACATGGACTACCTGGTCAACACCTGGGTCAAGGTCCAGACCACCGCCAAGGAAGCCAAGGCCCCCGCGATGCTCCACGAAGAGCACGATCTGGTGCTGCGTGTGGTGCGCGATGTGTTCGACGAGAACGTGCAGCGCATGGTGGTCGACGAGCCCGAGCTGTTCGAGAGCGTGCGCGGCTTCATGCGCGACTTCCTGCCCCGCGGCCGCGACCGCGTGCAGCACTACCGCGGCGCCGACCCCTGCTTCGACGTCTACGGCATCGAGACCGAGATCACCCGCTCCCTGGGCCGCAAGGTCTGGCTCAAGTCCGGTGGCTACCTGGTCATCGACCAGACCGAAGCCCTGATGGCCATCGACATCAACTCGGGCAAGTACGTGGGCACCTCGAACCTCGAGGACACCACCCTGAAGATCAACCTCGATGCGGTCAACGAGGTCGTCTACCAGCTCCGCCTGCGCAACATCGGCGGCATCATCATCATCGACTTCATCGACATGGAGAAGGAAGCCAACCGCGACAAGGTCTTCCGCTCTCTCTCCGATGCGCTCCGCAAGGACCGCGCCCGCACCAACATCGTCAAGATCAGCGAGCTGGGCTTGGTGGAGATGACCCGCAAGCGGGTCCAGGAAGACCTCACCCGCTTCCTGTCCGAGTCCTGCCTGTACTGCGAGGGCAAAGGCCACACCCGCTCGCGCATCACGATGTGTTTCGACATCCTCCGCGAGGTGCAGCGCGAGGTGAAGCGCTCCACCAGCCGCGAGAACATCATGGTCAACGCCCACCCTGCGGTGGCCGACCTGCTGTACGGGGAAGAGCTCGCCAGCCTCGAGGCCTTCGAGCAGAAGATTGGCCGGCGCATCGTGGTCCGTGCGGTGCCGCACTACCACCTCGAGCGCTTCGAGGTCTACAGTAGGTAGGCATCCCACTCGGAGCCGCTCATGGTCGATGTTCGCCTCGAAGGGGAGCTGCTGGGCTTCTCCTACCAGGACGAGCGTTCGGCGTTCGCGGTAGCGCGCTTCGAGCTGGCGGATGGTGAAGAGCTCACCGTCATCGGCCCCCTGGGCACCGCGAGGCCGGGCCAGACCCTGCACTTGAGCGGGCGCTGGGAGAAACACAAGGTCCACGGTCAGCAGTTCAAGGTGTTCAGCTTCCTGGCGGATGACCCACGGACCCTCGACGGCTTGACCATCTACCTGAGCTCCGGCGCGGTGCAGGGGGTCGGGCCCGAGCTGGCTACGCGGCTCGTGGAGCGCTTCGGCCTGTCCACGCTGGTGGTGTTGGCGGAGCAGCCAGAGCGCCTGCAGGAGGTGGACGGGATCGGGCCCGCCCGGGCGGCGTCCATCCGGGAGGCATGGCAGACCGACAAGGAAGACCGCGAGCTGCATGCCATGCTGCGGGGGCACGGGCTCAAGCCAGCCCTGACTCGGCGCATCGTGGAGCGCTACGGCGCCGACGCCCTTTCGGTCATCACCCGGAACCCCTACCTTATGTGTCGCGAGGTCAAGGGGGTGGGGTTCCGCACCGCCGACGCCATCGCGCGCCACAACGGCATCGCCCACGACGCTCCGGCGCGGGCCCAGGCGGCGGTGCTGCACGCCTTGGACGAGGCCCAGGACGACGGTCACTGCTTCCTGCCCCAGGGCGAGCTGGCCGGCCGCCTCGAGCGACTGGACGTGCCCCCCCCCGCTTGGCAGACCGCCCTGCGGGAGCTGCTGGCCCGGGGGCACCTGGTGACCTGGGAGACCGCTGACCCCTTGATGCGCCCGGTGCAGCTGGCATGGCTGCATAAGCTCGAGCGCCGGGTCGCCGAGCGGGTGGCGGAGCTGATGGCCTTGCCCCCACAGCCCAGCCTGCTGACGGTCAAGGACGCCGAGGCCGTCACGGGGCTGACCCTCAACGGCGACCAGCACGATGCGGTGAAGCGTGCCCTCGAGCGGGGCATCGTGGTGATCACCGGCGGTCCGGGTACCGGCAAGACCACCATCGTGAAGGTGCTGCTGGCCGCCGCCAAGCAGCTGGGTCAGCACTGGAAGCTGGCGGCGCCCACGGGTCGGGCGGCACGGCGGCTGGCGGAAGCCTGCGGCCAGGAAGCCACCACCCTGCACCGCCTGCTGGACTTCGAGTTTCCTGGCATGCGCTTCCGTCGTGATGCCTCCAATCCCCTCGAGACCCATGGGGTCATCGTGGACGAGGCCAGCATGGTGGACCTCCGCCTGATGGCCGCGCTGCTCGAGGCCATCCCCCCCGGGGGGCGCCTGGTGATGGTGGGCGACGACCACCAGCTCCCCGCGGTGGGCGCCGGTCAGGTGCTGGGGGACATGATTCGCTCCGGCGCCGTGGATGTGGTGCGTCTGCAGGAGATCTATCGCCAGGCCGCGGGCAGTGGAATCATCGTCAATGCCCACCGGGTCGATGCCGGCGCCATGCCCATCAGCGCCGAGCGGGAGCACCGGGACTGGGAGCGGGTTGTCGAGGCGCGGCCCAAGCGGCCCAAGCGGCCAAAGCCTGCCCTGGACTTCTTCCTGGTGGAGCGGGAGGACCCCCTCGAGATCCAGGCGGCGCTGTTGCAGGCGGTGACCGAGCGGCTGCCCCTGCGGGGCTTTGACCCCATGAACGACGTGCAGGTGCTGGCGCCGGTTCATCGGGGCGAGCTGGGCACCATGGTGCTCAACCGCAAGCTGCAGGCGCGGCTCAATCCCAATGGGCGCTCCATCGAGCAGGGCAAGAACCTGTTCCGCCAGGGTGATCGCGTCATCCAGACCCGCAACAACTACCAGACCGAGGTCTTCAACGGTGAGGTGGGCCGGGTGATCAGCGTGGACGGCGACGGGCTGGTGGTGGACTTCGACGGTCGCCGGGTGCCCATGGTCGGGGAGCAGCTCCGCGAGGTGCAGCCGGCCTACGCCATCACCGTGCACAAGGCCCAGGGATCCGAGTACCCCGCTGTGGTCATCGCCCTGCACGGTGCCCATCGCATCATGCTGCGCCGCAACCTGTTGTACACGGCCATCACGCGCGCCGAGTCCTTCTGCTGCATCATCGGCTCGAGGCGCGCTGTGCGTTTGGCGGTCAGCATCTCCGGTCACCAGGATCGCCACACCTTGTTGGCAGACCTGCTGCACGCCGGGGCGTAGGATAGAGCGCCGCCGAGAGGTGCTGTGTGCCCAGCTTCATGGATGAAACAGGTCGCGTCGATATCCGGAGCCTGAGTCTCCCGGAGATCCTGGAGCTGGTCCGGGGCATGGGCAAGGAGAAGTTCCGGGCTCTGCAGGTCTACAAGTGGGTCTGGCAGCGCCTGATCGACGACTTCTCCGAGATGACCAACATCTCCAAGGCCTACCGGGCGGAGATGTCCGAGAAGGCCAGCCTGGATCTGCTCGAGCTGCACCGCATGGAGCGCTCGGTGGATGGCACCCGCAAGCTGGCCTGGCGGCTGCACGACGGTCACCTCATCGAGTCGGTGCTCATCCCCGGCGGCGAGCGCCTCACGCTGTGCATCTCCAGCCAGGTGGGCTGCGCCATGGGCTGCACCTTCTGTCTCACCGGCGACATGGGCCTGATCCGCAACCTGCGGCCGTCGGAGATCGCGCTGCAGGTGGCCCAGGCCGAGCGGCTGCTCGATCCCGGTGAGCGCATCTCCAACATCGTGCTGATGGGCATGGG